>Ga0364908_10047_pt1 | contig 46754 bp, 34 predicted proteins | sample ExccelJu500002D4_2_FD_206965 | JGI IMG/M metagenome (GOLD analysis project Ga0364908, IMG submission 206965) | Enriched cells from Trout Bog Lake Hypolimnion, Wisconsin, USA - BchlTB.July02.5000.02.D4 | ecosystem: Environmental > Aquatic > Freshwater > Lake > Hypolimnion/Profundal zone | place...
GAGTGGAGAGGGCTTTTGCTCTTTGAGGGGTTGGGCGTCGGTGTATGTGTTTTAATGTGGGTTAATGTTTTTTTTAAGCTCTCTGAGTGGGAAAGCTTCAGGCTTTTGCTGTTTGGTTGAGTAACTGTTTTTGAGTGGAGAAGACTTTTACTCTTTGAGGGGTTGGGCGTCGGTGTATGCGTCTTAATGTGGGTTAATGTTTTGTTTAGACTCTTTGAGTGGGAAAACTTTAGGCTTTTGCTGTGTAGTTTAGTGACTGTTTTTGAGTGGAGAGGGCTTTTGCTCTTTGAGTGGTGTGGCGTCGCTGTATGCGTTTTAATGTGAGTTAATGTTTTTTTTAGGCTCCTTGAGTGGGAAAACTTTAGGCTTTTGCTGTGTAGTTTAGTGACTGTTTTTGAGTGGAGAGGACTTTTGCTCTTTGAGTGGTGTGGCGTCGCTGTATGCGTTTTAATGTGAGTTAATGTTTTTTTTAGGCTCTTTGAGTGGGAAAGTTTCAGGCTTTTGCTGTGTAGTTTAGTGATTGTTTTTGAGTGGAGAAGACTTTTGCTTTTTGAGTGGTGGGGTGTTAAGCTGCGCGAGTGGAGCTTAGTGTGGCTCTTCGTGTATTGCCGGCTAATGCTGCTTGATATGTACGTATTGAGGAGCACAGAGGCGGTGTTGGCACCGTAATTGGCCGTCGCGATGTCTGGCCTTCCGTCACCGTTAAAGTCCCCCACCGCGATGCCATAAGGCTTACTCCCCGCAGGGTAGTCGGTGTGAGTGGTAAAACTGTTCCTCGTATTGAGGAGCAGCGAGGCAGTACTGGCGCCCTCGTTGGCTGTCGCGATGTCAGGCCTTCCGTCGGCGTTGAAGTCCCCAACCGCGATGCCCCGAGGATAGCTTCCCACAGGATAGTCGGCGTGGACTGCAAAGGAGCTCCCCGTATTGAGGAGCACCGAAGCGGTATTGGCGAGGTAGTTGGCCGTCGCGATGTCCGTTTTTCCGTCGCCGTTGAAGTCCCAAACAGCGATGCCAACAGGCTCGCTTCCCACAGGGTAGTCGGTGTGGGTTGTAAAGCCACTGCCCGTGTTGAGGAGCACGGAGGCAGTAGCGACGCCCCAGTTGGCTGTCGCGATGTCAGTCTTCCCATCCCCGTTGAAGTCTCCAATCGCGATAGCCCAAGGACCGCTCCCCACGGGGTAGTCGGTCTTAGTTGCAAAGCCACTCCCCGTATTGAGGAGCACCGAGGCGGTAGAGGCGCCCTCGTTGGCCGTCGCGATATCTGGTTTCCCGTCTCCATTGAAGTCCCCAACTGAGATGGCTGAAGGACCGTTCCCCACAGGGTAGTCGGTGTGGGTTGTAAAGCCACTCCCCGTGTTGAGAAGTACGGAGGCAGTAGCGGCGCCATAGTTGGCCGTCGCGATGTCTGTTTTTCCATCCCCGTTGAAGTCTCCAACCGCGATGGCTGAAGGAGCGTTCCCCACAGGGTAGTCGGTGTGGTTTGTAAAGACGCTCCCTGTGTTGAGAAGCACGGAAGCAGTAGCAGCGTCATAGTTGGCCGTCGCGATGTCGGGGTTGCCGTCGCCGTTAAAGTCCCCGATCGCGATGCCAATAGGCCCGCTCCCCACAGTGTAGTCTGTACGTGTTGAAAATGTCATCGTATCATCCTCTCTTAAAAATTTAAATTAATAGGGAAAAACATAGCCATAGATTTTCTTTGCCACATGTCCCAAAACAACACCCAAGGCCAAGTGCCCAGCAACAGTTTCAACTGTCTCCCTGATGGTATGAGCAGAACCAAACCCATCACCACAAATAGAGACTCCCTCTCTTATTCCAGAGACGAGCCTTCTCGTAGCCTCAGAGTTGCCGAAGAGGGGCAAGGCGCGGAGGCGCCCGGCACCGCTTGTCACCTCTAGTGGAAAGTTAATGGTTCCTTGGCTCTCCTCACCCTCATTCCACACATCATTACACTCTTCTTCCCGCTCTATTTCAGTAGCATCTAACTCACCCTTACCCTTCTTTTCCACATCGCTTGCCACTGCCCTCCCGTCCTGCAGCTCTGCCGACTCCTCCCGCTCCAAGGCCCTCCTCTCGGGCGGTAACGAAGGAAAGGTGGTATTGGCAAAGCTGGGCAAAAACCGGTGGGCCAAGGAGCAGACCGTTTCAGAGCAGCTCTGCCAAACCAACATAAAGCCGCTCCCCACCTCCACCCCGGTCGGCCGTATTTCGGTGGGCTGTGTGGGATGGCTGACCGTCGAGAGGGGGCCCTCGGGCATCCCTTCAGGGGAATACTGCTGGGAAAAAATGGCGATGGAGTCTTGAGTGGAGCTGGCTGTCTGAAACATTACGGAGAAGCCGCCATTTTCGAGCGCGACCACCTTTGAGCTTCTGCTCCCGCCACTGCCATCCGTGACCTGGAATTCGCTGCCAAAGAAAGAGCCGTCTTCCTTGAAGAGCTGCCCGTAAATCTCGTGGGTACCTGTCTGCTCACCCTCCCAGACCACCACAAAGCCCCCACCGGCAAGAGCGGTTACGCTGGGTATTCCTTGTGAGCCAGCTGCCATGTTGTTGATGCGAAATTCAGGGGTGAGCACTGCTCCGCTACTGTCGTAGAGCTGTCCATAGATGTCGTACTCTTCGCCCTGGACGTTGGTCCAGACAACGACAAAGCCACCTCCAGTCAAGCCCACAATGTCTTGAAAAATCTGTTTGTCACTGCTGTTGTTGATCTTAAACTCACCGTTTAAGGGGGTGCTCGTGTTGTTGAAGATGCGACCGTAGACGCTGCTGCAGGTGCCATTCTGCCAGGCACTAGACCAGACGACAGTAAAACCGCCATTATTTAGAGCGGTCACGCGTGGTGCCCACGTCAAACTTCCGCTGCTGACAGGAAAAACGGTCCCCTCTGTTTGGCCTGTGCTGTTAAATTGTTGAGCGACAACATTGACGCAGGAAGTGTTGGTCGCTTTTTGTTGCCACGCGACCACAAAATCGCCGGAAGTTAAGCCGGCTACAGAAGAGAGCTGTTGCTGGAAGGCCGTGCTGTTGCCGATCTGGATGGGGGCGCCGCGAGGGGAGCGATCGTTGTTGTAGATCTGCCCGAATATGCCGGCTGGAACGCCTGCCTCAGTAAAGCTAGTCCACGTCACGACCGATCCGCCGTCGACTAATTTGCCTGCGGCAGGTTGCATTGCCGCTGTCTCTGGAGCGAAGCTGCTTGGGGAGAGGGAAAGGGTGGGAGAAACGAAGGTGTAGCTTCTGCTGTGGGTATGGGGCCGGTGAGAAGAGTGAAGAGGCGTTGAACTATGCGTTGGGCTAGAGAGGCGGCTGTGGCTATTTAGTTGCTTGGTGGTGCTCTTTGTCTTACGTGTGTGGGTATGGGTGCGGGGCCACAATCTGCCGCTACGCGTTAGTAAGCTTGAGCTAATGCTGTGGGTACGGTAACTTAAGCTGCTGCTACGAGTCAGTAAGGTAATACTTTTGCTATGTTGGTGAGTGTCTGTTTTTGAGTGGAAAGGGTTTTTGCTTTTTGAGCGGTCGAGTATTAAGCTATGCGATTGGGACTTCAGTTTACTTTTCGTATATTGTTGGGTAGAGCTGCTTGATACGTATGTGTTAAGGAGCACCGAGACGGTGCTGGCGAACTCGTTGGCCGTTGCGATGTCTAACATCCCATTCGCAGTGAAGTCCCCGACCGCGATGCCCCAAGGATATCTCCCCACAGCGTAGTCGGCGTGAGCGGCAAAACCGCTCCCGGTGTTGAGGAGCACCGAGACGGTGGAATCCCCGTTGGCTGTCGCAATGTCAAGCTTACCGTCGCTGTTAAAGTCCCCGACCGCGATGGCGACAGGATGGTTCTCCACAGTGTAGTCGGTGTGGGTGGTAAAACCGTCGCCTAAGTTGAGGAGCACCGAGACGACGATGAGGCTGGTCGTCGCGATGTCAGGCTTCCCGTCGCCGTTAAAGTCCCCAACCGCGATGCCTATAGGCACGCTCCCCACAGTGTAGTCTGTGTGGTTGGCAAAACCGCTCCCCGTATTGAGGAGCACCGAGGCGGTAGAGGCGCCGAAGTTTGCCGTCGCGATGTCGGGCTTGCCGTCGCCGTTAAAGTCCCCCACCGCGATGCCGTAAGGATAGATCCCCACAGTGTAGTCTGTGTGGGTGGCAAAACCGTCGCCTGAGTTGAGGAGCACCGAGGCGGTAGAGAAGTAGTTGTTGGCCGTCGCAATGTCTAGCTTGCCGTCTCCGTTGAAGTCCCCGACCGCGATGCAGTAAGGACCGTACCACAAAAGGTAGTCGGTGTGTGCTGCAAAACCGCTCCCTGTGTTGAGAAGCACCGAGGCGGTATTGTCGCCGCTGTTGGCCGTCGCGATATCAGGCTTTCCGTCGCCATTGAAGTCCCCGACCGCGATGCCACGAGGCCCGTTTCCCACAGGGTAGTCGGTGTGGGTGGCAAAGCTACTCCCCGTGTTGAGGAGGACCGAGGCGGTGTCGCTGGCCGTTGCGATGTCAGGCTTGCCGTCGCCGTTGAAGTCCCCGACCGCGATGCCGTAAGGACCGTACCCCACAGGGTAGTCGGTATGTGTTGAAAATGTCATCTTATCATCTCCTCATAGGTTCGTAGGGTGCGCAAAAAGTCACCAAAAAAATTTATTTTGTCTAGAAGTATTGTCTTAACAATCAGATCATTACGCCCTATATAACTTCTTCTGACGTAAAGAAAGGGCCTAAATTTAACATAGGGTCAAAGAAACCACAAGAGAATCTACACCTCTCTTCTGTTCTTTGATTCTCTGTTAAATTTAGGCCCTTTCTTTATGCCAGAAAAAGTCGCACGCACATCACGTGATCACTATTCACAACTGCCTATCCAAGAGCACATTGACTTGGAGTGCCTGCCAAAGCCAAAGCATCTCTTGCCCCAAGCCGCCACTCTCCTAACGCTTTAGGTATGTCCGTCAGACGTCCACTTAAAGTGTCAGAGGAAAGCACTCCTTGATCGAGATTCCAGAGGGGATTTCTCCATCCGTCCCCAAAGGGGGTCAGACGTCCTGCCCCATTTGTGACTTTAAGCGGCTCATTAATGGATGAATAAAGAGAAACCTGTTTTTCAAAAATATTTCGTTGATTTTACTCGATATTTGTGGCACTATAAAGGTGATTAAACCCATACCAGAGACAAGTGATGGATCTTTTAAATCCCAGAATAGACTTGGCATTCAAGAAAATTTTTGGCTCGGAAGAAAACAAAGATCTTTTAATTTCTTTTATTAATTCCGTAGTTTCAAAGGAAGATCAAGTAGTAGATATAGAACTTTTAAATCCATATAACTCAAGAAATTTCTCCGACGGTAAATTATCTATTTTGGATGTCAAAGCTAAAGATACTTTAGGAAACTATTACAATATTGAAGTGCAGATTTGTAATGAAGGCGACTATGATAAACGCGCTTTGTATTACTGGGCAAAGCTTTACGGAGATCAAATAAGCGCTGGCGATCCTTTTAAAAAATTGAAAAAGGCGATCGCTATCCATATTCTCAACTTTATGAGCATTCCAAATGCTCCAAAGTATTGTAATCGATTTATTATTACAAATGAAGAAACAAATTTACGTTATTTTAATGATTTGGAACTTTATACCATTGAACTCAGTAAATTTGTCGGAGAATCAGATGAAAGCCTTAACAAGATTGTACCTCGCATCAAAACGGGTCTGGACCGTTGGGCTGCTTTTTTAACAAAAGCTTCCAAATTAAATCGCAATGCCTTGCCTAAAGAACTTGATGACCCTTACATCAAAAAAGCTATGGACGTCTTGACTCATGTCTCTTTAAATAAAGAAGAGCGCGAGATCTATGAAGGACACCTAAAATGGATGAGAATAGAAGAGAGCACCCTTCAAAAAATTAGAGAGGAAGGGTTGGCAGAAGGCAAGGCTGAAGGGCTAGCTGAAGGATTGGCAGCAGGCAAGGCTGAAAACTACAGAGAAAAATTAGACATTGCAAGAGATCTTTTGAATCAGGGAATGGATATGAAATCTGTTTGTAAGATCACAAAGGTTTTGAAGGAAGATATTTAAATTAGAATGAGGGGCATTGAATAGCGCAGAAGGAGCCGTTTTGTTTGTTTGAGTTCCAAACTTCTCTGGCAACTAAATCCTGCTCGATTACTTGAAGATCTTCTTCTTTCTCCAGAGTGGTCTCCAAGGTAAAAATAGTAGGTTTACCCGTTAAACCGAGCGCTCTATTTGAACTCAGCAGCAGCAGCCATGGGTGGGCTCTATCGAGGGAAAAAAGAACAAAAGCAGTTCGATATTGTCCATTTCCATGCTGTAGCAACCGCCTTTGGCGCACACTTAATCCAGCAAAACTACAACCCTCTTCGAAAACATGCTGCTCTTTCTCCCATTCACCCTATTCATCACTACCACGCCGGCTCTTTTGCCAATCAAGAAATCACGACACCTGAAAATTACCGCCGCGTCGGCCTTAGAGATGTGCCAAAATCTGTGGCAGAAGCCAATCCATTAAAAGACATGTGGCTCCACTCCGACGGTGTCGCCATCGTCGCTCCAGGCATGGCGGAAGAGTTAACGAACCCTCGAATGGTCTCTAGGCTGAACTCCTTGGCAAGCCATCTCTCAAGGCAAGGACGCCTGGCCACTTTAAGCCTCGGCATCGATTGGGAAGCGCACAGCCTAACGAGTGAAAAGGCCATGGGCTCTTTTGCCATTCGCCAAACCTCGGACGCACGAGGTGTAGATACCACAGACTACAGCACTGGCAAGGCGCAAATTAAAAGAGCGCTTTATGACGCAGGTTTGATCGGCGATCCAGTCAAGCCCCTCTTTCTCTTTGTCGGCCATTTTTCTCGAGAATTGGGCAACGATCACCTTCTCAAAATAGTCAAAGAGATCCTTGTTCTAAAGGGTCAAGTGGTCATCATGGGCTGGGGTATCAATGACCTAAACCATAAAGATATAAACATTTATAATTTCCGTGAGAGAGTCAAAGAACTTCAATGTTTGGAAAGAGAGGTCAATAATTTAAAGGTCTATAAAACACCCGAAGCACAAAGAGACCTCTTTCGAGATTCAGGCGCTTCAAAAGGCAATCTCTTGAGAGGTGCTTCTGATTTTCTACTTGTCCCTTCCTACAATGAAGCAGGACCTTTAGTGGTCTTGGAGGCTCAAGCAGCAGGCATGTTAACCATCTCTTCAATGAAGGGTGGAATGAAAGTCGTATGTCATCCCCTCTCTACAGCTGGAGAAGAGCACTTTAACGCCCTTGACTACGGCGAAACGACCAATTCCATCGTTCAAGCCGTTAACTTTTTCCACTCTAAACAAGCAGAACCGAGCATCTGGAATAGGATGGTCCGCCGTATCTTTTCCACGCAAGCAGAACCAAGCAGCAGAAACAGAACAATCAGCCGTATCTTTAATGAGTCAAAGAGACACGACTGGCTAGCAGTGGGAGGAGCACTCGAAGAGCTGGAGAGATTTTACGGAGTTGTCGTAGCTCCAAAAAGCAAAGAAATTAAGCGTGAAGACTTCCGGTTAATCAAAGAGTATTATAGCGAGAGCACCTTATACCATTCCTCGAAAATAATCTTGCATTTGAGCTTAAGTGAAAGCTGCCTAAAATCGAGTCTCTTAGAACGCCTGAATATTAAGGCAATATTGAGGCGTTCTAAGAGACTCGATTTTAGGCAGCTTTCACTTAAGCTCAAATATGAAATTATTTTCCGCGAATGGTATAAGGTCTCAATCCACTCCAAATGTAAAGGCATACGCACTGATCCCCTCAGGAATGGATAAGGAAATTGCATGTCTTCCATAGGGAACGGAGGCTATGTCATACTTTCTTGCCCCATCCATTTTAAACTCATGGTCAAACTTACCGTCGATAAACACTCTGACAGGCTTGCTGCTTGTCCCTGAAAGGACCAAGTAGACTTTTGTCGCAAGAAAAGAGCCCTCAAGAAAGCTTGAATCACTTTTCGACGTAATTCTCTCATTTTCTGCCAGCCATTTACCGTTTAAAGCCACAGTATCGTTTTGAAGAGGCGGGGTGTAGTGATAATCGACAATTTGATCTTTTTTGAGGCTAATCTCGCCTACATAACTCCTCCCGCGGCTCATGCCTAAGTAGGTTTCAGGCGTCATAGGTCTCTTAAAGGGCGAAGGCTCTTCCTTTTCTTCAGGTTTTAACCCTAGAAGCGACCGAATTTCATTCTCTGTTTCCACATATCCCCCCTCTCCAAAGTGAAAAGAGCGAAGATTACCTTGCCTGTCGATTAAATAGTGGGCAGGCCAGTAATTATTCTCATAGGCCTCCCAGGTTTTGTAGTCATTATCTTGGGCTATAGGATATTTGACCCCTAATCTTGCTGCGGCCTCCATCACATTTTTAGGCTCTTTTTCAAACTCAAACTCGGGGGTATGAACACCTATGACAATAAACCCTTTATCCTGGTAATCAGCGTACCATTTCTCAAGGTAAGGAAGGGTACGTAGACAATTGATGCAGCTATAGGTCCAAAAATCAATCAAGACAACCTTTCCTTTGAGCTGCATTAAAGAAAGAGGTGGCGAATTAATCCAATTGACAATTCCTGTAAGCTCTGGTGCCTTGCCATATCGTTGCAAAGGCGTATTGCCTCTTTTTAAGGTCGTTAACCGCTCCTTGACAAGCTGGTTGTCTTCTACAAGAAATGTAGGAAAAAAACGAACAACGCTTTGCTGCAGCCTTGTATCCCAATGAAAAGCAATAGCAACCGCCGTTAAAATCATGATGAAGCCAAAAAACTGACGAATCCTCTCGCTATATTTTACTAGAAAACGGGAAGAGCGGAGAATGTAGTTTCCCCCATAGGCAATAAGAAAAAGAGGGATTCCGGCTCCAAGACTATAAAAAAGAGTGATCAAAAAAATATTTAGATCCAATTTCTGTGTTGCAACAAGTGTTATAATAGCTGCAAGAATAGGACCGGCACAAGGAGTCCAGAGAAGTCCCAAAGCAATGCCAAGCAGGAATCCTCCCCAAAAACCTTGTGCCTTTGATCGGCCTTGTATAAAACTGCCTCCTCCTGCAATGGGAGAAACAATCCTTGCAAAGAGATCAGAGAGTGTAGGAAAGATCATGACCAAACCAAAAAGAGCAATAAGAAATATCGCGGCAAAACGAAGAATATCTGGTGAAAGTCCCGTAGCAGAAATAAGGAGCGATAGCGACAATGTAAAAAAAGTGAAACTTGAAATAAGACCGATGATCATACCAAGCGGACTTAAAACGCCCCCTCTTGCCATTCCACCCGACAAAACAACCGGAAGGATGGGTAAGATACAGGGTGAAAGTACTGTAAAGATGCCTGCAAGAAAGGCAAATACAATGAGTATAAACATATTTTTCTAACTCTTTACAGAAACTTAAAGCAATGACATGCAAAAGGCAAGAAAACAAAATAAGTAAGTTATAAAAGTAGCGGCAGTCGGATTTGAACCAACGACCAACGGATTATGATTCCGCTGCTCTACCACTGAGCTATACCGCCGTCGAAGGCTTGAAGAAGCTCCCATGCATTACATGGTACATGTAAGCTAGAGAGGCTCTTGCAAAACTCGGATGCTAAGAAACGCAATATATTGACCCATAAAATGATCTGACAAATTTTGCCTCCCCTCCGGGTATGGTCGAAATTTATCATATCACTTTCTGTATCAATATATTGCGTTTCTTAGCATCCGAGTTTTGCAAGAGCCTCTAGAAAAAAATAGCGGGGGAAGGATTCGAACCTCCGGCCTTTGGGTTATGAGCCCAACGAGCTACCCCTGCTCCACCCCGCGTCAATAGCTGCTTGCTAGAAATACTATATCAAGAAGGCCTCTTTATTGCCAAGTGAATTTGCTTAAGAGCCATTCCCGATGTGCACGATTTTTGCTAACATTTAGACAAAGAATCCGATACTTACCCCAATAATTTTTTAAATTTTTGCAAAATAGAGCAACTTGCATTGGATGCAGTGAATGTACATAGAAATTTTAGATGATGACTGGAGGAAATGTTAGGCAAAAATTAGCTTGAGCTTTATGAGAGCTTTTATTTATGCCGGGTTTAGTCAAAAATTTGCGTGTTTCGTATTTTTTTAATAATTTTATGACTATTTTTGAGTAGGAGCTTCCGTACCTATATTTGTAAATTCTCTTTTTTGTATTTTCGTTTTTTATTAGGCTGCTTTAACTAGACTACGCATTAACTCAGGCTGCTCTTGTCTAATTCGACCTACAGCAATTGCCAACATGATACTCAAGGCTAATCCACAGCGGAGTTTCATCTTAGTAAGTCCTCTAATAAAATGACGCTCAAAACCAAATGATACATCAATACGACTATTAACCCTCTCAATACTAGATCGTTTATCATAAAGGGTTTGCCATTTATAACTTGATCTAGGAACCGGGGTAAAGATTCGCTCGTTTTCATGTAACGGTATCCGTATGCTTTTTTTGTAAATAGGGCATTCCGAAGCACCCCTGCACGTAATTCCATATGCAAGAGCTGGACAAGTATATTTAAGTGTTTGTCTTTTCTCTTCAAAACCCCCATAAGCCATTTTTTTTACATCTCCAGTTTTTGGACAGTGACAAAAAACGGTGCCCTTATAGTCATAAGTGACATTTTTAATATTTTTCATTTTTTTTGTCTCAAATTGTTTCGTTTTTTCGCCGTCTTTCCACATATTACGAATGTCAATAATTGGTTTAATTTTATATTTATCCCACAAATCGCAAATAATTTCTTTCGAATCGTACCCCTTATCAAACATAGCATGGTCACAGTGCTCAATCAATTCAGGATGAGTATTATTTAATCCCTTAAATAATTCGTGCATAACGGGTTGTTCTCCAGTAGATGCTTTGGTCACTGTATAAGCCACAGGCAATTCAGTATTAGCATCAGCAATTAAATGCAGACGAAAACCAAACCAAGATTTTGTTTTTTCCCACGCTTTACCATTTTTATCGACACCACAGTATTTTTTTACACCCCAATCAGCATCTTGTTCGTGTCTCTTGTCCTCATTTTCTTCTTTACAAGGTTTGCCAAAACTAGAAATAGCCTTACCATCACCTGCTAAATTACTACCAAAATTTGGACAAATAGCTATAAGGTCTTTAACAAGACTGTCAAATATTTCACGCACAAGTGATTCTTGCTTACAAAGTGTGGAAATAAAACGATAATAAGCAGATTTGCTTGGGACACCATTAACCCCTCTTAATGGATTGAAACCACACATTTCTCTGAGTTGGGCATTACGACGAAGCTCTCTACGTAAACTTTCAATGCTCGAGTGTTCATAAACGATTCCAGCTAAAATCGAATTCCACATTGCTTTGACGGGGTGTGTATTTCTCCCATTTCCTCGTTGCTCTATCAAAATATCCATCAGATTTTGATCTGGTAAATTTTTTATGACAAGTTGAAGCCTTTCAAGGTCTCCAAGAGTTTGAAGATCATCTTTGAAATTTTTCCATGAAAATAAATAGCGTTGGTGTATAATAGCCATGAGCAGATTCCTTGTGTTAAGTTTTTTAGTATAAACAAATTATACAAGAATCTGCTCTTTTTCTAAAGGAAAAACACTCTCACAAGCATGTCTGAACGTGTTTTTTTGGTGGGGTGAAAAATTATATAATTATTTTTTTAAAATCTTTCGATAGATGTATAAGCATTGCTGTTTTTGCTGTTTTTGGGGTAAAGTGATTTTTTTCTAATCAATTTCTCGAGAGAAAATTAATCATCGGGAATGGCTCCTTAACTTTTTAAAATTGGACTAAACTCTCTACACCTGAGAAGGTCTTTTCAAGTGACCCTCGGCTCTCGGCAAGAAGCGTTCTGCCTCGCTCTTTTAAATGGCGGCGCTTCTTCTCGTCGGTGAGAAGCTCAAGCAGCGCGTCACGGACTTTGGTTCCATCCATTTTTAAGCCCGCCCCGTACCGATCGACGAGCGCAACCAGCTCCTTTTGCTTGTGCATGTAGGGGCCAAAAAAGACGGGCGTCTCAAAGTAGAGCGGCTCTAAGATGTTGTGTCCGCCAATCCCCTCGACAAAGCTGCCTCCAATCACCGCGCAGTCAACTAAGGGAAAGATGTGGCTGAGTTTACCCATCACGTCGAAGAGGATCACTTGGTTGTCGCTAACTGATACGGAGGGCATCTTTGAAAATTCAACCACTGGATAGTTCATCTTTTCTAGCTTTTTCGCCACCAAAGCAAAGCGCTCGGGGTGTCTCGGCGCCACCACTACTTTGAGAGTCGGAAACTGCTCTCTTAAGGAGAGAATCGATGGGATCAGCAGCTGCTCTTCCCCCTCGTGGGTAGAGGCCAAAAGGATGGTAGGGTCTGATAATTTAATGGAAAGTTTGTCTCGCCACACCGCCTTTTCTTCCGGAGTGGGCTCTTTAACGGTAACGTCAAATTTGAGGTTGCCTGTTACGCTGATCTTCGAAGGGGGCACAAGGAAGTGTAGAAAGCGCTCCCCATACTCGGCGCTTTGGACTAAAAAGAGGTCGATGAGCGCAAAGAGGCGCTTGGCAAAGGGCGGAAAGAGGCGGTGCCTCGCCTCTGTCTTTTCCGACATCTTGCCATTCACCACCACAATGCGCGCATGCTGCGCTTTGGCAAAGCGCAAAAAGTTGAGCCAAAAGTCAGTCTCGGCGATGACGACAAGGTCGGGACGGAGCCGTTTGATCAAGGGGCGCATCAGAAACGAGAAGTCGTACGGGAGGAAGATGTGCTGGTCGGCGAAAGACAGGCTCCGGCGCGCCTCTTCATGCCCCGTCTCTGTGATCGAAGAGACGACAAAGAGCGCCGAGGGATGTTTCTCTTTGAGCCGCTTGACCAAGGGGACGATCGCTTTCGTCTCGCCTAAAGAGACGGCATGGATAAAGATGAGTTTCTTGCCTTCTCGTTCTTTAAGAGCGACGCCGCCCAATCTGGCAAAAAAGCTCTTTCTGTACTTGCCGCGAAAGATCAGCTGATAGGCGAACCTGGGGAGGGCGAGAAGGGCTAAAAAAAAGAGTGCAATATCGTATAAAAAATAGAAAAACATATGCGTAAAATTATAGTGTGTCGTTTCATTTAACCAAAGTAGAATTTAGAGGGAGAGTACTCTTTCTTCCTTGACGACAAGAGGGAATTTTTTTAAACTGGTGCCGAATAAACCATTTACAGTAATTTTTTTATGACTGCCTGGCAAGGCTCTTCGCGCAAGTACCGTCCCAACCGCTTCGATCGTTGCCTCTCCCAAGATGCGATTGTGACAACACTAAAAAATGCAATACGCAAAAAACAGCTCGCGCAGAGCTACCTCTTCTCCGGCCCGAAGGGAACGGGAAAGACCACGCTAGCACGGCTCTTGGCCAAGGCGATCAACTGCGATGCACTTTTGCCCGAGATAGAGCCTTGCAACCAGTGTACTTCCTGCCGAGAGATCAGGGCGGGCGAGTCTCCCAACCTCCTGGAGATTGACGGCGCCTCCAACCGCGGCATCGACGACATCCGCCAGATCAAGGAGACGGTGAGCTATGCTGCCGCCTCAGGAAAGCAGAAGATCTACCTCATCGACGAAGTCCATATGCTCACCAAAGAGGCCTTCAATGCCCTCCTCAAGACTTTAGAAGAGCCGCCCCCTCACGTGAAATTTCTCTTTGCCACCACCGAACCGCATAAGGTCCCCGCCACCATCTTGAGCCGCTCCCAACACTTTCGCTTGCGGAGAATTGAGCCCTCGTTGATTGCCAAAAAGCTCCGCTTAATTGCCGACGAACAAAAGATAGAGATAGAAGAGGGAGCGCTTTTTGCCATTGCCAAACGAGCTGACGGGGCTTTACGCGATGCCGAGTCGCTTTTTGACCAGATCACCGCGTTTTACGACCAGAGGATCACAGAAGCTTTGGTGTTGGAGCATCTGGGGATTCCGCCGCGCGCTCTCTTCTTCGATATTGATCAAGCAGGAGCGAAGGAAGACTATAAGGCTCTCTTTCGCATCACCTCAACGCTCTTTTCCTCTGGGTTCGAGCCGCTCTTTTTTCTAGAGAGTCTGACCGAGCACATCCGCAAGCTTCTCCTTGTCAAAGAGGGCGCTCCCCTCTTAAGCGAGGAGGAGAATAGAGAATACAGGCCTTCTGCCTCTCTCTACTCGACTCCCCAGTGCTTAGACCTTCTGGACTACCTGATGGAGGCGGAAAAGGCCTTGCGCTTTAGCCCCGCCCCCTTTCTCTTTTTAGAGACGGTGTTGCTTCATCTGGTGCGCTCCTTTAAAAAAGTGCCGCTCGAGGCCATCTTTAAGAAATTGCAGGCGTTGGAGGAGACCTTTTCGAGGGGTGAGGGACCAAAGCTCGAAGTGAAGAGGGAAGAGGCTAAGCAAGAAGTGCCCGTGATGCCCGTGGTGGCACCTCACGCACCACCTAAAGAGCGGTGGAAGATCGATACGCTGCTCCAGTTTGCGGCAGTTGAACTTGAGGGAACCCTCTCTTAACATCCCAAAAACAAAAAGGAAAAAAAATATGGGTACAGGATTTGCTAAGCGCAAAAAACAGGCGCGCATCATGCAGGAACAGTTTACAAAGATCCAAAGCTCTCTCGAAGAGACAGAGGTGGTAGGAGAGTCCGGTGGCGGCCTTGTGACGCTCTCTCTCAACGGCAAACACGAGCTTAAACTGCTCAAGATCAAAAAAGAGTGCGTCGATCCAGAAGATGTCGAAGGGCTTGAAGACCTGCTCAGAGCGGCCTATAAGAATGCGGTCGATCAGCTCAATGCGAAAGAGCAAGAGAGCATGCCCAACCTCTCGTCGTTCTTTGCCTAAAAAGGATTTTCCTCTCGGATAAAGCGGCAGGAGAGGTTAAACTTCTTTTGGAGGTGCTCCCCTAACGCTTTAGGACCAACCTCTTCGGTGGCGGCATGTCCGAGAGCCAAGAAGTTGATCTTCTCCTCAAAGGCTTGGTGCCAGATAGGCTCGTCAAAGCTCCCCGTCACAAAGCAGTCGACCTTCTCACCGGCCGCTTCGATCAGCCACTTGTGGGCCCCGCCAGAGACTAATGCAGCACTCTGAACCCTCTCTTGACCACCCGCGGCGACGTAGGAGGGATGCGCGTAGTACTGCTCTAACTGCTCTCGAAATAGGGCAAAGGGCATCGGCGAAAATCTGCCTTTGACACCGATCTTTTCCGCCTTTTTGTTCTCGCCCGCACCAAAGGGCTCTAGCTCTTTCCACCCTAAATCTTGCGCTGCCTTCCAGTTATTGCCGTACTCTCGGTGCGCGTCGAGGGGCAAGTGGTAGGCAAAGAGGGAGATTCCGTGAGTCAAGAGCAGTTTGAGCTTAGCCTGCTTAACACCGACGACAGAGTAGCTGTCTCTGTTCCAAAAGAGGCCGTGGTGCACAAGCAGAGCCTGGACTTGAGCCGCGGCCGCCGCTTCAATCACTTTAAGGCTAGCCGACACAGCCACCGCAATAGAGTGAATCTCCTCGACCCCCTCAACCTGGCAGCCATTTTCACAAAAATCGGGAAAAAGCGCTACATTGAAGAGGCGGGTAAGGTAGTCGTGGAGTTCTTCTCTTTTAACCATCTGATAAACAAAAACTTAAAGCCAATCTTTCAAGATAAGGCAAAATGTGGTAAAACAAGTTTATGTCACAACTTATTTTAGAGCCACAAAAAAACGCCAAGAAAGCCGCGGCCAAAGAAGCCGTGAACTTCATCGAAGAGGGCATGCTCGTCGGCTTAGGGACGGGAAGCACCGCCGCCCTCTTTATCAACTACCTCGTACCGCGCTGCCAGGAAGGGCTCAAGATCCACGCTGTCGCCACCAGCCAAAAGTCGCTAGAGCTGGCCAAAGCCGGCGGGATTCCCTTGGCCGACCTCGATCTCTTGCACAGTATCGATGTCACCGTCGACGGCGCCGACGAGATCGATGCCGATAAACAGATAATCAAAGGCGGCGGCGGGGCGCTCCTTCGCGAAAAGATCATCGCCAGCATGAGCCGAAAACTCATCATCATCATCGACGAGAGCAAGATCGTTCCCCGGCTTGGGCAAGTGCCTCTTCCCGTTGAAATTGTGCCCTTCGCCTACCGCGCTACCGTCGACCAGATCGAGAAGATGGGGTATAGCGGGAAACTCCGTAAAAAAGAGGACGATAGCCTCTTTATAACAGACAACAACAACTATCTGATCGACCTTTCGACGGAGAGTTGGAGGGAAAGAAGAGAAGACCTGGAAAAACTGCAGCAAAGACTCCTCTCTATCCCCGGTGTTGTTGAGACGGGACTCTTTTTAAACTTTAAGCCTCAGGTGATTGTCGGCTACTATAACGGGTCGACGAAAATTTTATAAGTTACTAATAAAGAACAAGATGCAATCCGTCGATACCGGGCAGAGGCATCACCCAGTGCTCGATCCATCCAAGAGAGGCAAAGGCGCGGCAAAAGCCAAGGGAAGCTACGAGCAGCGCCCCAAAAGCCAAAAAAGTCTTTTGAGAAAAGGGTAGCCTTTTAACCAGACGATGCATCGCCATGGCAAAGAGAAGCGATGGCGTCGTGAAGAGAGCAAAGGCACACCCGTTGAAGAGCCCTTCGACCCAAGAAGCGGAGAGCGCACAAGCAGAAAAGACAATCACCGTCTGTCCACAGGGCAAAAAAACCGTAAAAAAACCAAAGAGAAAGAGCGCCCATGGCTTTCCTTTCAGCAAGAAGAGGGTTAAGCGCTGTTCTATCTCTTTGACAAAAGGTAAGCTTGGTAGAGAAAACACTCCCCTATTTGGCAACAAGAGAAGACAAGCAAAAAGCAGAAAGAGAGAGGAAAAGAGAAGGGTAAAGAACGCGCCGCCCCCAGAGTGGCTCAAAAAACCGCTCAAGACAAAGCCGATCAAGCCAGCCACCCCTCCTGCCAGGGTAAACGAACAAATCCTGCCCGCAAGGTAGAACCACTTTAATTCTCTTCCACCGATCATCATGGCTAAAGGCCCGCACATGCCGATGCAGTGCAGGTTCCCTAAAATGTAGAGCGGCAAAAGGGTTAAAAAAAGAGCCATTTACTCTCCTTGGTGTTGCTCTCTATCTGAATAGAACAAGAATTTACGGCCACCCATGTCGAGGTTAAGAGAGTGCGAGGGGCGCTGAAAGGCCTTAAAGACCACAAACCCCATGGTGAGAAAAAAGAAAAAGGCTGTGACGCCAAGGGAAGCTCGCATTTTTATGCCCTCTAGAGTATTGTACCTTCAATGTAATGTAAGCGCTATTTTCTTGTGAAGCTCCATTCCCTCTCTCTTCAACGCTCTGAATACTCCTTAATCACCGGCTTAACACGCTCCAGCCTTCTGCTCCACCTCACCGATCCGCGAGGGCAACATGGTGTTGGCGAAGCGGCCCCCTTGCCGGGAAGAAGTCGAGAGACATTGGAGGAGTGTATCGATGCGATGGAAGAGGCGCGAGAGAAGGTTCTTCGTGTTGACTGGGACGCCGAAGAGACCGACTCTGTGGTAGAGACAGTAGAAACGTTGCACCTTCCGCCTTCCCTCTCCTTTGCCCTGGAGTCAGCCCTCCTTCAACTCCTAAGTCCTTTAAGAAGAAAGCCCGTTAAGGTGTGCGCCTTCTTGATGGGTTCGCCCTCTCTGATTGTGCAAGAAGCCGCTAAAAGGGAACGCGAGGGGTTCACTGTAGCCAAGCTAAAAGTGGCAGGGCTCTCTTTAGAGGAAGCCTACCCTTTAGTGAAGCAGCTTCAAGAGAGATTCCGTTTGAGGATCGACGTCAACCGCTCGTGGAGCCAAGAAGAGTCTTCACGCTTCTTTGAGCGATTCCCCCCCGGCTCCTTCGACTTTATCGAAGAGCCTTTTCCAAAAGCCAGTGACTTTAGAGACTTTCCTCACCCCTTAGCCATTGACGAATCCTTTCCGGATGAGCTGTCGTTGAAAGACCTCGAAGAACTACCCAACCTAAAAGCCCTGATCTACAAGCCAACCCTCCAAGGCGGCTTAAAAAGAGGCCGTGCCCTCAAAGAGTGGGCAGATAAACGGGGCGTCTCTTTGGTGATAAGCAGTAGCTTCGAAAGCGACGCCGGCCACCTCTCTATCGCCGAGCTCTTTTGCCGCCTCTCTTTAACAGAGCCGGCCGGTATAGGGACTTACCACTACCTAAAGAGACACACTCTTCCTCTGCTCTTACAGGGAGCAAAAATAGATTGTAAGTAAATCAAAAAGGGCGCATGAAGAAAATTGGTGCATCTTTCTGTAAAATAAGGAGGATGCTCCACCCCAACTTTAAAGAGTAGCTACCTCTATGTTCTCTGAGCTCATTCAGTTGTCTTTTGACAAAATCATGCAGACGAGGAGTTACACAGTCATTATTTTGGGCACAAAAGAGAAGCGCTTTGCGATTTACACCGACCCCAGCGTCGGACGCTCCTTGCAGCTCTATCTTACCGGAGGCGGAAAAAGGCGCCCCTTAACGCACGACTTGATCGACGCCATCTTCCGCGGTTTAAAAGTCAGAGTAAAACACGTCGTGATCAACGACATCCAAGACACAGTCTACTTCTCTAGGCTCTTTTTAGAGCAACACATAGGCGATATTAAGCACATCCTCGAGATCGACTCTCGCCCAAGCGACTGCATCTCCATCGCCCTCATGAGCAACGCCCCGCTCTACTGCACAAAAGAAGTTCTGGAAAAGGCCGTTGCTGTAGAAGATTAACCCTCTCTAACTATTGCAACAGATAGAGCTCATCGCACTTAGCCGCCATAATAAAGTCATTTTCGGAAAGACCTTGGATGCGGTGTGTCCAGAGCTGAATTTTCACCTTTCCAAAGCTTAAGAAAATGTCGGGATGGTGCCCCTCACTCTCTGCAATTTCCCCTACCTCATTGGTAAAGATAAGCGCGGTGCGAAAGTCGGGGAAGATGTACTCCTTTTCAAGATGGTGAGCCTCGACAATCTTCCATCCTCCTTTTAGTTCCGCATAAAGATGCGCCATCTCCTCTTCTCGGAGAGGCGCCTTGATTCCCTTACAGGGAATACAAGTCCTTGCTGTCAGCCTCTTAGGTGCAAAGGTCCTGACTGCCCTTACTTTTCCCCCAATCTTATGCCACAGCTTAACTAACTGATCACCCACAAACATGCCCTATCTCCTCTTAAATTGAATCCACTCCCCTACCTTCTACCAAGAGCTACACACCCTATCGTACAAGATCGGCCTATTTTGACCAAGCGGAGCCTTTTCTTAGAAAGTGTTTGAGAATTTCTTTTCGTCGATTTTCGGGATTATTTTGGCCGCTTTTTGATCCTTTTTGGGGGAGTAATATACAAAATATTGATATAACTCCCCCAAAAAGAATCAAAAATCGGCTTTAAATGCCCGAAAATAGACTGAAAAAAAATTCTCAAACACCCTCTTAGAGACACAAAAACGTTTTGCAAATAATCAGCCACTTTCATAAAATCTCATTTTGTTCCTTATTCCAGATTAGCTCAGTGGTAGAGCAGTGGACTGTTAATCCATTGGTCGTAGGTTCGAATCCTACATCTGGAGATTTTATAATTAAGCGGTTACAGCGAAAGTTGTTTTAGCTTTTTACAAAAATCCCGTACTTTTGCCGGAGTACAAAATTTCCTTAGATTACCCAAGACAGAAATTAAAGCGTTGAGCTTGAAATTTCGTTTTGGAGTGTCAATTCCGTAAATATTACGGCATTCACAGAAACACTCCTTTGTAAAAAACCTATAATCAGATGCTTAGATGTTGCTGTCCAATGGACTAAACATCCATAGCACTACTATTCGGAGCTACAATGGGACATATTCGTGAAAGAAATCTTAAAGAAGGTGGCATTCGCTACCAAGCAGAAATTCGTTTGAAAGGTCATCCTACCCTAACCGCAGGTTTCGACCGGAAGACAGATGCAAAGAATTGGATTCAGAAAGTTGAGGCTGACATCCGTTGCGGCAGACATCAACTTTATTCACAAGGAAAACGCTACACTTTTAAAGAAGCGGTAGACCGTTACAGAATAGAGTATACAATAAATAACGCCAAAAACAGCATGGTATTTCTTATGGCTGAATCACTAATGAAGCAGAAGACTATAGAACCAGGAAAAACGACATGGTATTGCAAAAATGGACTTACATTTTCTGATTTACTTGGTGCTGTGAGAAGAGTTTTAAGAGAGCACCAATTTTCTCAAATATGGGTGTCAAGTCATAAACTGAAAAAATATCCTCTAGAGGAAGACCTTTTAGAGACCTTTCTCGGATTACTTGAGGCGGCATAAACTATGAATGGCTAAAGTCCAGAAACTAAGAACCTCAGAAAAAATGGAGGTGCTATTCTATCGACTAAACCAGATTTGCTTAGAATTTGTTATCATGATTAACCGTCCGCAAAATATGCATCTCTTTTGACTCGTAGTATGCAATTGAAAATTATTTTGATCTTGGGTAAACTGGCACATGCTCATTTGAGATAGGAGTGTAAGGAAGTGGATTTTAGCGACTATATTATTTATGCGGATGAGAGTGGGGATCACAGTTTAGGCAAAGTTTCCGACGAAGAATATCCTGTATTCGTTTTGGCGTTTTGCATTTTCAAAAAAACGGATTACGCAGAACATGCCTTGAGTAAGTTAAGTCAAATTAAATTTGATTTTTGGGGACATGATGCGGTTGTGTTACATAGTCATAAAATTCGGAAACAGAGAGAAGAATTTGCACTACTTGGCAATCTTCCAACACTGAACAAGTTTGTAGAGCGTATCAACGAAATGATCACCAATACACCATTTTCTGTTATTGCTACCGCTATCGACAAACATCGTTTACAAAAGCGGTATGTGACACCGGAAAGTCCTTACAACCTTGGGTTGCTATTTTGTTTGGAACGTGCGACAAAATTCCTCTTGGAACAAGGGCAAAAAGAGCGCTTAACTTATATAATTGTTGAAGCTCGTGGTAAGAAAGAAGATGCAGAACTTGAGTTGGAATTTAGACGGATTATCACACGGGAGAAAGGGCTGGCAAGATTTGATATTATTTTTTCAGATAAAAAATCTAATGGTGCAGGACTACAAATTGCGGATCTAATAGCTCATCCTATAGGCAGGCATGTCATCAATCCGAAGCAAGAAAACAGAAGCTATAACGTTGTGGAAAAGAAGTTTTACAAATACCCATATCACGAGGGCAAAGGTCTTAAAATTTTCCCAAAATGACCCCTAAAAAGCGAAAAACCCCGGTAATACCGAGGTTAGACGCCGACCAGGAATCCCCAATCCACTTACCCTCATTATACTAAGATATAAGGCAAAATGCAAGGCTTTTATCTTGCGTTGCCGTATTTCTTCCGAATTTGACGGAAATTTGACGGAGTAGCCAATTTCCGTAAAACGAAATCGATTGACTTCGATTACTCGAATTTCCTGGAAAAAATCTCTTTTCCCCTGTACACTTCGTCTATCTTGGTTGATTTAAGGTAATCGAAAGCAACGACGGGAAACGGTTCCTCTGGACTGTTAATCCATTGGTCGTAGGTTCGAATCCTACATCTGGAGATTTTTATAATTAAGCAGTTACAGCGAAATTTGTTTTAGCTTTTTACAAAAATCCGGCTTGGTTCAAAGTAGGGTAACACTTTTTGCGCTATTTTCCTGAGGAAAGGCTAAAAAGTGTTACCCTACTCCACGGAAAAGTTGAACCATGCCAAATTCTATCCTAATTTTTGAACGTTTTCTGTTATGACCCTCTTTCATCCTGTACTCCAAAGAAGCCAAGATTAAAGAGTTTTATAATCATCAACTACACACTATGAGTGTTGAAATAAATCTCATAGTGTGGGATACTTGCATTCTTAACAACTAATCTAGATGGTTTAATGAATAAATTTTATTCGCTTTTAATTTTCATCCTTGCAGGTCACGGCCTTTTGTTTTCTGAGACAAAATATAAAATAAATAATTTAGATTTAAATCAAACGCATAGTTGCGCTTACTGTATAAATAACCTCGGCGAGGTGTGTGGTACATTCGATGTTACGAATTCTGAGGGAAGATACAATTCAGCCTTTTATTGGTCATCAGGAATGGGTTTGATGGAATTGCCAGAGGGAGCATTTTTTACTCCTTACAGCATGAATGATGCTGGGTTGATTGTTGGCGATAAATATACTATTACAAAAATGCCAAATGGTTCTAATAGAGGTCTTTTCAAAGGACATATAATGAATGTGGGGGGGCTTACTGAAGACTTAGACTATGCTGGTTGGCTAAAACTGGACAGAAAAAACAGTGAAATTATGTTATAATTTACCCTCATAAAAAAAAATGAGGGAATTATGGCAAGAAAAAAGAGACATAGCGCAAAGTTTAAATTTTCAGTTGCATTGGATGCAGCCAAAGAGGTGAAAACTTTAAATGAATTATCTTCTCAGCATGGAATACATGCCGTGCAAGTTTCACAATGGAAAAAACAATTGTTGGAGGGAGGAGAAAGTTTATTTACCCCACGCAGGAAAAATACGAGTCACCAAAAAAAGTTTGATGAGCTTCATCGTATACTTGGAGAGCTTACTGTGGAACGAGATTGGCTAAAAAAAAAGCTTTGTCTTTTTCCTTAGATGAAAAACGAGAATTAATTTTACCAGGGGATCTTGAGCTTTCCATAGAGAAACAATGTGACTTGATGGGCCTTTCAAGATCCACCTACTACTACACACCATGTTCTGAGAGCGTTTTTAATTTGACTGTGATGAAGGTAATGGATAAATTTTATACCGATCATCCTCACTATGGAAAGATGTCATTGGGCACCCCTAAATGCTCCACTATTGGGCACCCCTAAACGCTCCACCTAAACTGACTTATTCAGGTTGCTTTTCCTGTCTTTTTCTCTTTTTTTTCGGCCTTTCTTAATTTTTTCTTAGGCCTTTCTTTAGCTCTTTTAGATATTAAAATCAAATCAGCTATTTAAGTTTATGTATCACATAGTTTTTTTTCAAGGCTTTTTGAATTACATTTCTTGTGGTCCTGACACCATTTTCTCGTACATAGTCATTCCAGTCGGAAAACTCTCTAGATATGAGGCATCCCTCAAAATCTGGTATAACCACCTCACACTCCATTCCAAGCGCTTTCTGCGTGGCCAAAGCTGCTATTCTTCCCTTGTTTTCTGGAAGATGCCGATCATTATCACCGAAGATAATCAAAGAACTCTGAGGAAATTTTTTTCTTAACTCGATACCAACAGCCATAAGATTCTCGCAGCTAAATGATGTTACCATTGCCATTCCCGTAACCTCAAAGCAACTTGCTGCTGTAATGTAAGACTCTGCCAAACCTATTGACAATCCGTTGATAGGTTGTTGCAACATATGCAGCAGCCCGATATTACTTACATCCTTGGCAAATCTTTTCGACCCATCTGCGTTAATTAGCTGATAACTCGAAAAATTGCCAGTGGTATCTTTCATGGGGATAACAGCTATTTTTCCATAGTCTGTTTGCCGAAAGCGAATTCCATAATACCCTACACCTTTTTTAAGAAAGTATTCCGACTCTCCTATCTGATCGGACATGTGCCAAAAAAGTTTAGCTCTTTCAATAGCGGCGTTTTTAGGAACAGAAATTTCTATATGTTTATACTGAGTGACTTGTGATTCTAAAACTCCATAAGTTTTGTGGGTCTTTATTTCTCCATTTTTCGTTCTTAGCCATGTAATAAGACCAACAAGGCCATTCTGGAGAAGGTTTTTTTTGGTTTGGTAGCATAATTCTCCACGTCCTTGAGACTCTCCTATTATATTGCATCGAGTAAAGCCTTTATCGATCAACAATTCCTCAACAGCCAATTGCTCGTTTTTGAGAAAGATTAGGTGAGATGCTATTTGCTCTTCCATTGTCATATAACTCATGCTACAGCCTCTCCTTGTGTTTTCATTGTTTTATCTTCTTGTAAACGATGGCTTTCCCCTTTGATTTTAAACAACTTGATTCCCTCTAAAAATCTATCTAAAATCGATGTGGCAGCGGGCGTATCGCCAAGAATTACACCCCAATCCTGGACAGGACGATTAGTACAAATTACAGTAGAACCCTTTCCATAACGACGATGAAAAATTTCTATAAGATCCTCCGAAAATGCCGAAGGAATATTTTTTATTCCAAATTCATCCAAAATCAAGAGAGGCACTCCCACCATTTTTTTCATAAAGGCTGCTCTATTATGTGTAGCAATTGCTATTGCCATCTCATCAAGAAAGTCGTATATCGATCGAAAGTGTACTTCATAGCCTTTTTCCACTGCTGCAATTCCAAATGCTATTGCCAAATGGGTTTTTCCCACTCCTGGAGGCCCTATGAACAAAACGTTTCGTTTCTCTACAATTAAACGACATGTCAAAAGATCAAGAACTTCTCTTTTCTTTATAGTTTCATTAAAATTAAAATTGAAATTATCTATTGTTTTTAATTCAGGAAATCGCGCTTCTCTAAGACGTTTGTTATGTAAATTATTTTTACGTCTATTGATTTCTTCACTGAGTAAACTTGCTAAAAATTGAGCATATGAAGGTTCTGCCTCTTCTGCTTCATGTAACCTTATGGTTAAAGTTTTTGCAATACCTGATAATTTTAACTTTATTAGGTTGTTTTGTAAAATTTCAGTTTCCATTTTAATTTTCTCCTTCGTTAATAATTTTTTCATAATATTTAGTATTTCGAATCAACTCGTGATCCTTTGTAATTTTTGGCTTGTCAATTGATTCCGCCTCGCACAACACTTGCAGTGAGTAATAATGAACGGTTCCAATTGTAAGTGCTTTTGAACAAGCTGTTTCAATAGCTATGTTGCTATAGCTCTTTTTAAGTGATTGGATTCCTGAAATAGTCCTTAAACCAAGCTGACGGCGATCATTCCACACCTTTTCCGCCCATTCATGGCATTTCACACCGATTTCCATACAAAATGTTAGAAGATTTTTCAGATACTCTTCCTCTGTAATTGTCTTTGATTTTGAAACAAGCCCTGGTGCTCTTTGAAATGTTCCTGGGAGAACTTTTGGATGGTCCACAAGTAGTTTATTGTTATGATAAATTTTGACTGAACTTGCGTTCCAGTGCACACTAACATCTTTTCCTATAAACCTGGAGGGCGCCATATAGTAGGCACTGTCAACCTCTATAAATGAATCACTATGAACACAACATGTTGCAATGCGAAAAAATAAAAAAGTCTCAGTAGGCAATAGACGAAGATAAGGTTTTTCCTCTTCAAATCGATTGGCAACAATTTGTTTAGTTGTTCCGTGTTTACGTGGAAAGGCAATCGTTAGATTCCAGTGTCGTAAATGAGTGTTTTGTTGATCGAGTGATTCAAAATTCAGTCCTTTAAGACCATTATCTTGAGTATACTTTACTCCTGACTCTACCTTGCCTTTATGCTCTGGAGTCCTTGGACGGCAAGGAACTGGTATAAAGCCTGCATGATGTGCATAAGATTCGTAAATACGGTTTAGTTCCGGTTCAAAAAGACAAACCTTTAAAACACCAGCTTTTAGGTTGTCAAGGCGGACAACACGTACGACTCCACCAAAGAAAAAAAAGGCGTTTTCATGACAGCGAATAAATGTTTCCACATCCTGTCTCCAAACAACTTCTTGGTAGGCGTGTCGGGAAAACGAAAGAGTCATTACAAAAAGAAAAGGACGTTTATATTTACCATCACAGTCTATTAAAGCCCCTTCACCAAAATCGACCTGTGCTTCATGCCCAGGTGATGTTTCCATTCTGGCATATGGTTCAGGATCTTTTTGTGTAAGTCCACGGATGAATCTTTTAACAGAATCATATCCAGCGTCAAAATTTACCTCATGTTGCAGATCTTGCCAGATACGCTTTATGCTCAGTCCAAAAGATAACTTCTCTTCTATTAGTTTTTGAAAGGGGAGGCATTTGCTTTGACTCGCCTGTAGTTCAGGTTGTTTTTCTGAAAGTCGCTCCTCTAAAGCCCTTGCTACGGCTCTTCGATCAATTCCAAGCTCTTCCTCGATTTTTCGGTTAGACCAACCAATGTTATGAAGTTCATGAATAGTGTTATTTTGGCTCATCGTTAAATTGCGTCCCATTTTTCAACCTCCAAAGTTTTTATACCTCGGGATTGTAAGGATCACAACCAATTTAGGCCAGTCTAAAGTGGAGCGTTTTGGGGTGCCCAATGGTGGAGCATTTTAGACGCCCAATGACAGAAAGAGAAACATGAGCATTAACCTAAATAAGTTAGGTTATAAAGTTGGTATAGATTTAGCAAGAACTCTTATGAGGAAAATGGGAATTGAGGCTATTTACCAAAAACCTAACCTGAGCAATCCCAATCTGAGTCACAAAGTATACCCATATTTGCTTAGAGGAGTAAAAATCGAGAGAGTAAACCAAGTTTGGAGCACAGATATTACTTACATTCCCATGAAGAATGGCTTTTTATACCTCACAGCTGTCATAGACTGGTATAGTCGTTATGTGCTTACGTGGAAACTATCAAATTCATTGGATGGATTATTCTGTAGAGAGGTTCTGTTGGAAGCTCTGGAAATTGCTTGTCCAGAGATTTTTAACACAGATCAAGGATCACAATATACATGCACGGAATTTGTTAAGATTTTGCTGGATCTGAAGATAGCAGTTAGTATGGACGGAATAAGGCGTGCTGTTGATAACATTTTTATAGAGCGTTTGTGGAAAAGTGTAAAATATGAAGATATTTATCTCAGAGACTATTGTAATGGAACTGAATTATATGATGGTCTTAAAAAATATTTTACATTTTATAACACAGAAAGACTTCACTCCTCATTGGAGTATCGCGTTCCAATTGAAGTGTATCATAGGAAGCAATAATTTTTGTGAACTTTCCCTGGGAACTCTAATCGTCGCTGATCACTGAATGTTTTTTTATCGTTCAATGTAACAAAGCTATGGACGCAAAATTCGGTTGGATTTGGAGATGGAAACCTTAAATCCAACCGAATTTTGTGATCATAGGTCACTAGAGAGAAGTTACAGGATATACAGGATAAAATTTTTATCCTGTATATCCTGCGCAAGGCGATCATGCATATCCTGTAACTTCTCTCTAGTGGCTGAAAACGCTCATTTTGGAACAGTATACACCAATTATATGATTAGAAAATTAAATAAACTCATTAGTTGTCGCGAGTTCATATATTTATAATTCTACAAATCAAAATTGACTTTCTGTATAAAACCCCATTGTAGTCAATTTTGATTTGTAGAATTATAAACATATGAACTGCCGCTGCGAAGGAAGAAGAAGACAGTTTTTTTCTCAAATATAAAAAAACCCCCTTCCAGGGGGCAAGGGACATCATATTTGTGTTGCGTAAAATACCGTTAACTGATAACCTGAAGCTTCGCTTCAAAAACCAATTGTGGTTTTTTGAAAAAACGAAAAAGACGGGTAAATCTTAACATTAATTTCATCAAATTCTGTCCAACCTAAGCCAACCACCTAAGATTATGAAGTAGGAAACCAAGACCGAGCTCTTTCATTTGAGCGGATCCGAGCAATGAAGGATGAGGTTCTCTGGAAAGGGCTGGAATGTTTCACTGTCAGGAATATGCTTAATGAATGGGTGAATATTTTGAGTTATCGAACAAGGATAAATTATCAATCGGGGGTAAACGTTCTTGAGAGTGTCAGTTTAATCAATCCAGCAATGAGCTTACAGGCTTTCTCTATGGTTAACCATGACGCAACTATTGACCGTATCAAGCAATTGACTGAATGGCGAGAAACAAGTCGACAGGCGCGGGCTGCCCTTTATATTTCATTCACCCGCTTTTTAAGCCGACGCTTTCCAGGAATGTTTAATAAAGCTATGCCTTCAAAAGAAGGTGTAAGCAAAACCTTTTTCCGTGTTCATGATAAGGTTGCGACAGAGGCCCTGAATCAGGTCCAATGGAGTGTTTTCTTTTCTGCGCTCAAAGAGGTTAATGTCAGAGATTGCCTGATTGCTAAAATAGTCATACAAGGAGGAAAGAGGATCCGAGAAGTCTTGTCCTTAACTATTGATCAGATTGACTGGGAACGTCGGGAGATCGTCTTTACACAATCCAAAACAAAAGGGCTGAACAAAGAGACTGTCATCACATATCCCGAAAGTGTCATGAATGAGCTGCGGGAATATGTTGGCGAACGTCAAGGCTACGTCTTTATTTCAAGGACAGGAAGACAGGTTATTCTGAATCAAGTTGCCAATACATTTGCTAAGGCAGGTGAAATGGCAAAGATTCCATTTAAAGTTACTCCGCACGTTCTACGGGCTACATGTGTCACCTATCTAAAACAGCAGGGTTTCAGTGATAGCGACATTCAAAAAGTGACAGGCCATGCCTCAAGCGAGATGGTCAACGCCTATGACAAAAGCGCCAGGGCAGACAATGCCAGCAAGAAAATATCGCTGATTGCTTAAAATATTTGCTTGTATTCTATAAAACGTTGTTTACGAGCGTTTTATAGATTTATCTGTAAGACTGTCTCTAAGTGGTGGTTGTGATACGATGTTTGGTCTATGCCTCTTAAGACATTAAATCAACGAGGGAAAATATAAGCGTAGACTTTCTTGGCCACATGCCCCAAAACAGCACCCAAAGCCAAATGCCCAGAAACAATTTCAACTGTCTCCCTGACAGCATGTGCATGACCAAACCCATCGCTATTAACAAAAGCTCCCTCCCCCATTCCAGCAATGAGCCTTCTTGCTGCCTCAAAACCGCCGAAAAGAGGCATGGCATGGAGGCGCCCTGCACCACTCGTCACTTCGTGTGTAAAGTTTATGGTTTCCTGCTCCCCTTCATTCTTATTCCACTCATCTTCTTCTTGTCCCTCAAGCGCCGCATTATCTAACTCACTCTCGCCCTGCTTTACTTCTTCTCTCCCCAAAGCCCTCCTATCTGGCGGTAGAGAAGGAAAAGTTGTATTGGCAAAGCTCGGCAAAAACCTGTGGGCCAAAGAACAGATCGTTTCAGAGCAGCTCTGCCAGACCGACATAAAGCCACTCCCTACCCCCACCCCAGTCGGCCGAAATTCAGTGGGCTGTGTAGGGTTGCTGACCGTCGAAAGAGGCCCCTCTGGCATCCCCTCAGGGGAATACTGCTGAGAGAAAATGGCAATTGCGTCTTGGGTGGAGCTAGCCGTCTGAAACATCACGGAGAAGCCGCCATTTTTGAGCGCGACTACTTTGGCGTTTCTGCTGCCGCCGCTGTTGGCAGTAACCTGGAATTCGCTGCCAAAGAAAGAGCCGTCCTCCTTGAAGAGCTGCCCATAAATTTCGTGGGTGCCCGTCTGCTCACCCCCCCAGACCACCACAAAGCCCCCACCTGCAAGAGCGGTTACACTGGGTAAGCCTTGTGAGCCACCAGTGACTGTGTTGATGCGAAATTCAGGGGTGAGCACCGCTCCGCTATTGTCGTAGAGCTGTCCATAGATGTCGTACTCTTCGCCCTGGACATTGGTCCAGACGACGACAAAGCCGCCTTGGGTTAAACCCACAATGTCTTGAAAAATCTGTCTGTCGCTGCTGGTGTTGATCTTAAACTCACCGTTTAAGGGGAACGCTGTGCTGTTAAAGATGCGGCCGTAGACGCTGCTGCAGGTGCCATTCTGCCAGGCACTCGACCAGACGACAGTAAGCCCGCCATTATTTAGAGCGGTCACGCGTGGTGCCCACGTCAAACTTCCGCTGCTGACGGGAAAAACGGCCCCTTCTGACTGACCTGTGCTGTTAAATTGTTGAGCGACAACATTGACGCAGGAAGTGTTGACAGCTTTCTGTTGCCACGCAACCACAAAGTCGCCTGAAGTTAAGCCGGCCACAGAGGAGAGCTGTTGCTGGAAGGCTGTGCTGTTGCCGATCTGGAAAGAGGCGCCACGAGGGGAGCGATCGCTGTTGTAGATCTGCCCAAATATACCGGCTGGGGTGCCTGCCTCAGTAAAGTCGGTCCATGTCACTACTGATCCACCGTCGGCTAATTTGCCTGCGGCAGGTTGCATTGCCGTTATCTCTGGAGTGCGGCTGCTTGGGGAGAGAGTGAGGGAAGGAGAGGCGAAGGTGTGGCTTCTGCTTTGGGTATGGGAGCGATGAGAAAAGGGAAGAGGTGTGGAGCGATGCGTTGGGCTAAAGAGGCGACTGTGGCTACTTAGTTGCTTGGTGGTGCTGTTTGTCTTATGTGTGAGGGCACTCTTGGTGGCAAGGCTGATGGTGCGATGGGAAAGAGAGCCTGTTTTGCGGTCGCTTAAGCTGTCGCTGAAAGTATGGGTGCGGTAGCTTAGGCTACCGCTACGCGTCAGCAAGCTTGGGCTGACGCCTGAGGAGAAGGAGTTGTAGCTTCTTGTCTCGTCGGTGTAGGTATGTACACTTCTTGTTGTGCTCTTTGAGTGGAGGTGCGTTAGGCTGTGCGGCCTATGTGTTTTAATGTGAGTGGCTGTCTTTCTTAGGCTCTCTGAGTGGGAAAAGGCATGGCTCTTACTGTGGTGATGCGTGGCTGTCTTTGAGTGAAGAAGACTTTTGCTCTTTGAGTGGAGGTGTGTTAAGCTGCGCGACTGGGACTCAGTTTGGCTATTCGTGTATTGCCGGCTAGAGCTACTTGTTATGTACGTATTAAGGAGCACCGAGGTGGTATTGGCGTTATAGTTGGTCGTCGCGATGTCCAGCTTCCCATTCGCGGTGAAGTTCCCGACCGCGACGCCAAAAGGCCCGCTCCCCACAGTGTAGTCGGTGTGAGTGGCAAAACCGCTCCCCGTGTTGACGAGCACCGAGGCAGTATTGGCGTAGTAGTTGCTTGTTGCGATGTCCAGCTTCCCGTCACCGTTGAAGTCTCCGACCGCGATGCCGAAAGGCCCGCTCCCCACAGGATAGTCGGTGTGGGTGGCAAAGGAGCTACCCGTGTTGAGGAGCACCGAGACGGTAAAGGCGTTATGGTTTGCCGTCGCGATGTCCGGCTTTCCGTCCCCATTGAAGTCTCCAACCGCGATGCCGTAAGGATTGGTCCCCACAGGATAGTCGGTATGTGTTGAAAATGTCATATCATCATCCTTAAGAAAAAGCGCTAAATGAGAATATAAAATAAATCAGCTTAATTGGCAATTTTTTGTGATATGATTGAAAAATTCGATTAAGCAACACTTTTTCTGTAAAATTTAAGATCTTCTCTCTCAAACTCTTATTTTGTTAATTTTTTTCGCTGTTTTGCTTTCGTACCAACCCTCCGAGATTTTAGCTCTTTTGCGGCCCTCCTTCTGTCAAGACTAAACCCTTCGGGCGGCTTCGCCGGTCTTGACAGCGGGCCGCTTCAGAGCTTTCATCTCTTCAGGTTGGCACTTCAGCAAAAAAAACAGCTATTTCTTTTTCAAATCCACTTCACTAAAACATACCCCCTATAACCACTTTTTGCCTACAGCCCACTCTTCATTAATCTGCATAGCAATAGTCACGACCAATCGCTCACAGCTTCCCACACTGGGAAACAACCTTGCTACCCGTGTACGCCGTTTTTGCTCTTGATTCAACCTTTCTACAATGTTGACGGTTCTTATTTTTTCCAATGCTCTTTAGGAAAGGAGTAGAAAGAAAGACCTTCTACAAAACTTTCCTCAAGCCAATCGCTAAAGCGTTTTGCCTTTTCACTATAAGTTTCCACAGCGCGCTTTAACCGAGCCTCAGCTTCCGTTCGACTAACTGCTTGATATATTTCTTTTACCACACGGCAAAGTTCGCCTCTTAATCCCACGCTAGGCGCATAAGCACCGGCATTTTGTGCTAAATGAAAAACACATCTTTGCCAAGGCACTGAAGGTAAAACACATTTTAATGCACTCTTAAGACCCGAATGATTATCGCTGATCACAAGCTGTACACCATGCATTCCTCGCTTTAACAAATCCTCTAAAAAACTCCTCCAATGCACTTCAGCTTCTGACAAGCTACAGGACACTGATAGTATCTCCCTTTCTCCGTTGATTGTAGCTCCAACCGCTTTTAACACAGCAAGTGACCTTACGGATCCCTCATAACGCACTTTTTCATACTGTGCATCAAGAAACAAGTAAGCATACTTCCCAAGACTCCTCTCTTTAAATTTTTTTTACTTCTTTGTCTAATACCTCAGCAAATCTGGAAACCTGCGTAGAAGAAATGTCTTTTCCACAAAGCTCTTCTGTAATCGCCTTCATTCGTCTTGTCGAAACACCCTGTACATAAGCTTCAGCCAAAGTCAACTTTAAAGCCTGTTCAGTTCTCCCCCCCCCTTTTCCAGACAAGAGGGGTAAAAACTGCCACTACGTACTTGAGGTATAGAAAGCTGTAATTCCCCAGATCTTGTTAATAGCTTTTTATCCTTGAACCCATTACAATAGTCTTTACGATCCGAAGTTCGTTCGTAAGGAGAAGCTCCGACAAAGTCCTCACGTTCTGCTATCATTAATTGATTGAACAACTTTTCAAGGGACTCTCTTAACTGATTAAGACCAGTTTGTGCAAAATCCTCTAGAACTTCTAAAATCAAAAATTTATTTGTTTTGTTTGAGATCATGACTTCTCCTTTTGTGTTAGAGCTAAAGAGAATCTGATCTCAAACTTTTTAATTCAACATAAAAAATTTTTATATATCTGTTGAATTTACAGAAAGAATGTTACACTACCCCCATTAATGTCTAGTAGGTGCATTTCATATACATTCAAATGGTGCTACTTTGGTGCACTTCGCCACAAAAACCGGCAAACATCCACAACACTTTGCAACAACTCCCCTCCCCTCAACTCCTTGATTTTGTTGTTGCTAAAAATCGTAGGTTGTTGTAGATTATTGCGTAACGTCAGACTGTTAATCCAATGGTGTACTAGTGAGGCACTCGCTCAAAAGATGATAGCAGCTCTCGTTGCCACGCTTACCCTCAATCTATAGGACAAATGGGAAAATAGGGACAAAACCTTAATTGTTCATACGACTCAAAAAACTAAACTTTGCTGCTGCCGTAAACTCAGCCTCATCAACCTGATATCTGCGATTTTAACTTGTATTTAAATAAAAACATAAGTTATCATAATCTGCAGACAATAAAATTACATCTAAGGAACTAATGTCATTTAAAAATCTCGGCCTTCAGCAAGAAATCATTCAAGCTATTACAGAAAAAGGCTACAAAGAAGCTACTCCCATTCAAGTCGAAGTGATTCCTCTTATTATTAATAAACACGATATTTTAGCGAGTGCGAAGACTGGTACGGGAAAAACAGCTGGTTTTACACTACCTCTTCTGCAAGTGTTGATGAATACCAAAAAAAATGAACATAAACATGCCGTACGCGCGCTTATCCTCACCCCGACGCGCGAGCTTGCCTCTCAAGTTGGCGAGAATGTTAAAGCTTATGGAAGACACCTCCCTTTTAAAACGCAGATTGTTTTTGGCGGCGTCAATATTAACGTACAGATCCAAAAATTGCAAAATGGGGCTGACATCCTCGTTGCAACGCCTGGAAGGCTTTTGGATCTCATATCACAACATATAATAGACCTTTCCCAAGTAGAAATTTTAGTCCTCGACGAAGCGGACCGCATGCTGGATATGGGCTTCATTCATGACATTAAGAAAATCCTTAAATTAATGCCTGTTAAAAGACAGAATTTGCTTTTTTCAGCCACCTTCTCTGAAGAAATCAAAAAACTGGCCGCCGGCATCCTAAAAAATCCTCAAACAATCGAAGTGGCAAAACAAAACGCGGTCGCAGATCTTGTAACGCATATTATTTATCCAGTTGACAATAAACGTAAAAAAGAACTTCTCTCGTTTTTAATCATTACAAATAAATGGGAACAGGTTTTAGTTTTTACCCGTACTAAACATGGGGCCAACAGGCTCGCCAAACAACTCAACATGGATGGGATTATCTCTGATTCAATCCACGGCAATAAAAGCCAATCTGCACGGACTAAAGCACTCGCCGGTTTTAAATCGGGGGCGCTTAAAGTACTCGTTGCGACCGATATCGCTGCACGCGGCCTCGATATTGATCAATTGCCTCATGTAGTGAATTTTGAGCTTCCAAATGTTCCAGAAGATTACATCCACCGCATTGGCCGTACAGGTCGCTCCGGAAACGAAGGATGGGCGTGCTCGCTAGTCTGCGTCGATGAACTTAACCTCCTGGCTAACATTGAAAAGGTCCTCAAGCACAAGATTACAAAAAAACTAGAAACTGGTTTTGAGATTGATCAAAGTATTCCCGCCGAACCAATCCAAAATGGAAGAAACACGCACTCTGCAAAGCATGGACAAGGACGCTTTCCCAAGCCGCAAAGCAATTCCTCTCCCCGCAGGCAAAATGCCTCTCGCCCTGCTTACAGATTGTTACCTCGTAAAGACCCGTCCTTTAGGTCCATCACCACGTAGTACACCTTTGGAATGTAGAAGTTCCACAGCCTCAGCTGAATCCTTCACTTTAGAAGCACTACGCGCTAACATTTCTTCTTCAAATTCAGTGAGTACAATTTCTCTCAATCCGGTTTCTCTCCATTTAGACAAGGGAGTGCATGCTATTGAAATGTTACGAGCCAGTGCCAGCGCATCTAACAGAGCCTGATTTGCACCTTGTCCTTTAAATGGACTCATAGGGTGAGCTGCATCTCCAATCAAAGTAAATGCCCCAGCTTTTTCCAATAATTCCGACTTGAGTAATTCTCGGTCGTACACGGGATAACCTGAAATTTGTGCTGGTAGGGTTGCTGCTAAAATTTGAGGAATGGGCTTATGCCACTTTGTTCTACGACACGCTTCTTCTTTAAGTGCCTGAGCTCCTCGTGCACTCAAGGCCTTCGCTTCTTCTTCGGACAAGGGAAAACTAAATTGCCACATTACCGAGTCTAGCGAGTAAGGCATCATGTAGATTCGCTCATGGCCATTGACGGTTTGAAACACAGTGGCTGAGTCGAGCAAAGAACTCTCAACACCCTTAAGAGCATTTAAAGAACAAATACCCAAAATTACTACATAACCCAGGTAACGTAAAGGAGTAATATCCTCACCAATCAACAAGCTGCGCACAACACTACGAACACCATCGGCACCCACCACCAAATCTGCCTTGGCATTCTTCATCTCTCCGTTAACTTGAAAGCTCAGCTCAACACTTTTATCTTCACATTGTTTAAAACCAACTAAGCGGTGCCCCCACTGCACGACATCATGGTCGCCCAATTGCTCAAGCAATGCTAAGCGCAAGGCCTGTCGCGGGATATGCACATTTGTACGCTTTGGAGACTTTTTAATGTTTGAATGCGTCCTTCTTCCCCATTCAATAATTTCTTTTCCTTCTGTAGTATGCACCACATGGCGCGTGGAACTACCCCCGTCTTTTAAAGAGAAAAGACCCAATCCTTTAATTGCGTTACTTGCTTGTTGCAAGGTAAGTCCATAGCCCTGAGCTCGTGCATCGAAGCTGCTATCTCGCTCATAAAGAGTAAATGGAATGCCACGATGCAAACAAGCTACAGCCAGCGCCACGCCTCCTATACCTGCACCAATAATTGCTACATTTGGGTAGTTTTCTGTATCTGCTATGGGGTGACTCGTAGCAGGAATCAGGCCAGATCCACTGCAATTATCGCATAAATATTGAGTAATCTTAGGGCGCATCGAAATCTTTCCTTCACCCTTAGTTTTTTCAAATTCCTTAATTGCTATTTGGTACCGGAGTCTCGCTTTCTTGCGGAGCTTCAAGCTTTTTTTGCCGAGTCCATAACATTTCGGACAAATAGTCCAGTAAGCCTCTTTATTTTCCACTTTTTCAACCTTCTTTAAGACGATCTCTAATTTTGACAACTCTTGAAAATAGTATCATATTCTAATATCATAAAGACATGAGAAAGAAACACACTGAAACACTTAATGCCATCTTCCAATGGCATGACAGTGTTGCAAAAGATGGAGTAATAACTCACCTGTTTTATAAATTGCTTAATACAAGAAACTTAACATAGTTATACAACAAGGTCAAAAGGAGATGGTAAACGATGGTAACAGATCCCAATTAATTTAAAAAAAGTTAATTAACAACCAAGCAGAATGTTGATAATAAAAATACTTGTAAATATTTTTATTTACATTTATAATTTAGTTAAAATCTTAAGAGGTCTATCATGTTTGGTAGAGTTCGTGACAGTGGTCTTCCTCCTCCATATATAACACCGAGCACTACACAACCAACCGCTAAGCCAGAAATCACTGAGAAAGCTACAGCTCCAGTGAGCGCGGCTGCAAAAGGTTCAGGAGTTGCCTCAGGACTTGTACGAAGAGCATCCATACCCCCTTCCGAGCCAGCGCGATTAACTGCAGGTACACCTGGAGATACTGCCTCTTCTGCCTCCCCACCAGCTACTTCAGGTGCCACCACCCCCCAAGCAGGTAGAAAAGACGAGCAAATAGCTCGATTAAACAAGATAAAAGATGAAAGCAAGGCAAGACGTGTTAAAGCACTTCAACCACAAGAGAATGAGGCTGAGACGATGTGCCTTGATCTTCAATCAAAGATTAAATCAAAACTTCAAAGTGGCCAAAAACCAGAAGATTTATTTAATCATTTAATTGAAGGAAAGTCATCAAAAGAGAAACTATTTATTTTAGGGGAGTTTGTAAGTAATCGCTGTCCTCTATACTTCGCTCCAGAACCCAGCACCCCTTCTAAGGTCGTCACCATTGATAAGCACCTCGACGCCGTCGCCATTGCTAAGACCCTCGCCAAGAAGGCACTCACCGAGTTACAACTCCTAACATCAACAGCTCCTCGAAGCGCCGAAAGTTCTGTAGCAAAAATACATATCGCCACTTATGAAAGAAATTATAATCCACGCTACCGTTTGGATGCTATAATACCCCCTAAAGGCGAATAGGACAAAGACTTGTGGGTAACGATCAGGCCCACCACATATCGCTTTCCTTATTCAGCGCTAAATTTGTACAAGCCTGGTTCTAAGATGCCGGAAGGACGACCTGCCGCTGTTTTTGTGGTGGTATAATGCCCTACTTTAGTCTTACCCTGTTGCGACTTAGCAAATTGATCGGAGTGTGTGATGAAGACTGCAGTGAAGTTTGGATTTTCGTCATGAAGCTCTCGTAATTTAGTTGCAAATGCGGTTAAACGGGTTGTGGACTTTTCAGGATCCGTGTCTCTATATAGCTCATCAAATACCAAAAAGAATTTCATCTCTGGATTACCTTTCAGCTCAACTAACACCTGCTTAACAAACTCATCTGTCATTTCAAATGAAGATTTCAGATTGGTGTGCGTAACTCCTAATGATGAAATTACGCGATCATAAATAGGAAATTCCGATGATTCGCCACAAGGCACTACACCAAGGGATTGCCTTGCTAGAATATTATTGATCCAATTAAGGGCAAAAGTAGATTTACCCGCTCCATTTTCTGCTGTTATAATGCTTATTGGCGGTAGGTCAATAGAACTTAACGGCATCATTGGCACTATATCACCTGACTCCACCTTAGATTGTTCTACAAGCGCCTCTGGGGAAACGGGCGGAAAGTGCCCCCTATTAATAGAAAAGGCTGCAGTGCCCTCTCTAGGAATATCAAGAATCGAGTAAGGGGCATCCAGTGTAGAATTGAGTACTTTCTCTGCTAAGGTCAAGTTTCCATCGATTTCTCCCATAGCGATCATAGCATCCAGAATCAATCGTTTAACTTCGGGTACTTGTTCGTTGAGAACTCGAAGTTCCGCTTCAACTTTGTCCTTATCCCGAGTAGCTGTTTCTATTGTTTTCCTAAGTTCAGCTACTTTCAATTGCTTCTCGTGTTTCTTATCAGCCCACGCTCCGGTATGCTTTTTTTCGATATTTTCTAATTCAATTCCCGCTGCACGGATAGTTTTTTTCATTTCTTCAATTTTAGGCTTAAGCCTCTTCACTTCTTCATCTTTTTTATCCTGGACCGTTTTTGTATTGTTTTGAATTAAATCCCACAGAACAAACATTGGCCCAGCCCTGAATAAACCTGTAGAAGATTCTGAGTCAAAGGTCTTATATCTAATAAGTTCCAGTAACTGTTTTATCTCCGGCTCTTCACTTTCCATTAGATTCCTTAACCTATCAAAATGCTCCAGATTTTCGCTGAAATCGGTATCTTTCAAAAGATTATACATATCATCCATTGCTCGTATACAAGCCACAACTTTAACCATTACGTTTTGCATCGTCAATTTAACCATGTGGTCTGCAAAGGCATACCCGCCACTATTAAGTCCGATGCCCAACATGTTTAAACTCACGCTTTCACCTACTACAAAAATCATGTTTCTTGCTAGGACGGAATTCAATTGACTATTGGCAGCCCACTCAGACACAATCATAGCCCCGCCTGCTGTTCCTGCAACTAGTCCTTGTTCAAAAGGGTCGACAGGTTCATCTGACAAACCAAATGTTCTGGTGGCTGTATGAAACATCGCCATGGCTGCCACACTCACTTTAAGGGCCGTCATAAACATGTCATAGCCTGTTTTATAGGTATCATTAACTGTGATCAGAAATGGAGATTGACGAAATTTTGCTGCCATTTCATCAGGAATAAATGTTTCGAACATGGGGGGCTTTAAAATTACCTCCAAACGGCCAGGCTTCTTAGTCCCGGGACCTTTTGGATCAAATTGATTAAGAAAAGAAGATTCATTCGCTCCATAAGAGTCAACGATTCTCTGAACATTTTTGCGAAACTCCTCATCAGACAACAACTCTCTAACCGCAATGACACGACACTTCAGCATTTCCTTATCCGAAACTGGATTGGCAGCTCTTACTAAAATAAATTGTTTACCACAATGTGTTCTAGCTTGTTCCACAAAATGTCCGACAACAGTGCCTTTCCAAGTCGCATCAATCCAATTATTTGACTTTTTTGCCTCTTCAGTTTGGGTATCTGTTGCTTCTAGTTCTGTGGGCAAAAAACGACAAGAGGTAAGGGTTGATTTGTTTGAGCATAAACTCAGCTGTTCAACTGGATTGACAGAGCTTAGTCCACGACCGAAGGCCGCATTCAAAACTCCTAATACTTCACCAAGGCTCCAAGTAGTCATAAATTTAACTTGATTCTGCCAAAATGTTTTCCAGGTATAACTTTGAGGTGGGCCTTGAGGATTAACAACACTTCTTGAAGTTAAAATTTTTGTCGTTTGATTAATGGGATGAAAATCAGTTGTAGCAGGTGTTTTTGTTTCATATTTAGGATGTTTCGTCTCTTTTAATTTAGGCAATGTGGCAGCACCCGCTCTTAAGCCTGCTCTAGGACTCTCTAGTCTTTGCTTTTTTCTTCCAGGATATAAAGAAGCTTGAAATAGGCTTGCTTCAACGTCAACAGATTGATCCAATAAACCGCTCTCCGACGATAGTCCTCTGACATTAGTAGGCGCTCTAACAGTAATTATAATTGAGTCTAAAGGCAATTCGCTTGAAGCTGCTGTCTGGTGCAAAGCCTTTGTGCCTACCTGTCCAACCAATTGAGTTTCTGTCTCCTCAACGTCATCTTTTTTACTAGGGGCTGCAATTTTTCTGGAGAATTTGAAGGATATTGATGAAACCAAGTGATTCCATACACGACTCCCTGAAGAATTACTACCAAAGCCTAAAATTGACATAATATCTCAATAAATATATTATAAATTAATTTTAAAAAGTTACTATTATTATATCAATTATATTATTAAAATATGAAATTAGAAAAGCCTTGCAGAAAAAGTCGCTCGATCGATTGAAGGCAAAAAAATTGTAAGCTATTCAAAAATAGATGTTTGAGAAGAAGCTCTTTATCTCATTGACAGTTTGATCAATACCAAAAAACTAATAATTAACCACTTATGCCTTCACTTATCGTTGCCCAGTCAATATTGACAAAGGCTAGCCCTTGCTATTGATTTTTCTCCCTAAATGCTCCTCGAAGAGCTGCTACTGCTACATCCAGGGATTCTTGTGCCAGTTTAGAAGCTCGACCTCCATTACCTGCAAGGTGGCCAACGCCAAACTGTGTGTATATGTTGGTATGCACTCCTGATGCAATCAAGCGGTCTGCATATTTCTGAGCATCTTGACGGAACATATCTTTCTCAGCTAAAATAACAAGCGCCGGCGGGAGATTAGACAAGTCTTTAGCATAAATTGGAGAGACATAAGGGTTGCTTGTGTCTTTAGGATTTTTGACATATTGTGCAGCGATCCACCGCTCTGAATCAAACTCATCCCCTTGAGGTTGCAGCGTTCCACCCCATGTATTATCTACGACAGGGTTAATCAAGACCTGCAAATCGATGGCGGGTCCTTTTCGATCACGTGCTACAAGGCATAATGCCGCCGCCATCCCACCGCCCGCACTGTCTCCAACAACTGCCAAGCGGGAAGGGTTTGTATTAAATTTTTTAGCATGATCTACGATCCAAAGCAAAGCATCGTAGCACTGCTCAAGAGGAACTGGGAACTTTCCTTCAGGTGAATTGAGATATCCCACAGAAACAACCAAGGCTTGAGCATTTTTGCATAGATAGCGGGCTAAATTGTCATGTGTATCTAAACTGCCAGCCACCCAAGCACCGCCATGAATATACAAAATAATCGGCAAATCTTTTTGCTCATTTGGTGTGTAAATGCGAAGTGGTGTTGTCCGGTCATCTTTTTTTATGGTGATATTTTCTACTTTGAAGACCTCTGGTCTTTCAGCTTGAACAGCCAAAAACTTTTCATCTAGCATTTTTCTTACTTTATCTGGGCCCATTTCAAAGAAGGATTGAGCTAAGGCTTTTTCTGTCATCATCAAGATCCCCATGCAAAATATTACTACTAATAGCTTTCTATTCATGAATTTAATCCTCCTTTTTTAGCAATTGATCTCTTACTTGTAACAACTGAGCTGCAACACTGATGGCAATCTCTTGCGGATGGTTATTGCCTATATCTAAACCGATGGGACAATAAAAGGCCTCTTTACATAAAGAGGGAAGGCCTGCTTCTTCGATGTCTTTTTTGATGCGCGCTGCTTTAGCCTTGCTTCCGATCACTCCTAAATAGGGAAATTGCTTGGTTCTTAGAATTTCCAACAAAATAGGCAAATCAGTGCTATGCCCCATTGTCATTAGCAAGACAAAGGTATCATGGTCTATATGCTTCACCTCAGAGGCCATACTTTGGGTATGCGTTATTGATAATTTAGACGATTTGGGTAGTTTATCAAGCCAAACCTGGCGAGTGTCTAGACAGCGAATTTGGCACTCCAGCAAGAGGAGATGAGGGATGAGGGCATTGGCGACATGGCCAGCGCCAAAGACAGCAATTTTCCATGTCTTGGTATGGAACGCTTCAAAATATAATCGAACAATTCCTCCACAGGACATGCCGACATCTTTCTTTAAATTCCATGTTACAAAAGATTTTGTCAGAACTCTATTTTCTAAAAGTGTTTTGGCCTCATTGATGGCTTTAAATTCTACTTTTCCTCCACCAATCGTGCCTCCATGCAAGCCCTCTTGAGTGACTAACATCTTACTGCCGACATCTTGAGGAGAACTGCCAGTGACATCAACTAGGGTTACCATGACAAAAGGAGTATTTGAAGAGAGGAGCTCGTTTAATTGTTCGTGGATGGAAAGCATAACTATTTGTATATTAAAGCGTTAGAGAATCTGTTGTCACGTCGCAAAGCGTCTGGATACGTTGACAAGTCATCGGCAATTCCATATCGATCCATTCATCTTTACCCGTCAAATCCATCCTCGCTGCCTTAATGGCTTGCTTGATGGCAATATAAGTGGATGCTCCTAGCGTCAATGACGACTCTGTAAATGATTTAGACGATTTCACGGCTTGTTGTTCAGCTAGCCGTTCTCTCTCGTTTTTCTTTTCATCGACCAGTTGAAGCTTTACGCGGAAATCAATGGGAATTGTTTTTGAACAAGGTGGTTTGTAGCTCCAAATATTATCTGTCACCAGACGGCCCTGTTCATCATAGATCAGTTCTTCTGTGGTTGCAAATCCAATGCCTTGAACAAAGCCTCCCTCGAGCTGGCCTATGTCAATGGCTGGATTGGGCGATTTATTAACATCGCTGACAGCATCTACACGCAATATTTTGAACTCGCCGGTCAACACATCAATTTCTACTTCTGTGACCGCCGCCCCGTAGGCATAATAGAGGAAGGGTTTCCCCTTAGGTTTTTTTTCGGTAGGGCCTTTGTAGTGAGGGACGTTGTAAAGTTCAGCTGCGCTAAGATTAACGCGTTGAAACCATGCCTGGAAGACAATCTCCTTCCACTTTTCCTTCCATTTGGTGCGCCAGTCTTCTATGCAGGAATGGGGGGTGAATTGCTCTAGGTTCCGGCAGAGATCTTCCAGACGGTTTCGAAGAGTCCGGCAGGCTTTATCCACAGCCCCACCGCATAGATCAAAACCTGTGGATGCCGCAGTGGCCGGGCAGTTGGTGATTGCATTGGTGTTGTTGCCTCCAATGCGGATATATTCAATAGGGATTCCTAAAGTATTGGCCGCAAGTTGTGCTAATTTTGTGTATAGTCCCTGCCCCATTTCAACACCGCCGTGGTAGATGAAGACCGATGCATCTGCCATATTGACCGTTACAAAGGCGCTGGAGGCGTTTAAAGACCCTCGAGGCTCTGTAAATCCAATGCCATGCTTTTGAGGAACCATGGTGATGCCGCGTTTGCGCCAGCGGTTTTCTTGATTGAATTTCACCACTTCCTTTTGGCGTCTTTCGAAATCTGAAGACTTGTAAAGGTCATCCCAAATTGTACGGATATTGCAAAAGTCCAACTTCTGTCCAAAATGGGTGACATCGTAGGAATCTTCGGTGCCGTTTTTGTACATATTTTTATAACGAATCTCTTCTGGAAGTACTTTGCGTCCGAGTTTTTTGGTTAATTGAAAAGCCACATGCTCGATGGCGTTTTCAACTATCGCCCAGGCTTGTACGACTCCAAAAGTGCGGAAAGCTGTATTGCTTGCTTTGTTCGTGCGGTATGCCTTGCCATTGCCTTGCAAAGTCTCAATATAATAGGCTTGGTCGATATTCAACAAACTGGAGTCCATGACGGCAAAGGTACAGTCGTAGGTATCGCCAGCATCAGAACTAAGGTCGATGCGCATGCCCTTGATAATCCCCTCGTCAGTATAAGCTACGTGATACTCGCCAAAATAGGGGTGCCGTTTTCCTATGGCCTGCATATCGGTGGACCGGTCGTACACCAAGCGAATGGGCAGCCGAAGTTTGTACGCTGCTACAACGGCTTGAGCTCCAACTATGTTAGCTCGATGCTGCTTACCCCCAAATCCACCGCCAATTTGCTCAATGATAAGGGTTATTTGGTTGAGATTGACTCCCAAAGCTTTAGCGACAGAACCTTGTGTGCCATTGGGATTTTGTGTAGAGCAATAAACGGTCATTTGATCATAGGCTTCAGGGACGGCTAAAGCACACATGGTTTCCATGTAAAAATGCGCTTGCGACGAGGTTTTGAATTTTCCGCTTACAACTTCAGTGCCTGGCATGGGTTTTGTAGGATTTTTCAGCCACTCCTCACTACTTCCATCGCGGGTGATTGTAGGAATGCGCTGTTGGATGTCTTCATCTTCATTTGCTGCCTTTCTTATCATGGGCATCTCAGCATTGCGTTCAACAGCTTCTTCAATGGATATAATGGAAGGAAGATCTTCGTAGGCAATGCACTCTTTTTCGATATATGAGACTGCTTTATACGCTATAGCCATTGAATCAGCCACCACCATGCCAATGGGTGCGCCCACTGAGGTGGCAACACCATCGCTAAAGACGGGGTCGTCGTCGCCTAAACCAACCAGTTTAGAACCACCCTTTGGGATGTCTTCAACCGTAATCAGATCTTTAAAGCCAGGAAATTTTTTAATCAGTAGCTCTTTTAGCTCATTTAAACCCGAAGTGATTTTAGCAAACGAAAAACGTGCGTGGGGCCTTGAACTCTTCACCATGACACCGTGCAGTCCTCCAAGGGGCAGGCCGATGTCATGGGTATACTTGATTTCTCCGGAAGCTTGGACAAAAGCCCCACGTTTGACTATAGGCTGGGTCAAGGGGTACAATTCGGGGTATTCGTACCACTCTTGCTTTCCTGTCGACAAAGGCCTTACATCATGGTGTGCGGCTGATGCTATTTTGCTATTGACTAATTCAGACTTCATTGAAACTGCAATGTGCAGGTAAAATTTATAGAAGAAATTCTCGGCTAGTTGAAGACGATACGGAGTGCTAATGCCCTCTTCCTCCATTGGAATGGTCATTTCCTTTACTTCTTGCTTGAGAACTAACAGGGCCGCCTTCAACGTTTCATGATTGATGGGTTTGCCTATGAGGAATTGCTCGGTCTTCTCTACTCGTTGATTTAAAGAGGCAAGTCCCCCATACACAATCGTCGCTTCTTCAACTTGAGCATCTTTCCCTTCGCTGAGACGGAACCGGAACCCTGCATTGACAATCGGGTGTGCCATTTGCACTCTGCGGGCAATTCTATACGTCTGTACGTACTCTTGAGGTCGAGTATAGGGAATATGAAAAGATAAAATGATTGCATCTTCAGGCAAATCTTGCACGGCAGGCATTTCGGCTAGATGAAAATCTTTGGATCCACCTCTGTATTCTAGTGAACCGATGGTCACTGTAGTTCCAAGGGTAGAAAGAACCGTATAGACATCTGAAGGAAATGAGCCGCCGTGGTCTGCATGATCCCTTGTCATGAATATATTACCAGCGATGCTTCCGGTAGAACGGACCTGGAGCCCTGCAATGTATGCTGCATGGCGTTTAAACTCTTTAAGCCCAACACTTTGATGGTCAGGTCGTTTTTTTATTACTTCAGAAATCAAGTTAACCAACTCTTGAATCGTCACTGCACCGCCTACAAAAAGGCCCAAGTCCTGTTCTTCTTTTTTTCCTAAGGCTTCAATGAACGAAATATCAATGAGGTATTTTGCATGTTCTGTTTGATAAACACCGGAGGCTGTATTTCCGACAATGATCCTGACATCGTGACGCCCTGCCTGGCTAACGAGCTTCTTTTTCAACCGATGCGCTTCTTCAAGAGTTAAAGGGCGGGTGTATTCGTGATCAACGCTTTTAAAATGAAGGGCTTTTGCGATGGGATTATATCCGGGAAGCTCCTCCAATTTAAGGGGCGTCATCTCTTTCTTGAAATTCACATAGAAACTTGGATCGATCAGACATTTTTGAGTCGTATCTGTAGCGGCGTCATAGTCAGAAGCTAATGTACGCATACCGTGGAGAATAGAGCGATACCCTGTGCAGCGGCAAAGATTGCCGCCATAAATGTCCTCAACCTCCTGCTGGCATGCCGAAGGTTTTTCTTGAAAGAATGCATGCGTGTTCATCACAAAACCGGGCGTGCAAAAGCCGCACTGGCTTCCATTATACCGCGCAATGCACACTTGCGTAGGATCTAGCCCTTTATGGACACCGCCAATCCCTTCTGTCGTCGTCACCAACATGCCATCCAGAGTGCATAACAGGCGCAAACAAGCATTGATCGGTCGATGGACTGTTGTGCCATCCATTTTTTTGTGCGAAAGCATGACAGTGCAAGCGCCGCATCCCCCTTGCCCACAGCACACCTTTGTGCCTGTCAACCCCACTTGGCTCAGATAGTCAGTTAACTTTACAGCCGGATTTGGATCCAGTATTTCCACTTTGACGCCATTCAGCCAAAAGGTTAACTGGTTTGAATAAGATGCATCCATTTAAGGAACTTGATCCATATTGCTCGGTCCTGTGCCTGAACTAGGATCAATTTTCCACGGCCATTCATCACTGTTGAAGGGGACTTGTGGCGGCAAGATTGCCTTGAAGCCGTGTGCCTTCGCTTCAGCTTCGATCACTTTGCGCGCACTACCTCCGAGAAGTTCAAAATCCATTAAACGCGGATTTTTAAAGAAGACTTGACCAATCAATCGATCTGATACAATGCGCATGAATGCATCCATCATGTATTCAGGTGTAGTCGTAAAATCCGTGGTCTCCAATAGGACAAGACGTTCGTTGATCGCTTCATGCCCAAAAAATTGCACAAGGATTGAAAACAAGATATTATTTTGACGAGCGACATAAATCGAATTACTCAATGCATAAGTGCTATCCCAATCTTTCCCGATCATTTTTTTCCATTTTTCTAGCACTTCCCACCAGTGTCTCACCTGTGCGTTTGTAGCCACATCAATCAATTTAGCTAAATTAGGTTCGATATTTCGTGCCCAAGACTGAAGCTCCTCAAAAGTATAGGTGCGGTTCTTTAGACAATTATCCATAAAAACAGCTATTTGTTTGAGAGTATCTCGAAACAGATCGCGCACTTCAGGCTTTACGTCCAACATGCTAAGCGAGTCCATAGCCGTTTGCACATTAGTGCGATAAGCTTGTAAACTCGGCACCCATGCTGAGTTTGTCAAAGGATTAGCGCTATAGGGGGATAATAAAACGAATGTAGCCATTGCAGAGTGGCCGACCCCTTTTGCTGCCTGGTATACCTCCGGAACTGATTCTGCCTCCAAGGGTGGCTGCCCAGGCCGGTAAAGGATAAAGCGGCCGCCTTTGCCGCTAAACAAGCCCATG
>Ga0364908_10042_pt4 | contig 45647 bp, 36 predicted proteins | sample ExccelJu500002D4_2_FD_206965 | JGI IMG/M metagenome (GOLD analysis project Ga0364908, IMG submission 206965) | Enriched cells from Trout Bog Lake Hypolimnion, Wisconsin, USA - BchlTB.July02.5000.02.D4 | ecosystem: Environmental > Aquatic > Freshwater > Lake > Hypolimnion/Profundal zone | place...
CATCCACCTCAACCAACGTCATCCCTACAGCAAACTTTTTAGGATGAAGATGCGTGTAAGAAAAGAGTCCAAGCGGTGTGTGAAAGGTACGGCTCTTTAATAGCGTCATGCTCGTCATCTGTTCAACGCGTTCAGGAATAAGTCCATACCACGAGAGTGCATACTCTAAGGAAAGATAGGAAGGGCCGTAGATCAAATGAGCGAGACACTCTTTGACCACCTCTTTTTTTCGATACTCTCGTCCAAAGACATAAAGCCCCTTCTTCACTCTGACAATCAATTCTTGTTTTAAGAGACGAGTCACAGCATCACGCGGTTTGTGATACGACCTTAATGCCTGCATTAAAGTTCCGTAATCAAACTCTTCGGTTGCCACAGACCCCCTCAACAGAGAAAACGCATGCATAGTAGCCAACTATTATTTTTTCTTTATTTTAACATTTTTAGGGATCGTATGTCCAGCAAAACTGGACATACGATCCTTTATCTAAAGAAGCTTTTCCATGAAAATACGCGCAACATACTGATTATCAATATCTTTTAGCCAATGAGCCTGACGGCCAAACTCCACAAAACCACACCTTTCGTAGAGACGAACTGCGGGGTTACCTCCATAGACTTGAAGGTGGAGAAGCTCGATGCGAAACTCTGCCTTGGCCAAGTGGATGATGTTCTTGATAAGGAGGGCGCCAATACCGCGACCTCGCCACTTCTCGTCGACGATAATCCCAAACTCGCACTGGTGGGCAATCCTGCGGTAAGGCTGTAGGTAGAGCGTGGCCAAGCCGATGGGCTCTCCTTGGTAGAGAGCTGTCAGGCTGCTCTTGTACTTGTGGAAATAGATCCACCTTGCAACCGCGTCGTTCACCTCCAGCTCGTCGTTCATGGGGAAGGCGTTCCTTACGCCTGGATCCATCAACCACTCTTTTAAGTACTTGCTGTCACCTGCCTCGGTGTAACGGAGCTCAATCTCCTCTAAAGAAAAGGATTCATTTACTGACATGCGCCAAACTCCTTAAGATAGGCATTGATGAAGGGGTCTATCTCGCCGTCCATCACCGCCTGGACGTTGCCCACTTCGACGCCTGTCCTCGCATCCTTGACCAATGTATAGGGTTGAAAGACGTAGCTTCGGATCTGGTTTCCCCAAGAGATCTCTTTCTTCTCGCCTTGGATGGCGGAGAGCTCCTTCTCCCTGGCCTCTCTCTCCTTCTCGTAGAGCTTCGACTTCAGCATCTTCATGCACGTCTCCTTGTTTTGCAGCTGGCTTCGCTCCGATTGGCAAGCGACGACGATCCCGGTCGGAATGTGGGTGACGCGCACGGCCGACTCGGTCTTGTTGACGTGTTGGCCGCCCGCTCCAGAGGAGCGGTAGGTGTCTATCTTCAGCTGGTCTGGCGAGATGTCGATCTTAATGGCGTCGTCAATCTCAGGGATCACGTCGACCGAGGCAAAACTCGTGTGGCGGCGCGCGTTGCTGTCAAAGGGGGAGATGCGCACCAGGCGATGGACACCCTTTTCTGCCTTGGCGTAGCCGTAGGCCATAGACCCAACAAACCGCATGGTGATGCTCTTTAGGCCTGCGACCTCGCCATCGACCGTATCGACTGTCTCGACGTCGAAGGCGTGCTTAGCCGCCCAGCGGCTGTACATTCTGGCGAGCATCAAGACCCAGTCGCAAGACTCTGTTCCGCCGGCTCCTGCATTGATACTCACGTAGCAGTTCTTGCCGTCGAGCTCTGAGGAGAGCATGCGGCGCACCTCTAGATCGACAAGCTGCTTTTCGAACCTTTCAAGATCTTTTTCTATCTCGAGGACAAGCCCTTCCTCCCCCTCTTCGAGGGCTTCGGGGAGAAGTTCACTTAAGATGTCAAAACCATTCTTCACTTCATGATAAGGGACGAGCCAGCTCTTACAGCGGTTGCACTCCTCAATCACGCGCTTAGCCTCTTCTTGATCGTTCCAAAAATCCTGCTCTGCCATGCGCGCTTGGAGCTCTTCTACTTTCTCTTCTTGGCTTTTTAAGTCAAAGATACCTCCACATATGAAGCAGTCTCTCTTCCATATCGCTTAAGCGTCTCTCCAAATCGTTTTGCATATACAAGGTCCTTTTTTAGGGATGAATAAATGATTAAATCGTACCAAAAAGGGCGATTAGAGGGAAACTCTATTTTGGACTAACAACATCCTCTAATTGTCTTGACAATAAAAACAGAATTAGTATATTATTTCTTGCTTGTATTAACAAAAACACCTTTCACCCATTTTATAACAATATGTCAATAAACGGCTTACAAAATATTTTAAGTTCTGTCAATCACGACGCTCTCGAGCTCATCGCCTTGAATAAAGCCGCTTCCCAAGAAGAAGAGGTCCTCAAAGAGACAACCTCCTACTTAAGACAGGGCCATCCCTTGGGAAGGAAAGCAGCGGACACCGGAATCACGCTTAGACAGCTTGGGCTCATCGCCGGAGATAGCGCCATCGGCGGCACCCCCCTAGAAGGCGGTTCTCTCTTAGACAGTTTAAACTATTTCGACCGTTTTATCGAGACTCTTCCTACAGCCTCGCTTAAAAGAACTTAAAAAATTTCAAGAAGAGCTCTCCTTTGCCAAATGGGCCGAAGAGAAGATCGATCCTCTCTTTGCCACCTGTCAGAAACTCTCTCAAGAAGAGCAGCTTAGCGCTTACAAAAGGGTAGCCAAAGAGATGAAAGAGGCCTTTCAGACAAAAGACTCCGTCTATCTCCCTCTCGGATGGGACTCGACGAGCGGGGGAGGACACGCGATGCTGCTCCATATCGACCGCAAAAAGAGAAGGGTCTCTATCTTCAACAGCGGCGCAGGCTTAGAAGCCAATCATTCTGGAGTCGTAAAGAGCTCCCCCTCTTTAGTCGATCAAGGGGAAGGGGCTCTCCCGGAGACGAAATACCAAGGGTGCGTCACACTGGAGAACGTCGCCTCTGAAAGGTTACATTCGGAGGAGTTTTTTCAATTTTTAATTGAACTTCGCTTAAGAGCTGTCGTGGAAAAAAACAGTCAGTATACTCATATCTTCTCCCCCGATGCCGACTTTATCTATAAGCCACTCGCCTCTTACCTCAAAGGCACATGGGAGTCATCTTACAGAGCAGAGTTCCACGAAGCGCTCTATAAAAAGAGGCAGCGCGCTGGGTCATGTAGCGCTAAAGCCGTCGCAAATGCACTCTACTACGCTCTCTCACACCCCGCCTCCCACAAAGAGGGAACGAAAGGAGAGTGCAAGGGAAGAGAAATTTATAAACTCATTAAGTTTTACCTCCACACCGAAGCACTGATCACCTACGTCGCTAAAGCCAAGGAGGAAAACAAGCCCTTGACACGCGAAGAGGCCGATCTTCTACAAGAGATTCAATCCAATATTTCGCGAAGCGTCAAAAAATTGAAGAGCTTGGGGCTCGTCGACGACGAGCACGTAAAAGAGTTGACCATTTCGTTACGGGATGTAGAAGCCGAGATTGAAAAGAGGGTAAAGGCTGTAGGAGAAGGAGAATTTTATGAGTCGTGGCGCTTGAAAGAGGGGAAGAAAGTTGACGGAGCAAATGGTATGGGTGTCGCTCCATCTACCCTTCACCGCGACTTCTCAAGCTCTTACACCCCCTCTTTCACGGATTCTCATCTCCCAAGCGAAGACAAACAAGCCTTTGCTGAAGCCGCCGCTTTGACTTTTTCTCCCGCAGAGCCTCCTGCTAAGATCATTGCCGCTTTAGATCTGTTAAAGAAACTTCCCAGGACCAAAGAACAGTGGCTCGAAGTTGCCGTCGCCTATTTAGTCCAACTGCCCTCGCCATCGGACGACAAGAGCTCTTTTTGGCATACCCTTCCAAGCCAAGAGATTATCCCCCTCCTCCGCGCCCTTTCAGGCCTGTCAACCCTGTTGAAAGAGCACAAAGTATATGGTAAGTATGATAACGATAGAGCCTTTTATGAGAGGAGCGTTTTTCCACCAGAGGTTGCAGCTCTCCAGTTTACTCTCTACGGGATCACGACGTGTCTTGCCAAGCGCCTTGATGAGACTCTCCTTAAGGACTTTACATTCAACCACTCCGACATGCTCTACCTGCTTCGCTCTCCCGACTGTGTACTCAAGAAAGCACGGCTTCAAAAGAAAGTGAGAGAGACACTCCGCTATTTCAACCCCTCGTATGATCTAGACCTCTTGAGAAAGAGAGAGAGTCAAGAAGAGATTTTAAAGGAGCGAGACAACCTCTTTATTGCGAGCAGGAAATGGGGAGAAAGAGGTGTCGATTTTTGCTCTCTCCAAGTCACTGAAAAGACGATCGAAGAGAAAGCCCTCGTGCGCTACTTTCTCCAATTTTTAAAGCAGGGCACCATCTTCTCCAAGCTACCGAGCGGCTCTCGCCTCAAAAAGTTAGAGTATCTCATCAACCACCGAAGGGAGCTGCTTCCTGAAAGCGTCAACCTACTCCAGGATGTGGCAGAAGGCAATACGGTGATCGCCTTCAACGCCTATTCTTCTGGAAACAAGAAGGGGGGCGAACTCTCTGCCCTCCTTAGCGAAAGCCACGGAGCTGAACTGTTAATTCTCTCTTTTTCTGCTAGCTCTTATAGGTCTCTACCCATCCATAGCAATGCACTCGTCGACACCAAGCTTCCACCCGCCTCAAAGCACGATATGGAAGATGCCACAGGGCAAAATAAGATCATGGTTCGCCCCTCGATCTGGCCTAAATTGGATGAAGAGATCAGCCGAGAGCTAGAGATGTGCGGTGTGGACCTCTACAGCGAACCTGCGCGTGCTCTCGCGTTCTACTCCAAACAGCTCAACCTCCTGCAAAAAGCGGAAGGGCGCGCCCTGTTGACGGCTCACCTCTTCTTGCCAGAGAGGTTGCTCGAGCAACTCGAAGACGAAGAGGGCTTTATCGACTCCCTCGGCCTCTTTTTTAAAGAAGCTTTAAACCACTTCTACGAGATGGGCGATCAAGAGACAGCGCTCTTTCTCCTTGCGCTCCTTGTCGATGTGAAGGCCTTTCTTCGCGAAGCGGGGTATCAAGACCGCCTACTGGACGCCCACGCCCACTTGAAGAAGCTGCTCCCCAAATGCACACGCGCTGAAGCCTCTGTACAGCAAAAGCTCTTTCAACAGATTGTCGACCTCCTCGCTCATCTTTCCGAACAGGAGAAGGGTGCGTTCCACGTCGATATGGACAAGGGTCTGCTCTTGGAAGGAAATACTCTCCTCTTTAGCGCCCTCCCTCCCTACATTGCTTCCCACTCCGCATTTAAGGCACTGGTCGGCAAGAAAGAGTGGTCTTATACCTATAGTGGTGGGCTCTACACCATTCAAGTGAAGGGAGAAGGGGCGTTCGAGGTTAAGATTGAGCGCTACGAGATCCATTTTTATCGCACCATCCAAGGGCAGCGTTGCACCTACGTAAATAAAAGATGGCCCCACATCCGTGAACAGTGCACCTACTGGCAACAACTTGAGGAAAATCGACAAGCTCCTCCCTTTGTGGTCGGCCTGTTAGAAGGTAAAGAGAGGGTGCTTCTAGAACTGAACGACAAGCAGGAGGCAGTAAAGACCTTAAGATTGCCAGAAGGGCTGGAGTGGGTAGAAGCGGCAAAGCTACCGAAAGATCTTCCTTTATTGGAGATGGCAGAAGTTGTTGCCCCTCGTAAGCCTTACATTGTAGAGGCGTATGCAAAAGACGGGGCTCTGCAAGAGTTCAATTTTGATCGAAAGCTACACTTTGAGATGCGCGAAGGCAAGGCCTTTTCCAGAGAGTATTCGGGCTATGTGCTGACCCAGAGCGCCGCCATTCCTCTCCTGAAAGGGGTCCCCTTTCTCACGCTGGTCTCCCGCACCTCAAGAGTGAAGATCTTGGTCCCGCACTCATCGCTACAGTCTAGGTGGTCTTTAGAGGGAGGCTTCTTAACGAAACAGGTCTCTCTTCAACCGATGGAGAGCACAAGCTTTGTCGAGTTTAAGCTAGAGGAAGGCCGCCTGACAGCCGCGGAGGATGAGGGAAAGCTCCATCTCCTCTCTCTAGCCATCCATCAGGGCAACTGGCAAGAGGCTTTTCGCCGTGTCAATGACCTCCATTTTTTAAAGCGCCTTGAAGAGGAGCCACTCAAGCAATTAAACACCATTTCCCACCATCTCATGCAAGACGAAAAGGTGGCCAATGCCTACGCTTTACTCCTCCACCTCTTGGTCAAGGTGCTCAAAAACCAGCTGAAATACCCTGTCGATAAGGCGACCGGAGGAGACCCCTCTGAAGCCTGTATCAATCAAGAGACACTCTTTAAAGTCTATAGTTTATTTACTTCCCAGCGCTCCAACGCCACCATTAAGCTTCTAGATAGGAGAGAAGAGCTCTTCTTGCTGGAGGAGTTTGACCATCTCAAAAAGCCTTCGGGTCAAATAGAGGCAAAACTGCTTGAAAATCAGTGGAAAAGTTTGATAGGAGAGCGGCTCCACTTCCTTAAAGCTGGCTCTCTTCCCCTCTTTGTTCAAAGCCTCCCTATCGCGAAGGTCGAGAAAATCATCAAATTGCCTGCTCCCTATGAGCTCCGCAACCTCTTGCTCAACTCTCCTCCTGCTCCAATTGAGCTGAACGCACTCGTCTACCCCGACAATTTTTTTGAAAAAAACTTCTTCTCTCTCTACCAGATCGCGCGCGCTGAGCAGCATAGAGAGCGAGGCGTGCTGCAAAGGATTCTCGATCTCAACGACAGGAATAATTCTTATATTGCAAAGCTAAAGGCCGTCTTGAAGAAGCCCTCCTCTTTTCCGACAGTGGAAAAGCTAGAGGATCTGAGAGAGAAGGTAAAGAGTATATCCTCTTTCCAGGAGAAGTGGTCAAAACAGCTATACCAAGAGATAGACCGTATTCTCCCCCTCCTAGAACGCGTCTCAAACCAAATCTCAGGTACATTCCCCCTCTTTTCCCTTCTTCGGGCATTCTTTGCTCGAGTACAGGCACAGCTCATCGCCGCAGCCAAAGGCGTCGTCAAAGGGGTCACCCAAGTCACAAAGCGCTTTAAAGCCCGTGTCTTGTCCTTCGTTCAGAGAAAGAGAGAGACGAAAGAAGAGAAACAGAAAAAGGTCGGTCTAAACCAGACAGCCTTAAAAACCACAGACGACAGCTTCTCCACCTATTTTCAAACCCTCCTTGCCACATTTTTTACTGTCGAGGAGAAAGAGGCTCCCTTATCGACCCCTCTGATTCCCACTGACCATGGAAATCCCCTCATCACCAAGAGACTGGAACAAGAAAATCAAGAGCTTGCTCGTCTTGAGCAGACGAAGAACATCAAACGAAGCTACACGCTTCAGACCGTCGAACAGTTCGGAGAGCTCTACACCACCCTCTCTCAAGAAGCCACACGCCTCCAAAGCGCTTTAAAGACCGAAAAGGCAGCGCTTTTGACCTTTATCAACCAGACAAAAGAGCCTCTTAAAGCCCTTCACAAACTGGGCAAACACCGCTCTCTCTCATTCCAAGAACTACAAGAGATGTCGTTAAAAGGGGATCCAACCCTTTTAAAAACCGTCTGCTCTTTAACCGATGAAGAGGCGTCAAGAGCTTTACAAGGCGTCTCGAACTTCTTAGTCCGCGCCACAAGACTTGCGCAGATGAAGCGGGCTCTCCAGCTCCTCTCACAAGCAGAAAGCGAAAAAGAAGAGCAAAAAAAGCTCCTCCTCATCGATCAAACGGGAAGAGTGCTCGACTTAAAGAGGGCCTACGACCCCTCTTCGGAGTCGATCGATGAGCTCTGGTTTGAGGAGGCCTCGCGCTACTTGATCCGGGAAGACCAGATGAAAAAGGTCAGAGAGGTGGAAGAAGGCGGTGAACACGAGCTCCTTTTGGAGGCGCCCACCGGCTTTGGTAAGACCCAAAACCTCATCCGCAGGCTCAACTACAAAAAGGGAAGAGACGGCAAGCTGGTCATCAACGTCTGGCCGGCCAGCCTCGAGATGACCAATGCTAAAGAGGTGCTGGAGGGCATGGGAAGCTACGGGAAAGCAGGCGACCGTCTAAACTTCAACCGCTCCTCACACTTTACCGCCCACTCACTGGAAGTGCTGTTAGAAGAACTTCTCATCTCTAAAGAGAAGGGGCATCCGATCAGCATAAGACCCGAGAGTCTCCGCTCGCTCGAGCTCCACTATCTCCTTCTCTTAAACCACGCCCAAGAGAAAGGGGGCATGAATGAGGTGCTAAGACAAGAGATCTCCGCGCTCGGCAAGATCTTAAACCTCATCCGCAAAGAGAGCTTTGCCACAATTGACGAAGAACATATCAATTTGGACCCCAAAGACAAGCTCATCTACACTCTGGGAAAACCCGCGCGGATCCCCGACGCCCACATCGCGGTCTTAGAAGAGCTCTTTTTCCTCCTTGGGAAACCGGAGATGGAAGCACTCATCCACTTAAGTACAAATGGCCAGAGCTCCTTAAAAGACGCGCTCTTTGACCAGCAGGTGGCTCCCGTCATTTTGGCCCACTTCTTTAAGAAATTCGACCTTCCGAACGAGAGGGAAGCCGAGTTTAACGCCTTTATGTTGGGAAATGAGGAGACAAGCGGCAAAGGAGATGCCTTCCGCCTCTTTATCGAAAAACACACTCAGCGAGAGGAGATGTCTCTCCTTCGAGGCGTTCTTTCCCGCCTCTTAAAGGCCTCCTTCAAACACCGCACCGACGAGCACTTTGGGCTCTCGCGCCTTCACTTTGCAACAAAAGAGTTTGCCATTGCCTTTGCCGCGGCCAACACACCCAAAGAAAACGAAGGTTCCCCTTCCCAGTTCAAGAACCCCCACGAGACGGCCCTGAAGACGTACATGACCTACCTAGTCAAAGGCATCACTCTGACGCAGTGGAACAAACTGATCAAGCTGCTCCAAAAAGAGGCCATCGACGAGTGCAATGCTGGTGTACCGCTCCAGCAAACGGAGACGGTCCAACTCTTTAACAAAGTGGTGGCAGGAAGTACCAACGTGTCGCTGCTTGAACTGACCGGTCAAGAAAGCGAGGAGCTCTTTACCCGTTTCAAGAAGGATAGACACCTTGTCTTTTACTACTTAAGGCATATTGTCCTCCCCCAAATCAAGATCTACCCCGAGACACTGATCAACACAGTCCAGAATTTCCGGAGCAGCTTCGCCTCTTCCCTCTCTTTGAGCGCCACACCTCAAAGTGCAGAGACACACGGCCCTAAGACGAAGTTGATCCCCATGGAGGGCACACGAGCGCTCATGACCCATTTCTTGGTGACAAAGTGCCAAGGTTCTTCCAAATTACACGAACTTGAAGGTAAATCGCCTGGAGAATTACTCCATGAAGCCGTTCAGCTCCAAGCGAAAAACCCCAAGATCGGCGCGCTCATCGACATCGGCGCTCTGACTAAGGGCCTCTCTAACCAAGAGGTCGCTAAAGCGATTGCCTCTAGTTCCATCAATCATGGAGTCGAGGCTGTCCTCTTCTTCGATGAACAAGAGGGCTTCTTTAAGCTCATGGACCGAAAGAGCGGCCGCATCTACACTCCAGAGAGCACCCAAGATCTAGAGACCAAGAGCTCGACCTTCTTAGACCAGAGCCGCTCCTTTGGAAGCGACATCAAGCACGCCATCGACGCCGTCGGACTGCTCTTGACGAACAAAGAGATGAGCAGAGCTGCTGCCGGCCAAGCTGCTGGGCGTATGCGCGGACTCAAAGAGGGGCAGTCGTTAGAAGTTGCCTACACCGAAGAGGAGAGAGAGGAGATCTTTAAAGAGCAAGCGCCGAGCATTGAACGCTTGATGAAGCGCTGGATTGAAAACGAGATTGAGCAAGAGGCTAACAAGAACCTCAAATCCCAGATCCAGCAGATGGAAAATGAAGTGCGCTCCCACCTCTTGAGCAAGATGCTCGAGGCCGATCCCGAAACGGCCAGCCATCTCTTAAGCAAGAGTAGAAAGTTCTTCTTACAGTCCGAGCAGAGTAACCCGTGGATTCTTTACAGTCAAAATACCGCTCCGATCAAGAGCAGAGAGGCGCTCTCGATGGTAGAAGAACGTCTCACAAAAGAGCTCGATCACCTGCAGCTAAACGCCCAAGAGAAGATCGTCTTACGAGGAAAGCTCCAAGAGATCCGAAGCAAATGGGAGACCATGCTGCTTCCCGAGACGATTGCCCCCAGCCATTTAAGCGAAGAGATGGAGTATGAGTCCCTAGAAGAGATCGAGATCCAAACACAGGTAGAAACTAAGGCGCATGAACATAAAGAAGAAAGGCCCGTCGATCCTTGGGGAAAGGATTTGAATGTCTTTGCCGATCAATGGACAGTTCCAGAACGTTTTGGGTTTAAGATGCGGATCAAGAGCGCTCTCTTCAAAGCGTGGGGCAACCTCACCTCCTTCTTTAACCGAATAACAACTGCGTGTCAAAGAAGCTATAACGCCTTTTATGCCAAACGCTCTTCGAGGGTTAAATCCCTCTTAAATGCCGTATCTTCGGTCGTGGGAATCGCCTTGAGCATCGGAGGCTTAGTTAAAAAGATCCTGCACTTCCTGCTCACTCAACTATACGATGGAGGAAAAAAGGTCTTAACGCCTCTTTTAAACCGCCTGTCCAAAAAGAGCGATAAAGAGCACCCCCCGCTCTTCCAGATCAAAGAGGTCCTCTCGTACCACTTGAATAAAAAGTGGAAAAAAGCCGTCGACTTTTTCCACCCTAACCTCCTGGTAACAAACAACTTTTTTGCCGAGAAGACACCCTTTTTACAAAGCCCCCAAGCCCCCTTCACCAACGAACAAAAGCCCCTCTTTGAGGTGCTCATTGTGGAAGAGGTCGTGAAGAGTGGGGCCAAGGAGCTGAAAATGGTGCTGATCGACCAAAACGACGCCCCCTTCTTCCGCCACGCCTTTAAGGAAGATCAGGCGAAGGGATCGGATCCAGCAGTCAAGAGACAAAGGAAGGTGGCAATCTTTGACGTAGGACTCAATCGAGTCACCGCCCAAGGCAAAAACCGCTTTGAAGAAGGTGAGTTAGAGAAAAACCCCCTCTTCCGCGAGCTCCTGATGGAAGCTAAGCTCCTGAACGGTGAAGTGACCTATAGCGACGAAGAGCAGAAACTCCTCGACAAAAAAAGCCGCGAAGTGGGCTTTAGCGTGATGCACGGCCTTTTTGAACAGGAGATCCTGTCGACCCATCCGTTAAAGGAAGTGTTATATAAAAAGAGCCCCTTAAAGCGCATCTTGACTAGAAAGGTGGTTTAAGAAAGTGTTGTCTTCGGTGTTGCTCGCATAAACAAAATTTTCTATTTATGCAGCAACACCGCTTATACCCAAGTAAAGAAAAAACTCAATTTCACCTATTTACATTTATCCCCAAAAAAGATAAACTCTCCTCTCTTTACTTTATTAACAGACACTTTCAGGAGGTTGTCATGAATATGGAATCTTTATTAAATGGACTTAAATCTGCCACAAATACCGCAGCAACAGGCATTCAATCTGTTGCTACCAAGGTTTTTGGCTCTGTCGTCTCTTCAGTAAAATGGCTTGGCCGCACTATTGCTGCCATCCCTTCTCGTACTGCAGAGTTAGCCGGCCCAACAGTTCAAAAAGTCGGGAACTTTGCCAAAACAGCTTTTGCCAATGGAACAGCTCTTGCTAAAGCCCACCCATGGATCGTCGCAGGCGTTGTCACCGTAGGCGTCGCTGCTGCTGGCTATGGACTCTTTCACCACTTCAAAAAGAGCCACAATATCTAATTTTAAGTAAAGAAGGCCTTGGCTCTAAAGAGGGAACTTTCAAAACTCCCTCTTTATGGATAGGTCTTTAGTTTTTGTACTCGATCAAAAAACAAAAAAAATAAGCCTACTTCCCTCTGATCTGACACAAAAAAATCATCAAAGTGTCACTCAAGAAAATTATATGGTTTACAATAATTCTCACCTAGTCTTATACTCACAGACCTTCTTACATAGAAGTCAAAATACATTTTTTTTACAAAACGACAATTTTTAGGAGGTTGTCATGAACATCAATCTAAACTCTATCACAGCAGGGATCAAGGCTGCAGGCGCTAAAATAGCCAATGCCGCGGTCTCTTCAGTTCAATGGGCAAATCGCACGGTCAAGGCAATCTATGCAAACTATGCTCTTCCTTTTGTCCAAAAAATCGGCTCTGTTGCTAAAAACGTCTTTCAATCTGCAAGCACATATGCAGTTGCTCATCCTTATATTGCTACTGGAGTCGCTCTAGCAGGTATTGGAGCCGTCGTCGGAGCAGTCCTTGGCGGACTTAGATGCCACCACGTCCGCTTAGTGAGAGGAGCCGAAGGCAAAGCTGACGCTTGTGAAAAAAATTTAAAAGCCGCTGAAAAGAGCTTAAGCGATGCAAACGACTCTTTAGTTAAAGCTAAAGAGGCTGCTAAAACAACGGGCGATCAGCTCACCATCAAAAGAGATGAGCTAAAACTCTTTGAAGATAGGAAGGCGCTCAAAGCGGCTCTTGACAAAGTCGTTGCTGACCTTGACAAAGAGATTGCAGACAAGCAAACTGCGCAGATCGATCCTTCAGCACAGATGGCAGAGCGGGCTCAAAAAGCTCAAGAATCCCAAGCTATTGTTGTCGATCACGTCGCAGCAGATGCAGCTAAAAAAGCTGTAGACGATGCGGATGGATTGTTCAAAGCAGCTGAAAAAGACCTCTCTGACAAAGAGACGGCTCAAAAGAAAGCTCTCACTGAAGAACAAGCTCTTCGGACAAACTTAGCTGCAGCACAAAAGCTGGCGACTTCTTTAGAGAAGAAATACCACGTCAAGCCTGCTGTAGTAACCGTTTAGAGAAGCGTTACTTTAAGCAAAGAGGCTCTTCCCTTAAGAAGAGCCTCTTTTTAATTCTAAAGAAATCTTATCCTCTCCATCAAAGAAATAGCGCCACCAAAAGAAGGGCTCTACGAGCCTCTCTAGTTTTTCTTGTAGCACTCCCTTTTCCATCCAAAGAGTCAAACGGTGTCCGTGAGGCACGTGGAATCGACGGCTGCCCTTAATCACCAAGTCTTCTCCAACAAGTTCGCTCTCTCCCTCAAGATAGATCGAAAGGGACTCCTCGTACTTTAACTGATTCTTCCACACAGCCTCTAAAGAGGTCTCTTTCATCAACCCCCTATTTTCTACCACGACATTCTTTAAAAAACACCTGCCCGCCTTTTCGCTGTAGCAAAGGCGTCCCCCCTCTCTTTGACCGAGCGGTTGCTCCGCATCAATAGAGAGAGCTCCTTGAAGCTGTAGGTTGTGTAAGAAAAGCTCGGCAATCCACAGCTCTAAAGAGGCTCCTAAAGCTAGCGATCCCCCACAAAACTTCTCCGCAATCACGGCGTAAAAGGGTCCCAAAGCCGGGTGGAAACGCAAGAAAAAGGGCGGCCCCTCTTTAAAAAAGACCTCTTTTTCCTGAAGAGGAGAAAAGGCGACACCACACTTTGTCAAAAGTTCTCTCTGTCCCTTCATCAGATCGTACAGTGCACTCTCAGGTGTCTCATGCGCTTGAGAAGGCGGAGATTCTGCGGAAAGAAGCCTTTTGATCGGCGAGATCGTCTTGTGCCTTGGAGAGTAGGTGATAAATGTGGATAGTTCCTCTCTTCGCGGTTTTTTGTTCACACCACTTTCCTTAAAGGCGTCGGCAATATTTTGCATCGTCGACTCCATCCGGCCTATGTGCCGCTCCTCTATTTTCCCCTTGTCGCTACAATACTCTGCTTCATGCTTCATATTGAGAATAAAGGGCGGGAAGGGCTCTCTTTGAACGGCCTCCTTGCCAGCTGCCAGATTGAGGTAGAGACTGTTTGTATTGGCTGGAAAGATCGAGTAGGGACTCCCCGGCTCTAGAGGCTCATCTTGGACCCCTTTTTCATAAAAATCGGTATACTCGATATTGGTAATGCCAAAGCGCCTCTTCTCCTGATCGACAGCAAGGACGATCAGCCCCTCATGCATGCTTAAGGGCCGCTCACACGAAGCGAAGCCAAAGCTCTTCGCTGTCTTCACCCCCACCCCCACCACTTTAAGGAGTCCCCCATCCACACCGGCTAGAGGGTTGTTGATCTGCCGAATCAGCGCATGGTTAAACCCCTGCTTTAAAAAGAGATCAAAAAGCCCCTCTTGCTCCATGAGACGCCACAGCACACCGTGACCCCCTGGTTTTTTGAGCAGGGCAAGCGGAGAGCTCATCACCCATAACCCCTTCTCATCGATCATCGGCACCAGAGGCTGCTTGATCAAGTAGATGCTCTCGGCGGGGCGGTCAAACCAGCCCAGACGCTCAAAGGCAGCGCGCATTAAACTGTGGTTCTCCTTCTCTTCCGACGTCATCAAAACAAGAGGCACCGTCACTTGGAGCTGGAAAAGCTTATAATAGAGGTATTCCTTAGCCTGAAGATCGTCAAAGAGTCTCTCTAACAGCATACGCCCGCAAAACTCTAAAAAAGCCGCGGGCAAGGGCTCTCCCTCCTTTGAAAAGAGGTTTAAGCGGTCGGCCGCTCCCCCCACAGGATAGATCTCGATAGACTGAGGTAGTGCCTGAAGCGCAGCCCTAATAAAGCTCCAAGACTCCCTATCTTCTGAGAAAAACTCAAAGCCAGGCGCTCTCTCATACTTCTCCGAAGGCACGCACGGCGTCTTTTTAGAGGCAAGCAGCTGTAAAAAGGCGACATGGTAACCAACAAGGCCACCAATAGGCTCATAGAACTCGTCAATCGCGTGGACCTCTTTTAAAAAAGCCTGGAGGCGTTCTCTTTGCTCTAAGGCCGCTTTGTGAAAGATATTCTTTCCCTGGCCAAGGGCAAAAAGGGCCATGACAAAATAATGTGAAAGACTTTCCTGGTCAGGCACCCGTGCCTGGCCAAGAAAGTCTTTCACATTGTCTTTTAAAGACCCATGTTCTTCTAAAAAACGCTCGAGAAGAGTGATGCGGGCAGAATAAGACGGTGTTTTTTTAACTCTAGAAGAAGAGGTTTTAATGTTTGAAGCATTTGAAAAGGGGATTTAACGGGACTTTGAATCTCTGATCTCATACCCCTAAAGATGCCACGGAATCTCCTTTCCTTCAAGTCAGAAGCTTAGGTTTTGATCATTTTTTTGCAAAATTTTACACATATTGAGTAAATTGTTTTGACTATAAAATGCCTTTAGCGTTACAACAGAACTCTCTTAAGAAATCAGAGCCTTAAAACTCTGACAGTTCTTCAGTGAAAGAACAGAAAAACATTTGCTCATTTAACTTTATAAGGAGTGACTTATGACAACAAAACAAAAAAAAACATCGGCTTTTGCAAAGCCCGTCAATGTCAGCGAAGAACTTGCTCAAATTGTCGGTAAAGGCCCAATGGCTCGCACAGAAGTGACTAAAAACCTCTGGGCATACATTAAAAAGAACAAATTGCAAGATGAAAAAAACAAAAGAAACATTGTTCCCGATCAACGTTTGAGCAAGATCCTCGGTTCCAAACCGATCGACATGTTCAAAATGACGAGCAAAGTCGCCCAACACTTAAGCGACAGAGAGACTGCAAAAGTCTAGCTTTAAGCTCCTCATTACACTCAGAGCTTCGCTTCCTTGCTCTCAAGGAGCGATGCTTTGAGCTTTACTCATTAAGTCCTATTTAAAAACGATGATAGAGGTTCTCTCTGTCATGCGTAAAAAAGAGTGTAAACTGCCTCTCTTGACATTCCTTTAAAAAGCTCTTTTTTTCTCGGATCGACAATTCAGCAAAGCGGTCGTAGCCCATCGCAATTGTCTCGCGAAGCCACGGCTTTCCGGGAACCAAGTCAGAGACAAACGCTGTTTGACTCTCCTCTAGGAGAGACAGCATCATCCCCTGTGTATGACCATGCACAAAGCGAAACTGTAGCTGTAATGAGCACTCTTTCTTCAAGGCGCCTTCACACTCATCCACAAGCACCAAGCGGTTAGACTCTTGAAGTAAGTTATGAAGCAAGGGAATAAACGAAGCGCGCTCTCTCTCCGGAGGGTTTAACGCCCACTTCCAGTGCGTACCGCTCACCACATACCGCGCCTTAGGAAAGAGCAGCTTTAAGGGCCCCTCTGAAGAGGCGGAGAGCAAGCCTCCGGCGTGGTCAAAGTGAAGGTGAGAGAGGATACAGAGATCGATCTCTTCAGCTTTAACCCCTACACTGTTTAGGCTGTGCAAAAGCCTATTTTCTTCTTCGCAAATTCCATAGCGCTCTTTAAGCACAGGGTCAAAGAAAGAGCCTATCCCTGCCTCAAAGAGAATATTTTCTCCCTTATCTGTCTGCACGAGGAGCGCCCGACCTGCAAGCGGAATGCGATTCTTCTCGTCGACTTCAATCCACCTCTTCCAGAGCTCCTTGGGCGCATGGCCAAACATCGCCCCTCCATCTAAGCGAAAGAAATTGCCTTCAAGGGGAATCTGCTTCATACGTCCCAATAAGGGCGGCGCTTTTCCATAAAAGCCCTAGCCCCCTCTTTTGCTTCCGGTAAGTGTCGCACCTCCTCGTGCAGTGTCAACGCCTCCTGTAGATCTGCTTTTACTTCGACGTGGTTGAGACGGTAAATAGCCTCCTTAGTCTTGGCCAGCGCAAGCGGCCCTCCTTTAATAATCTCGCGACAGAAAAAAGCCACTCTCTCTTGAAAGCGCTCCTTGTGGATAGACTCTGTAATGAGGCCCATCGCTTCTGCTTGGGAAGCTGTGACGGGGATCCCTGTGAGAAGAAGCCTCTTGACGCTTCGCTCTTTTGTCAGTCGAGTGAGCACAGTCAACACTAAAGCAGCAATAAGACCGCGCCTCACCTCCGGAAACCCCAAAAAAGCCCCCTCTTCCATCAAGCAAAGATCGGCGGCAAGCGCCAACCCCGCCCCACCTCCTAATGCCCCGCCCTGTATAAGAGAGAGGGTGACTTCGGGAAGATGTGCAAGAGACTCAAATATCTTGGCAAGCAACTTTCCGGATGTTTGAATCACTTCTTCGTTTTCTGACTCGCTTAAATCAAGCCCCGAAGAGAAAAAGCCTCCCTCCCCTTCTAAGACCAAGAGACGAAAGGGTCGCTTTTTTCTCAATTCGTCTAATGTTTCGAGAATGTGAGAGAGTTCTTGAAGAAGAGAAAGATTCAGCGCATTTTTCTTTTCGGGGCGATTTAAGATCAAACGCAAGGTCCAGTCATCGTCCTGAATAACCTTGATCAAAGAGGAGCTAGGCATCAGATCACCTCATGCAAGAGATCTGGATCATACTTGATTCCCATCGCTAAAAACAGCAAAATCGAAATAGGCTTATATTCTCTTCCTCAAATTCACCATCGAATGGTATAAAGCCTAAAGCTACATTACGATACGCTCTTACCAATTTGGGTGATTTTTGTAGGAAATTGGTAGTATTCTAACCTATCTACCAATTTCCTACCAAAATCACCCAAATTGGTAATTGACACCTACGATGAAACTTGCTACCATTATATTAAAAATTGGTAGAACCGATGAAGATCCCTAAAAAACCACCTGATATGACTGACCAAAAACTTCAGTTGTTTTCTTCCCCAGAGAATTTCGAACGAATTCGCGATGAAGGAATAAAAACAGAGAAAGAAGGCAAATACCGCCATTGGGACATCGTGCGCCATCTATCGCCTCCGGCAGAACTTACGCTCTTGGAGTGGTGGGCAGGCATTAAGATGCAGCGTCTCCTAGGGTATAAAGAGGTTCCTTTGAGAGATAAGAGCTTTGATTTTTTTTCTTACAACCTTACAGACAATGTGATGGAACAGTTGCATCATATCGATTTTACGGCAGGTGGAGCCGTAGAAGTACCTGATGCTATCATCAATCCACATACAAGAGATCGATATATCATCCACTCGCTCGTTGAAGAAGCCATTACTTCCAGTCAACTTGAAGGGGCTGCAACGACAACTCAAGTCGCCAAAGAGATGCTTCGTTCAGGCCGCGCACCAAGGAACAACAGCGAGCAAATGATCTTAAATAACTACCGCACAATGGAAGAGATAAGGAATTGGAAAAACTCACCTCTAACAAAAGAACTCATCTTTGAAATGCATGTAACAATTACTCAAGGAACTTTAGAAAAGTCCGATGCTGCGGGTAGGTTTCGTAGAATGGAGGAGGCTATCGTCATTGAGGACCTCGCTACAGGAGATATTTTGCACGAACCGCCCATAGCTTCCGAGCTAGATGCACGTCTACACGCGATGTGTGATTTTGCCAATGGTAAGACCCCAGGACATTTTATCCATCCTGTAATTCGAGCGATTATCCTTCATTTTTGGCTAGCCTATGATCATCCTTTTGTCGATGGCAATGGCCGAACTGCAAGAGCTTTGTTTTATTGGTTGATGTTACGCCAAGGGTACTGGCTTTTTGAGTTTATCTCTATTTCTAAAGTTATTTTAAAAGCACCAGCAAAATATGGCGAAGCTTTTCTCTATACAGAAACAGACCAAAACGACCTAACTTATTTTATTATCCATCAAATAGATGTGATTCAAAAATCAATTCATTTACTTCATCAATATATAGACGGCAAGACAAAAGAGCTAGAAAACGTTGAAGCTTTAATTAAGCATTATAAAAATTTAAACTATCGCCAAGAGCTCATTCTCGCCCATGCTTTGCGTCATCCGGGTGCAACCTATTTGATAGAATCTCATAAGAATAGTCATCGTATTGCATATGATACGGCAAGGCATGATTTGCAAGATTTGGTGGAAAAAGGTTTGTTGGAAATGAACAAAAAGGGAAAAGCATATCTCTTTAGCGCTCCTACAAATCTAACTCAAATCGTTCAGCACAAACAATCTAAGACAAATCGATAAGCAAACCCATTCTTTCACCGAATTGTGCAGCATTTTGTCAACGCAATACAATTACCAATTTGGGTGATTTTGGTAGGAAATTGGTAGTTGGAGGTCACGGACACTCTATTTTACCCATCGTTCGTTAGACAGTCTCTAAATCCATCTCTAACAACGCCTGTCCCAGTGTCTTTCCTTGGGAATCGAGCCGCAATGTCGTCCCGCCGCCGTCAAAGAGCACACCCTGTAATAAGAAGTTAAAGGCAAATAGGTTAGGCAGTTCATACCTCTTCACAGTAAAAGAGCCCAGTGCGCGAAAGGTGTGTGCCACCCTCTCTTCTGTCAGCGCCTCCTTTAAGAAAGAGTACTCCTTCTCGCCATAGGCAAGTACGCCGATATTCACGTCGGCCCCTTTGTCGCCGCTTCGAGCGTAGGCATATGTTTTAAGTTGGGTCATGGGATAAAATGGAGTTGAGGGGTCACTTCGTGGCGGGCGATAAAGGCAGCGCGAAAGGCGCGATTGGGATAGACCTTGGAGCGCGCTCTGCTATAGCCCGCCACACCTTGGGGGCCGCTTGTCACCAAAGGGGCAAATTCCCTGACAAAGGCTTCGAGCGCCTCTTTCCGATTATCTCTTGCCGCCATGCGGAGGAGCACCCCTTCGCTTGCCGTGCCGAAAGTCTCAGTCACCACGCTCTCTAAGGTAATGCCTTGCTGTACAAGGCGCTTTATGATGAGGGAAGAAGCGGCTTTGGCTTTTTCCACAGCCCTCTCTCCGGCGATAAAGAGCATCCGTTCAGTCACATAGCCATTTTTATAGATCACAGCCGCTTTGTAGGTCGGAGGCGGAGGGCGGCCTTCTGCCCCACTCACATGGATCCGATCTTTTCCCTCTTCCCGTAGATGCAGACCGAGAAAAGAGGCGGTCACGTCGGGGCTTAAATAGGCGGCGGGATCCCCAATTTCATAGAGGAGCTGTTCCTTCACGGTCTCTAACGTCACTCTCCCGCTACTTGTGGGGGGTTTCGTGATGACAAAGCTACCGTCGCGAGAAATTTCAGCGATCGGAAAGCCCATCTCTTCGGGCCTTTCTAGATCGAGCCAGTGGGTAGAGCAGCCTCCGGTGACTTGGCAGCCGCACTCGATCAGGTGTCCAGCCACGGTCGCCCCTGCCAAGGCGTTATAGTCGCGTTCATCCCAGCCAAAGTGAAAGAGCGCCGGACCGACGGTCAGGCTGGGATCGGCCACTCTCCCGGTAATGACGACGTCGGCTCCTTGGGAGAGCGCCTCTTTGATCGGCAGGGCGCCTAAGTAGACGTTCGCAGCGACGACCGAATCGGAGAGGAGGTGGGGCAAGCTGTCCCCTGTCACGTAGGCAACTTTTAGAGGGCGCTTGACGCTCTTTTTAAGGATCAAAGAGGCCTCAAACGCGCACGCCTCTGGGTTTAACCCTCCGGCATTGGTCACGATCTTGAGCTGTTCCTTGCCATCAAGCAAGGGAGCAAGGAGCTTTAGCGACTCGAGAAAGTCGTCGGCATAGCCTTTAGAGGGGTCTTTCTCTTGCTGCATGGCCATAATGGCCAAGGAGAGCTCCGCCAGATAGTCCATTGTCAAAAAATCGAGGTGGGGGGCGTCTCTCGTCAACCGATACGGAGCATCCAGATAATCGCCCCAAAAGCCTTGAGCGTTGCCGACAAAGAGAGGTTTCTCCACCTTCATCATGGGATCCTAAAGAGTGGGAAGGGGGCTTTAGAAAGAGTTAAAAGCGCCTGGTAGAGTATCTCTCTGGTCTTGTGCGGCGCAATGATAGCGTCGACCCAGCCGCGCGCGGCTGCGTAGCGAATCTCCATCTTGCTCTCATACTCTTTAATCAGCGCGCTTCGCGACGCCTCTTTGTCGACCATCTGCATGGTGTCGGCGGCCTGATTCTTCCCCATCACAGCGTACTTGGCGTTTGGCCATGCAAAGAGAAAGCACGGGTCGAAGGCCTTGCCAGAGAGAGCGTAGTGGCCGGCACCAAAGGAGTTTCCCAAGATCAGTGTCATCTTCGGCACTTTAGAGCTGCTGATAGCCTCGATCAGCTTAGCTCCGGCGCGGATAATCCCCGACGCTTCGGCCTCTTTTCCCACCATAAAACCCATCACGTCCTGTAAAAAGAGCAGGGGGCGCTTCAGCTGGTTACACTCGAGAATAAAGTGGGCGGCCTTGTCGGCGCTCTCCTTGTAGATTACGCCGCCAATCTCGACGCCTCCCCTCTCCGACTCTGAAAGGAGACGCTGGCTGGCCACAATCCCTAAGGGGATGCCACCGATGGAAGCAAAGGCGGTCAAGAGGGTCTTGCCGTAGAGGGGTTGAGCCTCGAGGAGAGACCCTCGGTCGACGATCGACAAAAGGACGTTGCGTATGTCGTACGGCTCTTCCTCTTTGACAATGTCGTAGAGTGTCTCGCCCGACTCTTCGGGAAGAGGAAGGGCTATAGGGGCGAGAGGGTCTTCTGGAAAGAGGGCAGAAAGAGCCCGCACTTTTTCAATTGCCGCACGGTCGTCCCGTTCGTAAAAGTCAACGCTTCCCGAGAGGGCGGCGTGCATTCTGGCCCCTCCCAGGTCATCGCCTTCGACTTCATGACCGATTGCCGCCTTGACGAGCGCCGGGCCGGCAAGGTAGAGGCCACTCCCCTCAGTCATCACCACAGTGTCGCAAAGGAGTGGCAGGTACGCGCCGCCTGCGATGCAGTTGCCCAAGATGGCTGCAATTTGAGGAATGCCAGCGGCCTTAAAGAGGGCGTTGTTGCGAAAGATGCGCCCAAAGTCGTCTTCATCGGGAAAGATCTCCTCTTGCAGCGGCAAAAAGACGCCGGAGGAGTCGACGAGATAGATCACCGGTAGACGGCACTCCCAAGCGATCTTCTGGGCACGCAAGACCTTCTTGATCGACTGAGGAAACATCGCCCCGGCCTTAAAGAGGGCGTCGTTGGCCACAATCATACACAAACGCCGAGAGACTCTGCCAATGCCAGTGATCACTCCTGCTGCAGGTAAGCCTCCCCACTCTTCATACATGCCAAAGGCTCGAAAAATGCCGAGCTCCAAAAAGTCTTGCGGGTCGTCGAGCAGCCGTCTGATCCGCTCCCGCGCTGTCAAGCGGTTCAGCCTCTTTTGCCGTTCGATTCCCTTGGCCGCCCCTGCACCTTTAAGACGGTTCTCCTCCTCTAGCATCTTCACTGTCTCTTCCCTTAAAGGCATCGTTTAGTTTCCTGTCAACAGACGGTTCAGTTCAAGAAGATCGCTGCTTTTGTTTAATGGGCTCTTATACTTAATCAAGTAAAACGCCTCCTCAATCACGGCGACGGCGTGGTTCAAGTAGAAGCGCTGCATGGCCCCTTCTTCTGGAGTAGAAGGGGGAAAGAGGAGGGTGGCAAAGCTTGTGTAGAAGGCCGTGGCAAGAGTCGCCACGTTGTCTAGGATCAGCTGCTCTTCGAGCAGCCCTTCCCTGTATTTGGCCAAAAGAGCAATGTTTAGGCGCCCAAATCTTCGGAGGAGGCTAAAGAGCTTGTTGGCTAAGGCGTGCGTGGCAGGGTCAGTGGGGGGAAAGGAAGCAGGGCTTACCGAAAAAAAGAGGGACAAAAAACGTTTGGAAAGGCCCCACAAAGCCTTAGGGCTCTTGAGAGCTCCCTTCAGTTCTTCCCCCACGTCGCGTAAGCCCACTAAGGCGATAAAGACGCGGAGCACTTCATTCGCGCCCTCGCCGATCATGTTGAGGCGCGCATCGCGCATCCTCCGCTCGTACGGCTCGTCGCAAAAGAAGGAGCGCCCTCCCAAGATCTGCATCGACTCGTAGATAATGTTCCAAAGCGCTTCGCTCGCAAAGACCTTCAAAATCGCCGCCTCCAGCATAAAGTCAGAGCCTCCGCTATCGATCAGCCAGGCGGTGAGCTTTGTCGCCCGATCCATGGCAAAGGTAAAGGAAGAGACCAGAGCGACTTTTTTCTTGATCAGAGGAAAAGAGGCTAAAGGCCGTTTAAATTGGTGGCGCATCGTCGCATGCTTCACAGAGCGGGACTGTAAGTCTTTGGCGACCCCTACGCATGTCGCCGCAAAGGCGCACCTTCCATAGTCTAACACCGTGAGGCAGATCTTTAAGCCTTGGCCAGGCTGCCCCAAAAGATGGTTTTTAGGAAGACGCATGTCTGAAAAGAGAAGATTGCTCGTCTTTGTACCTCGATAACCGGTCTTTTCAAGCGCTCCGTCTTGCACGCTAAAGCCCGGCATGTCGGGAGTGACAATAAAGGCCGTCGTCTTGCCGTCTTCCGTCTTGGCAAGCACAGTGAGGAAGTCGGCAATCGAACCATTGGTCGTCCACTGCTTGCGCCCGTTTAAGATATAGCTTTGACTTGCAGTATCGAAGTGGGCCGTTGTTTCGATGCCTCCAGCATCAGAACCGGCGTTCTTTTCGGTGAGCGAAAAGGCGGCGATCCATTTCCCACGAGCAAGAGGAGGAAGCCACTTTTCTTTCTGCTCTTTTGTGCCAAAGAGCAAGAGCGCCCTAAGACCGATGCTCTGGTGGGCATTGACAAAGAGCGCCGTCGAGGAACAATAAGAGGCGAGCAGTTCAACGACCGCGCAAAAGGCTGTTTGACTGAGGCCCAACCCCCCATACTCTTTAGGAATTGTCATGCCCATCACACCGAGCGTGGCCAGTCCCGAAGTGACCTCTTGAGGGATGTCAGCTGTACGGTCAATCCTGTCGGGGTCGATCTTTTCTTCAGCAAATTGCCTAACAGCAAGAATCAGTTGTTCTTCCTCGTCTGTCAGGTTAACCTCCAGAGGGAAAGAAGAAAAGAGCGGATTGAGAAGAGCGCCTTGATAAAACATCTTGGCAAAGCTGCTCTTTTTGTCTTTAAGTAACTCTTCGGCAAGCTTCTGTTCGGCTTCGTAGGAGGATTGTTTATGCATTTTTTACTCTCTGTATTTGTACCTTATTTTATGGTTAATAATATTTTCAATCTTAAAAAAACAATTTACATAAAAATTGGACACTGTTACACTCTCATTCTATGTTCTCCAAAAAAACCATCACACTCTTTCTGATCTCGCTCGTCGCCTTTATCGACTTTATGGGCATTGGCCTTGTCTATCCGATGTTTTCCTCTATGCTCTTTCATAGCCACTCGTCGCTCATTGCGCCCGACACATCCGAGACAACGCGTGGCCTGCTCTTAGGATTGCTCTTAGCCATGATGCCCACCACGCAATTTTTCAGTGCGCCTATTTTGGGTCTCCTCTCCGATGAGCGCGGGCGCAAGAAGATCCTTGTCCCCAGTCTTGCGATCGGCGTGGCGGGGTATCTGATCGCAGTGCTCGCCGTCAACTTGAACAGCCTCCTTCTGCTGCTCTTGTCGCGCGTCGCTGTCGGTATTTCCGCAGGCACAGCGGCAGTTGTCGGCGCCGCACTGGCCGACATCAGCACCAAAGAGGAGAAGGCCAAGAACTTCGGTCTCTTCAACATGGCATGTGGCCTAGGTTTTACAGTAGGCCCTTTTCTCGGTGGCTACCTCTCTTCATTAGACTTTTCTTTCATCGAAAGCTACAGCACTCCCTTTGCAGCAGCGGCTTTAATGACGCTTATCAACTTGGTGCTGATTCTCTTTCTCTTTGAAGAGACCTATCTAGTCAAGAAGAAGAGCACTATTAGCTTTACATCAGGGATTCAAAATATCAAAAGGGCGTTTCAAACCCCCCACTTAAAGTCGGTCTTTCTCGCTGTCTTTTTGGGCTGCCTCGGCTGGTCTTTCTACTGGGAATTTATCCCCGTCACTTGGATCAGCGAGTACCACTTCACCGCCTCCTCGATTGGGAACTGCTATGCCTACGGTGCCGCTGTCTATGCTCTAAGCTGTGGTTTATTGATTCGCCCGATCGTCAGCCGCTTTTCTAACCACACCACTCTGCTCTACGCCTTGATCAGCTGCGGCCTCTCTATCGGGATGCTCCTCTTCCATGGAAGTCCCTTGTGGCTCTGGCTCTACATCCCCATCCAGCAGTTCTCCATCGCCCTCTTTTGGCCCACCGCTTCAGCGATTGCCTCCAACGCCGTCAGCAAAGAGATGCAGGGCGAAATCTTGGGCGCCCTCCAGTCGGTCGACTCCTTGGGCTTTGCCCTAAGCCCGCTCATTGCCGGCCCCCTCCTTGGCTTGAGCAGCTCCGCTCCCCTAGCCGTAGGGTGTCTCACAATCCTTGCAGCCGCACTTGTTTTAGGGCTCTCTTTAGGAGAAAGACAGGTCGAGGGAGTGCACGATCCATCATGAATACAGAAAAAGAGGGAATCTCTCTCTGCCTCATCGTCAAAAATGAGGAGGAACGCCTGGGAAAATGCCTTGAGTCGATCCAAGGGCTTTTCGACGAAATTGTCGTCGTCGATACGGGTTCTAGTGACAAGACCAAAGAGGTAGCCATCAAGTGGGGAGCCGTTGTCTTTGACTTTAAGTGGATCGACGACTTTTCGGCTGCGAGGAATTACAGCATCGCTTGTGCTTCCTATTCTTGGATCTTCTGGCTAGATGCCGACGAGACAGTCAGCAAAGAAAATTATCGCAAGTTAAAGCTTCTGCTGGAGGAAGTGAAAGAGAAAAAGGTCAAAAGAAAAGCTTTTTTGATGCGGAAGTTCTCCAATCACCCAGACACTACCTACTACTTCCACGACGTCGTCCGCCTCTTTCCCAAGCACAAAAACTTAAAGTGGGTCGGCCGCGCCCACGAACAGGTGCAGTTTAAGGACAATATGCTGCGCTACACCTTTGAAAAGACCCCCATTGTGATCCACCATGGCGGCTACACAGTGCATCAGGAGTGCATAGACAAGCTCAAGCGCAACTTAAAACTACTCAAGATGGATCAAAAGGACGATAAAAATAACGCCACCACCCTCTTTTTTTTAGGGAGGACCTATGCAGGGCTCGGTCAACCAGAGAAAGGGAGTACACTCGTTAAAAAGGCCGTTCAAATCATCAAAAAAAAAGCTCAAGAGACAAAGAGCATCCCTTCTTCCTTTCTCGCCTATGTCTATTTGACCTGGATTCAGATCGAAGAGTTTATGAAACACTTTAAAAAGGCACTCGCCATCTGTAAAGAAGCGGTGGCTTTCTACCCGCTGGACGCCAATCTGCTCTTTGAAAAGGCGATGATGCACGAGAAGCTGGGAGAAAAGGATGAGGCAGAACAAGACCTCTTAGCCCTCCTTAAAGAGGGTACCCCTTTTACCCTCACCGACCCCCTTCTCGATCAGTGCAAGGTGCGCTACCGGCTCGCCGAGTTCTACCTGAAGTGGGGAAATAAAAAAGCCTCCGAAAAACTCTTGCTCGAGAGCATTAAAAAACATCGCCTCTTTACACCAGCCAGCATCGCGCTCTCCAATCTCTGGATCAAGGAGGGACGTTTAGAGGAGGTTAAAACACTCATTGACCTGGTTCGAAACAACCTCCATAATGAAGAGCTAGCCCAATGCATCGAGAAAAAACTCCCTTGAGCAACGCGTCGAACAAGGAAGAGCTCTGTGGCACCATCGAACGCATTACGTACCAAAACGGCGAAAATGGCTACACTGTCGCCCAGTTAAAAGGAGAGCACGGGGACGACTGCATCACCCTTGTCGGCACGCTACCTGCCCTCCAGGCAGGAGAGACCGTCTTTTGCCAAGGTTTCTTCAAGGTCCACCCCTCACACGGCAGGCAGTTTCACGTCTTAGACTACAACGTCACAGCGCCAGCCACCCTCTTAGGCATTGAGAAGTACCTCGGCTCAGGGCTCATCCGCGGGATCGGCCGCGGTTTTGCCAAGCGCATCGTCGACACTTTCAAGGAAGAGACCTTAGATATTATTGAACACTCTCCCGAGAAGTTGATTAGAGTGGCACGACTCGGAAAAAAGCGCATCGAGAGCATCAAGACGTGCTGGAGCGAGCAGAAGGCGATCCGCGCCGTGATGCTCTTCCTCCAATCCCACAGCGTCTCCCCTGTCCACGCCCAAAAGATCTTTAAAGCCTATGGAAACGAAAGCATCCAAAAAGTCAAAGAAAACCCCTTCTGCCTCGCCCGCGACATCTTCGGCATCGGCTTTAAGACCGCCGACCAGATCGCCTCCAAGCTCGGCGTCAGCAAAACCGCTCCGACAAGACTCCAGGCCGCCCTCGAGTACATCCTCTCATCTTTGTCTGAAGAGGGCCACGTCTGCTACCCAGTCAAAGAGCTGATCGACGAGGCGGCCGCAAAACTCGAGGTCGATCAAGGGTTATTGGAGGTGGAGTTACAGGCTCTGTTAAAGCTAGAGAGTGTGGTCGTCAGAGAGGAATCTAACCACGCCTACTTAAAGCCCCTCTTTATCGCCGAAAAAGGCATTGCAAGAGAGTTACAGCGCTTAAAAAAGAGACCCTGCCTGATCAGAGACGTCGACCACGCAAAAGCCCTCTCTTGGGTCGAAGAAAAATTGACCATCCAGCTTGCCCCTGAACAACAGGAAGCGATCAAAGAAGCCCTACAAGAAAAACTCCAGATCATCACAGGCGGGCCCGGCACGGGAAAAAGCACGATCACCAAAGCCATCTTGAGCATCACCGAAAAGCTGACAAGCAAGATTCTCCTAGCTGCACCGACCGGAAAGGCCGCCAAGCGCATGACAGAGATCACCGGCAAGAAGGCAGTGACGCTCCACGCGCTCTTAGAGTTCGACCCAAGAAAACGCGCCTTCAAGAAAAACCGCGAATCGCCCCTCTCAGGCGATTTGATTATCGTCGACGAAGCGAGCATGATCGACACCCTCTTGATGTACAACCTCCTCAAAGCCGTACCTGACGGCGCGCGCCTCATCTTTGTCGGCGACATCGACCAGCTTCCGAGCGTCGGCCCCGGCAACGTCTTAAAAGAGATGATCCAGTCGAATGCCCTAGCAGTCAATGAGCTGAAGCAGGTCTTTAGACAGGCAATGGGCTCTCAGATTATCGTCAATGCCCACCGTATCAACCAAGGGCTCTTTCCGCTGATCCAGACCTCTAAGACAAGCGACTTTTTCTTCCTCGAAGAGAAAGAGCCAGAGACCATCTTGCAGCTCATCGAACAGCTCCTCCTCTATCGCCTGCCGAAACGCTACGGCTTTGATCAATTCCGCGATATACAGATCCTCTCGCCCATGCGAAGAGGGCTCCTTGGGACAGAGAATTTAAATACTGTCATTCAAGAGAGGCTCCACGGAAGCGAGACGCCCCTTTACAAGATGGGCCGCAAGTTCTACCTAAACGACAAGGTGATGCAGCTACGGAACAACTACGACAAAGGCGTCTTCAATGGCGACAGCGGCACCATCGTCAAGATCGATGAAGAGAACGCCTGCCTCTTTGCCTCCTTTGACGGCCAGGTGGTGCAGTACGACTTTTCCGACCTCGACGAGCTATCGCTCGCCTACGCCGTCTCAATTCACAAGTACCAAGGCAGCGAATCGCCCTGCATCATCATGCCCATCCACACCTCGCACTTTAAACTGCTCCATCGAAACCTCCTCTACACAGGCGTCACCCGAGGCAAAAAGCTGGTCGTCGTCGTGGGGACAAAAAAGGCCCTCTTTATCGCCGTCAAAAACGAAGAGGTCAAGAAACGCCACACCAACTTAGCCGCCTTGATTCAAGAGAAACGGCATGAAAAAGCCCTTGCGCTCTTTTAGAGTCAGATTTTCAATCTCTGTAAACTCTCCTACAGGGGAAAATACTGTTCAAAAAAAATTCGTACGTCCTTAAAAAGTCATGGCAGGGACCGAATTTTAATGCCAACGTCCGTAAAATAACATCAGATTTTTTTGATTTTTTTTGTGAGAGGGCAACTGCCCCCTCACACTCCCCCGTTCCGCGCGCTCGAGGTGTGGGTTTTGGCTCGCTTCGCTCCCTCTAAAACCCACACCTCGAGCACGCGGCTTTTTATTGGTATGTCTAAATAAGCGCATCCCGAAACCCATTTACTTAATGTCTGTAATTCTATACGATAAAGTGTATAAGGACTAAGATTATGGACGCTAAAAATACACCCCTTCCTGTTAAAAGAGCTTTGAAAAAGTTTGGACAGGATCTTCGTGATGCTAGGAAAAGGCGTCGAATTACCATGGAACTTGCTGCAAAAAGAGCAGCAATTAGTCGAGCGACCCTAACAAAAATCGAAAAGGGCGATGATGGAGTTTCTTTAGGGGCTTACGCCAAAATTTTATTTGTTTTAGGAATGATTGAACGGTTAGTCGAATTAGCCGATCCAACATTTGATACATTAGGTATGGGATTAGAAGCTGACAATTTACCAAAGCGCATTCGCATTTCCCGGAAAGAAAAAGGGGAAGAGTGAATGGAACAAGCCATTTTGGTTTATGTAGATCTAATGGGCATTCCAATGAAAGTGGGTCAGCTTTGGGGCCGCTTTCGCAATGGACGAGAAAGCATGTCATTTGAATATGACCGCAACTGGTTAAACCATCCCAAACGATTTTCGTTAGATCCTGCTTTAAAATTGGTTGCCGGTTCTTTTCATGCAGCATCAGATAAACCTCTTTTTGGAGCAATTGATGACTCTGCCCCTGATCGTTGGGGTCGCTTGCTCATGCGGCGTTCTGAAAGGAAAAATGCTGAGCATGAAAAGCGGACGGCACGAGCTTTAAAGGAAATTGATTTTTTATTGATGGTCGATGACGAAGGAAGACAAGGTGCATTGCGTTTTAAAAGAGAGGAACTAGGCTCTTTCTTAACGACCTATGACAAAAATCCTATTCCCCCTTTAGTCACAGTTGGTAAACTACTCACAGCTGCAAGCCATGTCATGCAGGATTCTGGTACTGAAGAAGATCTTCGACTCTTGCTTGCTCCTGGTTCCTCATTGGGGGGAGCTAGACCTAAATCTTCTGTAAGGGATAAAGATGGTCATTTAGCGATTGCCAAATTTCCACGCAAGGATGATGAAATCAATATAATTGCATGGGAAGCAGTTGCTCTTTCGCTGGCAAACAAGGCGGGAATTAAAGTGCCAGAGTGGCGCATTGAAACAGTAGGGCGTCAACAAATCCTTTTGTCCAAAAGATTCGATCGAAAAAAAAATATCCGAATCCCGTTTTTGTCCGCCATGAGTGTTTTAGCAGCGAAAGACAATGAAATGCATAGTTATCTTGAAATCGCCGATGCTATCCGACAAATGAGCGCTTCACCTAAAGAAGACTTGGAAGCTCTATGGCGTCGTATTGTTTTTAATGTTTTGATTTCTAATGTGGATGACCATTTACGCAATCACGCATTCCTCTACTCGGGCCTGGCTGGCTGGCGCTTATCCCCTGCATATGATATGAACCCCACACCAACAGATATTAAACCAAGAGTTTTATCCACTGCGATCGATCTAATAGATCCTACTGCTTCTCTTGATATAGCAGTTAGTGTGGCTCATTATTTTGATCTCGACAATTTACAAGCGAAAAAGATTTTTAAAGAAGTGGGCTTAAGCACAGCTTTATGGCGTGAAGAAGCCACTAAGCTTAAGATAAAAAAAATGGAGATCGATCGGATGGCCTCTGCTTTTGAGCATGAAGATCTTCAAAAGGCTTTGCAGTAGTGTTTCTTGACATGGACCAAAACTAAAGTACGTCTTTAAAAAGTCATGGCAGGGACCGAATAAAAGTAGCCTTCCAAAAAAGATTGTCAAAATCTCGTTTTCAATCTATAAAACCGTCTCTTACAGTGATTGGAAGCTCTAAATTAAAAATCTCAAGATCTTCTTTCATGTGTTTCTCAGAGCAAGTTCCAGTCAATGGAACAATGCCCATATCTATTAAAACACGAAAGAGAATTTGCGCTGCTGTTTTCCGATATGTTTGAGCTGCTTTTTGTACTATGTCACTGGAAAGAAGCTGGGGATTCGCTGTAAGGGTCCAAAAACTTTGATAGGTAATTTTCTGCTTTTGGCACCACTTACGAAGTTCGCTATCATAGCCCGTGTTTTGGTAAAAGCGATTTTGTACAATCGTCGGCTTAATCAAGGCGGCCTCATATAACTGTTTTAACATCTCTAAATCATAACAGTTACTGATACCGATTTGTTTGGTTCCTCCCTGATTATAGATGTGCTCCATGGCTTTCCATGCGATGATCGATCGCTCAATACTTTCTAACGGAGAATGGAGGATCAAGCCATCGACATAACTGAGCCCAAGATTTTTCTTGGAAACCTCAAAAGATTGAGCTACTTGCTCGCTCAGAGGAGCTCTGCTATGATAGGGAATATCTAGAGGATCTTGACCATTTAAAGGGGTAAACTTAGTTTGAATATAGAGATCTTGACGAGAAATACCCTCCCTGCTCAGCCTTTGAATAGCCTCTCCGACACCGGCCTCATTGTAATGTTTTGGTTGACACGCTGTATCAATTCCTCTGAACCCGTATTTAACAGCTGAGGTGACTAAATCAGCGGTTTTATCTTTTTTCCATGCAGTGCCATAGAGCAAGCATGGCATTGAAACACCGGACGAATTGGTTGTATTTTTCATAAGTATTCCTTTGTAAGAAGGGGTACCGCTCCTTTCATTGTCAGAGAGAGTACCAAGAGAACAAGATTTTTAGATAGAACAGCTGTAAATTATTTACTGCCCTCTTAAGCGAAATTTAACATCTCTGGAGCAGAAGTTCTTTTAAATTTATCTCAAGATAGGGTATGAACGAGGGGTTACATTTCTCTAAGAGGGTTTTTGAGAATTTCTTTTCAGTCGATTTTCGGGTTCTTTTGAGCCGCTTTTTGATCCTTTTTGGGGGAGTAATATCAACATTTCGTATATTACTCCCCCAAAAAGGCTCAAAAAGCGGCCAAAATAATCCCGAAAATCGACGAAAAGAAATTCTCAAACACCCTCTAATAGGGTTTTTGAGAATTTCTTTTCAAACACCCTAAGACAATCTCCTAGGATAAATGAGTAAAAATCTGCTCCATCGCCTGATCAACCGACTGATCCACCCCTTTAAAGGGACATCTCTCTACCCCTTCTTAAAAAAACCGTGGGTACAGCGCACAGTCATCTCGGCCATCTTGTTAAAGAAGTTCTTCTGGCTGACAGCCATTTTTCTTCTCCTTGTAGGGCCCACCTACTGCTCCTACCGCCTCTCCCATATTTCGATTCCTGAGACAGAAAAGGAAATCACCTTCTATGCCAACCAAAATGGCAACGACTTAAGGCTGACCTACATCAAGGCCATCGAAAGCGCTAAAGAGTCTATTTTATTCATTATCTATACTTTAAGAGACCCCCTGATCATCCGAGAACTCAAGAAAAAAGCCGAAGAGGGGGTTAAAGTCACTGTTATTTTAGATGCCGACGAAGCCAGAAAGACACCTGAGCAGCTAGGAAAAAAAATCGAGACTATCTCCTTCGTCTCTAAAGGGCTCATGCACCAGAAGATCTTGGTGATCGACGATAAAGTGACCTGGATCGGCTCAGCCAACATGACGTACGAATCGCTGAAGATGCACGACAACCTGATCATTGCTCTTTATTTGCCCGAGTTGGCAAAGAAGATCGACGAGAAAGCGGCAATGATGAGGGGAAAGACTAAAGAGAGGGGCGTTGCCCCCACGCGCTTTTCTGACGGAGTGCAACAGATTGACCTGATGTTCCTCCCAGAAGACAAAGAGGCAAGGCAAGAAGTAAAAAAGCTGATCCAGTCAGCCAATAAGACCGTTCGAGTGGCCATGTTCACCTTTACCGCCTTTGACTTAGCAACCAGCCTAGTCGAGGCTAAAAAAAAGGGTATCGAGGTCGCAGTCGTCATCGACCGACGTTCCCTCGATGGCGTCTCAAAGAAGGCAGCGACCATGTTGCTTGAGGGCTCCGTCTCCCTCTTCACCAACCGGGGCAGTGAAACCTTTCACCACAAGTTCCTTTACATCGACCAAGAGACGCTCCTCATGGGCAGCGCCAACTGGACCAACGCCGCCTTTAAAAAGAACGATGAAGTGCTGCTCCTCATTTCGCCATTGACCTTGGATGAGCGCGCCTTTATGGATGCGCTGTGGGACAATATCTTGAAGGGGGCTATAAAAGTAGATAGCTTAGACTCTTAGATACTGTCTACAGATTTTTTTAATTGCTTTTTGCAGATTATTTTGGCCACTTTAAAAGCGACAAAAATAAGTTTTAGGACAGTCTCTAAAAACCACATTATTTTTCTGTTGAAAAAAAAGCTTCTCCTCTGTAAAGTTAAAATCCATCTTCAAACAAGATGGGAAAGGGCGTATAGCTCAGTTGGTAGAGCTCCTGTCTTACACACAGGTGGTCATAGGTTCGAGTCCTGTTGCGCCCATAAATCTCTTGCGGGAGTAGTTCAATTGGTTAGAGCACCGGCCTGTCACGTCGGAAGTTGCGGGTTCAAGCCCCGTCTCCCGCGCTCTTTTAAAATAAAGTCATGCATAAAGTTGAACAGTCACACGCTAAATCGATCGGGTCGCAAATTATCATTTATGCACTCATCACTCTTGGTACTCTCCTTGCAGCCCTAGCTCTCGAAGTCTTTCTCTTTCCAAATCGCCTGATCGACGGCGGCGTCGTCGGCATCGGCATGATCTTAGCCAATCTCTTTGGACAAAACCTCTTACCTCTCTTTCTTTTAGGCTTAAATTTACCCTTTATTTATTTTGGCTACCGTGCACTCGGAAAAGTGATTGTCATCCACATGCTCTTTGCCAATATCACCTTTGCCGGATTTTTAGCCCTGCTCCACCGCTTCCTAACCCCTCACTTTGTCTTTACTGGGGAATCTCTAGAAGTCGTTGTCATTGGAGGTGCCATTTTAGGTATAGGCTTGGGACTCATCATTCGCCACGGGGCTTGCTTGGACGGCACCGAAGTCTTAGGCATTATTATCAATAAAAAGACAGGCCTCACTGTCGGCCAGGTAGTCCTTGCCTGCAACATCGTCATCTTTGGAGCAGCTGGTATTGTCTTTCAAGACTGGCATCCTCCCCTTCTATCGCTTATCATGTACATTGTCGCTGTCAAGATCATGGATGCCGTCATCGTCGGCCTCGACGAAACAAAATCCGTCTGGATCATCTCCGCTAAGTCCAAAGAAATTACGCAAGCCATTGTGCATGAACTGGGCCTTGGCTTAACCATCATGTACGGTAAAGGCGGCTACTCTGGAGAAGATCGAGAGATCCTCTATGTGATCGCCGAAAGGCTACAGCTCTCCGAGCTCAAAGAGCTCATCCACCGAGAAGACCCCTCTGCCTTTGTGGCCATCGAAAACCTGCACGAAGTAACAAATGCCTCCAAACCTGAATTTGGAAGCCGAAAAAAACGCAGGATCGAGAAGATTATGTCACAAATCCTTAAACCTCCCTCTACCTAATCAGAACTTCTTCATTTTCTCTTCTAATAAATTATTTGTGTTAAACTGTCATTTTTTGACAGTATCTTGCAAAAAAAATGGTAAAATCGAGATAATGAATTTTGGAGACGTTAAAATAATCCCGAAAATCGACGAAAGGAAATGGGATTATTTTGGGCTCTTTTTGTGGGTAATAAATATTTTTATGAATAAATCAATTTTTGAAATTCTACTTCACTGGCCTCGCCCTTATATTTCGGGGGTTGATTTGCTGCTACGTTTAGACAAGTCTCGGAATTCTCGGTATGGGATTATTAAAAGAGCTATAAAGGAGGGCTATATCATCCCGATTAAAAAAGATCTTTTTTTAATCAAAAACACAAACAACACGACACTTGATTTATTTCAAATAGCTCCAATTATCTATGGTCCTTCCTATATCAGTTTTGAGTCAGCTTTAAGTTATCACGGATGGATTCCAGAGGCTGTTAGAACAACAACTTGTGCTACAGTTAAAAGGTCAAGAAAATTTGAAACACCCCTTGGCATCTATTCCTATGAGCATATTCCTGTAAAAACATTTCAATTTGGTATTGAGCAGCATGTCTCTTTGCATGGAGTAGTATCATTCATCTCTTCTCCCATAAAAGCTCTTGCAGATTTAATCTATACAAGAAAACGATTTTGGCCTACAGTTGAGGATCTTTCAGAGGATCTTCGCATTGAACTTGTATGCTTAGAAAAATCCGACAGAACTTTAATTGAAGACCTTATCAAGAGCTACCCCAGCTCTAGAGTAAAAAAAATGCTTCAAATGATACAAAAGAGTTTACGCTGATGTCTATTTCATTAATTCAAGATCGACTAAAAACCTACAATGCACGTTCAAAACAGGAGGAGCTAAATGCTTTAAAAGAGATCTATCAAGAAATTGCTCTGGCAGGACTAGCAAGGAGTAATTTTTTTAAACAGGCTGCGTTTCAAGGAGGAACAGCTTTAAGAATTGTACATCTAAACTAGAAATCGACACAAACCCACCTTTAGGATCCAGTTATGAGACATCTTTTTTGACCTATCCTTACCCATTTTCAATTTTAATTCAGGATTTACCAAGTCTATTTGCAAGTAAATGCCATGCATTACTCTGTAGAAAATATGAAAAAGGACGTGACTGGTTTGATTTTCTATGGTACCTTTCGAAAAAGTCAACGATTAATCTAAGCCTTCTTAAAAGCGCACTATATCAAGCAGGACCATATCAAGAGAGAGATATTTCATTGAACGAGACATGGCTTCAAGAAGAGCTTAAGAAAAAGATTATCGATCTAGACTGGAAAAAAGTGCAACGCGATGTGGAAAGTTTCCTTCACCTTGAAGAGCGAAAATTTATTGATTCTTGGGGTCAGGATTTCTTTCTTGCACAAATTCCTAAAGTTACCTTAAGTCGAAAACCATAACTTCCCTACACCTTACCTCAGCGTCTCATACGTATAGCAAAGTCCCTCTACTCCCCTGCGCTGCAAGGGTGTACCATAAAGTTTTTCCGGTTTTTCTTGAAGAACCAACAACCTCTCCTGATCTAAAAAGGCCCCCTGTCCTTCCGTCTCCTGAAATTCTGCTACTTCTGAGACCTCTTTCCGTTGGTTGTGGGGACAGACGTCTTGGCAAATGTCGCAGCCAAAGATAAAGCCCGGATTTTGCTCTTGAATCTCCTTTGGGATCTCCTCCTTCGATTCAATCAGGTGGTAGGAGAGGCATTTGGAGGCGTCTAGACGGTAAGGCGTCAAGGCCTTCGTCGGGCAAGCGTCGAGGCACTTTTGGCACTGCCCACAGCGGGGAAGGTGGATGCTGCTCTCTCCTTGAGTAAAGGGAAATTCCAGGCTCGTCATAATGCCCGAAAGGAGGGTAAATGTGCCGTATTTTCGATGAATAAGGAGGGTGTTTTTGCCAAAGAATCCAAGGCCAGCTTTAGCAGCCAAAGCCTTTTCCATCAGAGGAAAGGCATCTGAAAAGCCTCTGGCAATCTCTTTTTGACCCGAACGCTCCTCCAGAAAGGCGATGAATTGTTTAAGGCGCTTTCGATGCACACTGTGGTAGTCCCGCCCCCTCGCATACGAGGCAACCAGGCCGCGCCCTTTGGTAAAGGGCACTTTGGGCTGTTTGTAGTAACTGATAAAAAGAAGAATGGTCTTTATTCCAGGAAAAAGTTCCCTTGGAAAAAGCCTCTTCTCATTCTCCATGTACTTCAACTTGGCGTGGAGGCCTAAATCGATCCACTCACGGAAAGCGTGCTGATCTTGCTCTGGAACGTCAGGTGTCGTGACCCCTATATCTTGAAAGCCCAGCTTCAAGGCTTCTTCTTTAAGCTCTTCAAAGGTGATATTGCAGAGCATTTAAGAGATGACCTCGCCTCCGGCCGCCATAAAACCCTGTATTTTTCTCTTGCCTTGGCTGCTTACGCACTCTGGCACCACAATGAGCTCGTTAAGCCCATGCCACTTGGTGGTCAGATGCTCTTCGGAGATAAGGCGGTAAGGCCTTCCTGTTTTCTGCAGTGCTTCGACGTGGGTGCGAAAGACGGGGGGTAAAGTGAGGAGGTTTTGTTCTTGTAAGGTGTGTAGAGAGGGCAAAAGCAGCCCAAGAGACGGAGTAGGCGATAGGACTTGATGAAATGCCTCTATGTCTCTTCCGATAAATCCCGTTCCCCGTCCCCTTTCCCAGACATAAGAGTCCGTCAGTAAAGGGGCATTCTTTAAGCAGAGTGTAAAGGAGTGGAACCTCTCGGGGTGGAGGTTCAATAGGGCTTGTAGAGAATCTGTAATCGCACTGCAGTCCAATAAGAGAAGAAGGGGCAACCCCTCTGGAACAGCTCGGACAAGAAGCTCTAGGTAGTCGAGGGCACGATCCCTATCATCGGCAAAGTCTAAAGAGCCGCGGTACAAAATAAGGCCCTGCGACACATGAGAAAATTTAGGCCAAAGAGTATTTCTAAAATATTCTATAGCAAGTTCTAACGCCAAATACTGCCCCTTGTCTTCAAGGGGTGCTTTTAACCTTTTAAAGAGGCCTAAGTCCAGTTCAAAGACAATGGAAAAGCCCTGATCGACGTAGCGCTTGGCCAACTCTTCCTCCTCTTTCCAGCAAAGAGAGGCGTCGACCTTTCCGTCGAGCTGCACAGTCACCGCTGTAAAGCCAGGCGGAATGGTCGCCCCTTCTTTCAGCTCTCCGATTGTCGTCTCAAAAACCAGCATCTTTATCCGTTCTGAAATTGGTGGTAGCGAATAACGCGGCCCTTTTCTCTCCAGAGTGTCTCAAAGAAGGAGGTGCCGTAGCCCTCAAGATGCGGTGTGTACCAAGGGTCGGGGTAAAGAGAGCGAAAGCCGCTTTGGTGAAAGGCCTCGATCATCAAGGCGGAGTAGTCGGGATCATCCGTCACTAACGTGGCCACGCCCTGCTCTTTCAAAACGCGCGCCACCTCTTCAGCAAAGAGAGGGGTGATCAGACGGTGCTTAAAGTGCCTCCTCTTCGGCCAAGGGTCGGGAAAGTTGACGTACACCTCTTCAAGGCTGTGAGAGGGGATGTAGTGCCGCGTTGTGCTCAGTGCCTCCCCTGCCACAACAATCAGGTTAGAAAGGGCGTAATTTTTGATCTTAGACCAGATTTTACGCGCGCGCTCAAAATCCTTTTCCACAGCGATAAAATTAATCGAGGGGTTCTCCCTTGCTTTTTCAGCAATCCACGTGCCGTTGCCGCTACAGTATTCGATCTTGACAGGATGCGTGTTGCCAAAGAGTAGAGGGTCGTGAAAAGGCGGCAGTTGAAAAGTGTGCCACGCATCGTAATACTCGGGTACAAAGAGCACCCGATCGAGTAAAAGAACTCTCCGCTCTTCAAAGGAGAAAGGGCTTTTTAATTCTTTGGGTTTCATTTTCTTCATTCTTTCATATTGATTAAAGAAGAAGATATGATAACCTATTTATAAAGAGGAGGCAAGAGAGATGATTGGGCGCAATGACCCATGTTGGTGCGGCAGCGAAAAAAAATTTAAAAAATGCCACTTCCCTTTAGAAGAGAATAGATCAAAAAGCCTTAAAGATAAATATCTTAAGCAATACAAAATCCGCATCAAAAGCCCCGAGGAGATTCAAGGGATTAGAGAAGCCTCTCGTTTAGCCTCCTCGATTCTCGACAAGACGTGCCAGATGGCCAAAAAAGGGGTCACCACACTCGAGCTCAACAACTTTGCCCACGAACTACACCTTCAGGCAGGGGCAATCCCCGCTCCTCTGCACTACGGCAAGCCGCCCTATCCCAAGAGCATCTGCACCTCCTTAAACGAGGTGATCTGCCACGGTTTTCCCGACGAGACGCCTCTCAAAGAGGGCGACATCTTAAATATCGATGTCACGGCCTACTATAAGGGCTTTTACGGCGACTGCAGCCGTATGGTGCTGATTGGGGAGGTCGATGAGCCTAAAGCGCGTGTCGTCGACGTGTCGTACGAGGCGCTGATGCGCGCCATCGCTATCTTAAAGCCAGGTATCCCCATCTCTTTAATCGGCGAGACAATCGAATCGTATGCCCACAGCAAAAACTGTTCTGTCGTCTATCAGTTTGTCGGCCACGGCGTCGGCTGCGCCTTCCACGAAAATCCGCAAATTCCGCACTGTCGAAACAAGTCGGGCATCCTCTTGGTCCCCGGAATGACCTTCACCATTGAGCCGATGATCAATGCGGGGGTAAGCGACGCTGTCATCGACCCCTTTAACAAGTGGACGGCGCGCACGAAAGATGGCGCTCCAAGCGCGCAATGGGAGCACACCCTCTTAATTACAGAAGAGGGCTACGAAATCTTGACAACATGGGAGAGATCACTGTAAAGAAAGTCTGCCTATGCAAACTTTATCCTTACCTCACGTCTTCGTCATCAATCTGAAGAGAAGGCCAGACCGCCTGGCCCATTTTGCTAGCCAAGCAGCGGAAGCGCACATTAACTCCTACGAGCGCTGGGAAGCAGTGGATGGATATTGTTTGGAGTTAACCGAAGAGCTTCTCTCTTTGTTTCGTTACTACATTGTCTTGGAAAAGCAGTTAGGGCTCATGCTCGGTGAGGCCGTTCTTCACACCCCCGCAAAATCGTTCCCCATCCTTAAAGAGGCTTTTGTTAAACGGGTAGGTACCTCAACGCTCTACCACTATTTTCTGATCCAAGACGACAAAACGATCTACACCTCGTTAGCCACTTTTGATACTCAAGGCCCCTCCGCTGAAGTGTGCCGCTGCATCTATAGAAAGGGCATGATGGGGTGCGCTTTGTCCCATTACGCCTTGTGGCAAGAGATTGTGAGGCGCAAATTGCCCCAAGCAGTGGTCTTTGAAGATGATGCCTCGTTTACCGGGCGTTTTGAGGTTCCTCTTCCTCCCAAAGACTTTGACCTCTTCTACTTTGGGGGCACTCTCTACGAGGGGGAAGACGTTAAAGTCACTCCAGAGACTTTTCGCCTCACGTCTAAAATGCGGAAGAATATGGCGACATTTGCCTACATGATCAGCTACAAAGGAGCCAAGAAATTGCTAAAACGTGTGGCTGAAAGTGGGTTTTACACTCCCTTGGACGTGTGGTTAAAAGAGCAGTTTGACTCTGTTCGGGCTTATGGGCTTTTTCCCTTCACTGTCTTTCCAGTAGACTACCGAGATTCAGACACATAGGTTACAAAGACCTTGTCCCAGCAGGCATTTTCACGCCACCCCAAATTTAAAACTATTGGCCGAGGGGGGTATGCCCAAGATATGCCGATTGGGAGAGAAGTGATCAAAAGTCTGTAGATCGATCTCGACTTGCCTTCCATCTAATTGATAAACCAGTGCACTCCCCTCTGTAATCGTTCCAACGGGAGTAAGCGGAGAAGCAAAACGCTCTTCGTACTGCCGGCGAATCTCGTCGGCTTGCTCTTTAGAAATTGTCACAAGCAAAGAGTAGTCCTCCCCGCCCGCTAGAGCAAAATTAAAGCAGTCCCATCCTTTGGTCAGAGCTACTCTCTTTAGCGAAGGGGTGAGCGGAATCTGCTTGAGCTCAACTGTCGCACCACAAGAGGAGGCCTTTAAAAGCTTCCTTAAATCTTGATCAAATCCATCCGAGACATCGATCATCGCATGAGTTGCGGACTTAGAGGCCAGAAATTGCGCTTCTTTGAGATAGGGCTTTGGGTGAATATGGCTATGGATCAGCTCCTCTTCCTCTTTCGACCGGACGCCTTCGCTCTTTTCCTCCATGATCAACTGCAGCCCTGCATAAGAGGCGCCAAGAGGTCCCGTGGTAAAAAGAATATCCCCAGGTGTAGCGAGGGACCGGGTCTTCAGCGCCGAAGCGTCCGCCTGCCCAAGAATCGTCAGGCTAAAGAACGTATCTCGCTCTGCCCCTACTGTATCTCCTCCGAGGAGCGGAATCTGAAACTCACGGCACGCCTCTTCTATCCCATCGATAAAGAGCATAAGCTCTTCTGTCTTCATGTAAGGGGGAACTGCTACCGAGAGGAAACAAGAGTGAGGAGTGCCGCCCATAGCGGCAATGTCGCTCAAGTTCACAGCCACTAACTTGTACCCCAAATCGCGTAAGGAGACCTTCCCTTGGATAAAATGAATGCCTTGGCTTAATGCGTCAGTCGAGACCAAGAGCATACGCTCTTTGTCCCAAGGGATCACCGCGCAATCATCGCCAATGCCACACATGCCTTCGGGAGCCAAGAAACGCTTTTGCAGATTTTCAATAAAGGCGTTTTCGCCTAACTCATACATAAACATTGCTTTAAAATTCTTCATTGCACCAGGAAAACTCCCCCATTCCACTGTTTAAAATAAAAATAACAATTAAAACAATACAGAACTGTACTTATTACAATTAGATATGTATAAAAAAACACGCAACCAATTGGCCAGGGCCAGAATCGAACTGGCGACACAAGGATTTTCAGTCCTCTGCTCTACCGACTGAGCTACCGGGCCGTCTCTTGAATCTATAATTTTCAAAGAGGCTACAATAGAGGAATGTCCTATTTTCTTGCAAATAAAAATGTAGGCTCGCAGAAATATTCCTCTTCCGCTATAAGGCAAAAAATGGTCAAAGTCGAGGCAAGGAGACACATGTACGTGTTTTTTCTTTTTTATACAGTCTGCACTCTGCTCTTTAGTGCAACACTCTTTGCCTCCGCGGCACCGCTTTCCTTAAAAAATGCCGATCTACTCGCTCAGCAGATTCTTGTTCAAGAGAACCGGCGAAACAAAATTGTACAAGATGCCGTTTTTCACTATGTTGCCGAGTTTGATCCTCAGGGGCTTTACTTGCTTTTAAACGAAGTGACCCCTTTTCTCTCTTTAAAAACCGATCCGCTCTCGTTTGTAGATAAAGAGACTCTCTTTCCTCTCTTTTATGAGCTACACACTGCGATTCAACAAGCGATTATGCGCTCTAGAAATTTAAGAAAAGAGGCAAGAAACCACTTAACGAACGGGCTCCCTACATTGACCTCTTCCAACCTCTATGCACAAGGGATTGAAGAGTTGAAGGGACGGGAAAAAGCGGCGCTAAACCGCTTTATAGTGGCCGAAACTTTTCTACGAGGCCCCTTCTTTGTCGTGAATCACAAAAAAGAGCTCATCTCCTCTTATTATCAGAAACGCGAAGAAAGAGAGAGGGCCTACCTCTTCTTAGACCAGAGCAATCACCCTCTTGCCGCCGAGGAGAGAGAACACCTCTTCTCCCTCCACCTCATCCACGCCTTTTCTGCTGCTTTAGAAAAAAATCAGTCAGCCAAAGAGAGAGCGCTCGAGCCTTCCTTACATTTAAATACGAAGGGAACAGAGACCCTTCTTAAACTCAAAGAACACAATGGAAAATGTGCCGCCATTCCTCTTTTAGTCGCAAAAGAGGCAGCAAGGTCGGATACCATCAAGGTGGGCTCCGCCCTCTCGTTATTGAACAATCTAATCGTAGATAAATTAAACAAAAAAGAACTCTACATCGCGGAGCCTCCTCTTCCCACAAAACAGACCATTCAAGTGACTCATGAGCGCTTTGGCAGCGGTTTGATTGGTATTCTCGCATTAGATACGTTTGACGAACAGTCGCTTAAAGGAATGAAGAAGGCCTTTGCTGAATTGAAGCAAAGAGGTCCTCTCCAAGCGGTCATGCTTGACTTAAGATACAACACAGGTGGCTCATTGAAAGAAGCTGTCAAAGTCGCTTCACTCTTTTTGACAAATGGGGTGATTGTTACGGAGACGCTAGACAAAGGAAGAGAGCGGTACAGCGCGACAACAGGTAAAACGCTCTTTCGCGGTCCCCTGCTTATTCTCACCTCGCACCTCACCTCCTCAGCAGGCGAAATCGCCGCACACATTCTTCAGACCTATGGCTTAGGGCTCATTGTAGGCGATGGAGAGGAGGCAAAGAGGATACTACAAGAGATTATGCATAAGAGTGTTACAAACGCTCTTGTCTCTTTTAAAACGGGTTCTTGTTACACTTTAAACTTAAAAGAAGAGAGTACCAAGGAGACGAGGGAGAGAATTGTCATCCCCGATATTGTAGTTCCCGGCATCTACTCATCGCTTCCCTTGCCGCATGAGGTGTGTGAAGAAGGCTCTTGCCAATTGACCTTTTACACACCCTTTCTACAGCCTAGACAAAACAGGTGGAGCTCCTACCTAAAATTGCTAAAGCAAAACAGCACCAAAAGAGTAGCAAATAATAAAAATTATCAGCTATTTATGCGTAACGTGCTAAATATCAGTGAGAAAGCGGAAATTGATCCACTCGAAGAAGCCGAACCAGCAAAAAAACTTAAAGACTTCGGTAATGAGGACTTACAACTCAAAGAAGCCATAGCCATCGTCAAAGACATGGTCTCTCTCTACAGCAAAGAGTAAAAATCGATAGATCAATTAAATTAAAATTTTTATATAATAATTTGTATAAATAACAAAAGAAAAAGACTATGTCAACAATAGGTGATGCTCAAAGTAACATCCAGTCATGGCGTACTCAACTGAAAACAATTAATAATTTCTTGCGAAGTCCAGGAAGGGGCGGCCAAAAGATCAAGCTAGCAGCAGGAAAAATTGTACCGCACGATCCTTTATCCGATAGAACCTTGAAAAAAAAAATCAAACACCACGCTCGAAGGATCGTGATCATCGGCTCCAAATTCGTCGCCAACACTCTCTCTCAATCAGGCATCCCTATCTTCTCTAGACTACCTACCGACAAGATAAAAAAAGAGGGAGTGGACCCAAAAAACTTCAGAGATCCTGCAAAAGTGCAGCGTAAAGCTGCACCTAAAGTGGAAGCCATTGAAACATTATTTGAAAATATTCTTAAACATAGTCCAGACGACCACGAAGCACTCCGTAAAGCGATTAAGAGGATTCTAAAGGTCGAAGAAAAAGAGATTTATACAATCGTCGACGAAGGCCTAATGATTGTCAATCTATTAAAAACATACGCAAAAGAAACGAAGAAGACACTGAACAAAACTAAAGAGGCAGCTCCCCCAAGTCCATCTAAAAAAGGAAAAGCGCCAGCAGACGAAAGCGAGAGCGAAAGCGAAGAGGAAAAGTCGGATGGAGGGGGGCCGATCGGCCCACGTGCCAAAAGACGAGGCAGCGCGTCAAGCAGCGAAGCATCAGACTCTTCAAGCGAGTCTGACTAAATACGTCCTCACCTTTTTTACCTCTCCCTCCTCTCTTCTCATCCTTCTCTCTTCTAGTCCTTCATCGACAGCAAAAACTCCACATTGCTGTTTGTCTTCTTCAGCCTACCGAGCAGCAGATTCATCGCATCGACAGGAGTCAGGTCAGCCACAGCCTGTCTCAGGAGATAGATCTTCTCTAGCTCATTGGGGTGGTAGAGGAGCTCTTCCTTACGCGTTGCACTCTTGATGGGGTCGATGGCCGGATAGATACGACGATCGGAGAGGCGCCTGTCGAGCACAAGCTCCATATTGCCTGTTCCCTTAAACTCCTCAAAGATCACCTCGTCCATCCTCGAACCGGTATCGATCAGGGCTGTCGCGATGATGGTGAGCGACCCGCCTTGGGCGATGTTTCGCGCCGCACCAAAGAAGCGCTTGGGTTTTTGAAGAGCATTGGCGTCGATCCCCCCGGTCAAAATCTTGCCGGAGTGGGGTTGGACGGTATTGTACGCCCTAGCCAACCTAGTGATCGAATCCAAGAGAATGACCACATCGTGGCCGTGTTCCACTAAACGCCTCGCCTTCTCGATCACCATCTCAGCGACCTGGACGTGACGCTCTGCGGGTTCGTCAAAGGTCGACGAGATCACTTCGCCCTTCACGATGCGCTGCATATCGGTCACCTCTTCGGGGCGCTCGTCGATCAAGAGCACGATCAGTATGATCTCTGGATTGTTTTTAGCAATGGCGTTGGCGATATTTTGCAAGATCACCGTTTTTCCTGTCCGCGGAGGGGCGACAATCAGCGCGCGTTGCCCTTTGCCAATCGGCGAGGTGAGGTCGAGCACTCTCGTCGAGAGGTTGTCTTTATCTGTCTCCATGACCAGCCGCTGAGCAGGATAAAGGGGGGTCAAATTCTCAAAGAGGATTCTCTCCCGCGCCTTTTCCGGAGCAGAGCAGTTGATCTTGTCAACTTTTAGTAGGGCAAAATACTTTTCCCTTTCTTTAGGAGGGCGAATGGTGCCGGAGATCGTATCCCCTTTCTTCAAGTCAAACCGGCGAATCTGCGCCGGAGAGACATAGATGTCCTCAGGCGAAGAGAGGTAGTTGTAGTTTGGCGACCTTAAAAAACCAAAGCCATCGGGGAGCACCTCCAACACGCCTTCGCCATAGAGCACTTCGTCGGGATTTTCGGAGAGTGCTTTAACAATCTCAAAGACCATCTGGGATTTGGTGAGTGAGGCTAGATGCTTTAAGCCGATATTTCTCCCATACTCATTCAACTGGTCGATATTCATCCGCTGAATATCGGCAATTTTGGTGATATTTTGAGGGATTTGGCTAGTGTCGATGATGTAGTCAGAGTCCTTCTCTAGTTTTTCCCTCTCTAAGCTCTCCCGATCCTGCCTATTATCGTGCCTGTCGTGGCGCTCGTACCTTTCGTACCGCTCTTGTCGGTCTTGCCGATGACCTCTTCCCTCTCTCGGTTCTCTCTGATACTCTCTGTTATAGCCCTCTTTCTCTTGTCTATAACCATCTCTTTCTTGTCGCTCTCTCGGTCGGTAGTGCTGCTGCTGCTGCTGCCGGCGATAGGGCGCTCTCTCTTCCCTTTCATAGGCTGGCCTGGCCACTCTCTCCTTCTCCTCTTCGAGAGGGGGAACAAATTCAGATGCTGTCATATCAGAAGTCATAACGATAAAACTCCGGTTAATTTAAATTTAAGTTTAGTTAGAAATTTGTAAT
>Ga0364908_10052_pt1 | contig 43989 bp, 42 predicted proteins | sample ExccelJu500002D4_2_FD_206965 | JGI IMG/M metagenome (GOLD analysis project Ga0364908, IMG submission 206965) | Enriched cells from Trout Bog Lake Hypolimnion, Wisconsin, USA - BchlTB.July02.5000.02.D4 | ecosystem: Environmental > Aquatic > Freshwater > Lake > Hypolimnion/Profundal zone | place...
TTACATCAAGCGGCGGATCAGGTAGTGCCATTTTATCTGACTGGACGCCGCTTTCTGGAATGCAACAAGTGATCATACTTCCTGATAACGATGATCCAGGAAAGAGATATTTTGCAGACATATGCTCCATAATCCAGACTTTAACAAATCCTCCAACAGTCTTTAAAATGGAACTTCAAGGCATTCAAGAAGGAGAAGATGTTGTTGATTGGATTAAGCAACGCTTATTTTTTTGGGACACATATTCTCCTATATCTGAAGAAGAGGGACAAAATATTGCTTTAGAGCTATTGGGTGAGATGAAACGCAAGATTCTTGTGAAGTTAGATCCCATCACAACTCAGACAGATGATTGGTCAAATCGAGTTTCCCTTAAGATGGAAGCAATGCCCCCGTGGCAAGAGAATTTGCTTCCTTCTCCATTAAAGGAATTTGTCAGCGAACTATCTAGAGCAACTGAGACCCCAAAAGAACTCAGTGCATTGCTGTCGTTATCAATCATTGCAACAACAGCACATGGCAAGTTTCGCGTAAAGGTTAAATCCGACTACTTTGAACCCGTAAATATTTGGACTTGTGTCGCGCTTTCCCCTGGGAATCGTAAAACTGCTGTTTTAGGAGCTTTAACCAAACCTTTAATAGAATGGGAAAGTCAACAGCGTACTTTGCTTGAGCCTATCATAGCTAAAATGAGTTCGGAAGAACTAACGTTGAATGCAAAGATAAGCGCTTTAAGACAAAAGGCAGGGAAATCCGAAGGCTCAAAGCTTAGGGAGATTCAAGAGGAAATTTCGCAACATGAAGCAGCTCTTCCTGCCATTCCTAAGCTGCTTCAACTTTGGACTTCTGACGTTACCCCGGAAAATCTAGGAGTCATCATGGCAGATAATGATGAGCGAATGGCGATACTCAGTGATGAGGGTGGAATTTTTGACATTTTGGGCGGAAGGTATTCTAATGGTATTCCAAACTTGGATATCTTTTTACAGAGTGATTCTGGTAGTCCTGTGAGGGTCAATAGAGGCTCTCGATTGCCATTATATTTGTATAAGCCAGCATTAAGTATAGGACTCAGTCCTCAACCAGATGTTTTGAAAGGGTTGACATCCAATCCCAGTTTTAGGGGGAGAGGACTTCTTGCCCGCTTTTTATATGGGCTTCCTCCTTCCAACTTAGGTTACCGGTTGCTAAATACACCGCCGATATCTTCTGAGTCACAAACCAGTTATTTTAATCTTGTGAGCGCAATTCTAGAATATCCTTGGAATGTGGAGATAAATGGTGAAAAAACTCCTTATACACTTGAGCTTGTAGCAGATTCATATGAATTATGGAAATGTTTTGAGAAGCAAATTGAACCCCTTATGCGTATTGGAGAAAAGTATTCCCATATCACTGATTGGGCTGGAAAGTTGGCTGGAGCTATTGCCCGAATAGCAGGCCTGATTCACATTGTTCGACATGCTTTCAAACAACCGTGGTTAAAACCTATTCAAATCGAGGACATGCAGGCAGCTATTCATATCGGAGAGATTCTTGGAGAGCATGCCCTTGCCGTCTTTGATATGATGGGTGCTGATCCATCCATGGAAGGAGCTCGTATTATTCTTTATTGGATTCAAAAGCGGTTGCTCCAAACTTTTACCTTTAGAGAGTGCCATCAAGCGCATAAAAGTCGCTTTAAGAGAGCTGCTCAAATGCGTCCCGCTATAGAGATATTAATTGATGAAGATGTTATCCGGCCGATTGTGCCAACAAATAAAGTTGCTCACAGACCCAGTGAAATCTACAAGGTTAACCCTCATGCCTTAATCGAAAAATATTCAGGCTTTTGAGGCTTTTGTTACTTTTGAAATATCAGGCTGAATGGAATGGATTCCATCCCTTATAAAAAATCAACTTTCAAAAAAGAGGTAAACCTATGACAAGGCTTAAACGAATAGAATCCAACCTTCTGAATGCTCAACGTTCAACGGGTCCAAAAACGCATAAAGGAAAAGCCATAGCCAGCATGAATGCTGAAAAGCATGGAATTCTTTCGAAAGAAACTCTCATAAGTGGTGAAACCTTTCACGACTTAAACGAATTTGCTGATGCTATAAGGTTAAACTTAACACCTGAGGGTGAATTTGAAGCTCTTTTGGTTGATAGAATTATATCTTCGGCTTGGCGCTTGCGTCGCATCATTCGTGTTGAAGCACAAATTTTAGATGAAAAGCCTGAATATGATTTTGATAACTCCAAGATACTTGCTGATTCGTTTAAAAATGAAGATGGTAATCGCCTATCAATTTTAGCAAGATACGAAACTACACTGGAAAAGTTTCTATACAGAGCATTGCATGAACTACAGAGGTTACAGGCACAACGTCATGGGCAGCCTGTAATGCCACCCATGATGTTGGATGTAAATATTTCAGAAGATAATGGGTTCGTTTCGCAAAAAAATGACTGATTAAAAAATAAATTCATGAGGTGATGTTCAACCATAAAGGGCCAGGATTGATTCTCTAATTGATTGGTAGAGATATTAATCCTGCTCATGAATGATTAACAAATGACTTTTTTGTCATCAATTGCTCTGCGAAAGCTTTTACCTAGGAAAATCGCTATGACTAGCCACAATCCTAACAGAGGGAATCCGAGTCCCCCACTCAGCATTAAATAATGAGCTCGTCCCGCCACCACACCAAAGCTGATTTGAAGAGGGGTTAGCAGCATGTTAAAAAGTGATCCCGCCTCTTTTGAAGCGCGAGATCCAAAGGTTTCAATCCATGCCTGAGCTTTGAAACGAACATCTGATGTTGTTGGAATATAGAGTTGTTTCAATGCCGGACCATTCAATGCATAGTTAATAGCTTTTGATCCCACCATGAGGGCAAAAAGAAAGGAGAGACTTTCAATCGTTAAAAAGCTAAAAAGTGCGAAACCGACAATAATCGGCATAGCAGCCAGAGCAACCCCTATACCCAAAAAGCGGGTGACATTGCTGATTCCTAGAAGCAGGCACATTAGAGAAACGATGTTAACACTAGAACCATAGATGCTGAGATAATTGCTTAAGGCTACCCCCGAATATTGTGTTCCTGCAGCTATTTTAAAGTTAAAGTCGAAGATCGTGACTATTACTTCATAGATGAAATTCGCAGCAAAAATCCCAAGTAAGTAGCGATGTTTTAACATCAGTTTAAGGCCTTCTAAGAATCCAGGTTCTTGCTCACTTTCCTCCTGTTTCTCATTTTTTCCATGAAAAGAAGTTAATAGAGTATTTGGGGTTACTCTCAGAAAGTAGCGCACTAATGGAATGATCAAAAGCGTCAGCATTCCTAAACAAACCATAGACAGGGTATCTGTTGTAAGACCTAAACGATGGGGAAGTCCTCCGATGCTGTATGGGAATATAATTCCTCCCATCTGTCCAATAGCTACTACCAGAGGGAATCCTCTCTTAGCTGGAGTTGCTTCTGTTGTATCGGTGGCAAAAGCCCAAAATAGTGCGACAACCAATGATCCGAAACTTTCGACGAAAAGATACCAAAGATAACCTAAAACTTTTGTGGCAATGAATGGAACAAGTGAACGAGCTGCAATTTCTTCCGGAGAAGCTTGCGCAATCATCATGATGACACCAAAACATAAAATCGAAATACCATAAAATGTGGGTAGAATGATTAACATTTTTTCGCGAGAAGTCCGTTCTAACAATTTAGTATAGAACATCACCAAAGGTAATAAAGCCAACACGGAAACGGTCTTTGCATAGGGAAGGTGCAGCTTGTCTACAAGATGAATAAAAATAGCATCTTTTAGAGGACGTAGTGTCCAATAAACTCCAATGATTAACGCAAAGATAAGCCCCATTCTAATAAATTTTTTAAATTCTTCTTTGTCAAAGTCTCCAAAATTAAAGCGACAAATCCATTGAAAAAATGCTAAAATTCTTCCTTTTATATCCATAAAACCCTCATTTATGACCTCATTGTATTTACGTCATAGCATTTATACAATAAGGTCCTCGTTTATCGTAAAGGACGATGTTAAATGATTGCATTATTTTTGTATTGACGATATATTGGAATATGGAAATCGAAAAAATCGATAAAGGTTGCCAGTTCAAATATATAATTCGGTATACGACGACAGAGGTTTATGAAAAAAAATAGATCTAATAAAAATCTTGATGCTCAAGTAGCCTTAAATGAAGCCCCTTACTCCGAATATAGAAATTCTCTTCGCAATCTGCGGATTGCTGACCTGGAACTTTTTATTACTGCGGCCCATTTGAAAAACTTAGGACAAGCTGCTTCATTTCATCATCTCAGCCAAAGTGCAGCAAGTGCTGCCATTCAACGGGTCGAAACAGCATTTGGACGTTCTCTTTGCAAGCATGAAAAGCGACAATTTGGGCTTACAAAAGAGGGACAGCTTCTTTTACCACGAGCTGAGGATTGGATACGACACCTTCATGATACGGTAGCAACACAAGCTCCACAGCCAATTCGTTTTGCCACGACACATGCAATTGCTCGTGTAAGCATTCCATCTATTTTGTCTATTGAAAGCATAGAGCTTAAACTCATGAGACCGGATCGTGCCTATGCTGCTATTTTGCGTGATGAAGCTGATATCGCACTTGTATTAGATAATGCGCCTTGGGAAGGCGTTATTGCAACCGAAGTAGGCAAAGGTTGCTTTCAACTGTATTCAACACAAATAGAGGCACCACTTGGGCCAGTTCTTTTACCAGAGGATCAAATCGAAGTGCTAACTTTGCAACAGCGATGGCAACAAGTTTACAACCAACCACTTGCTATTAAAGCTCGCTTGCCGAGTTGGTCTCTCATCGCAGATATTTGCTTAAGCTCCTCCGAGGTTGGATTTCTACCAGATTTTCTGACATTACAATCGCGTTTACACCCAGTTCCTTGGCAACCTACGCCTTCTCGATACCGATTACTCGCCCTCTATCGGAATGCTGGTAATGCTTTTCAAAGTCGCTTAGATCAACTTTTGCGTCAATGGCGTAAAGTATTCGAACAAGGCTGAGAGGACTTTTTACGTGCATAAACATCACCGCCTTTATGGTGGGTTAATCAGTTCTGTTGTAGAATCGAAAAAATGTTGCTATGGAAAATTGTTTTAAAAATACAGCTGTGTAAAGAGACGGAATATGACTACAATCATGGAACAACTGCATTCTTGGATGAAGAGCAAAGAGAACGAACATCTTGAATTCAAGGAAGCTAAAAATGGCTTTGACAGTGATAAGTTAACCAAATATTGCTGTGCGCTTGCGAATGAAGGAGGGGGACATATCATTTTGGGCGTTTCAGACAAACAGCCTCGAATTATTGTCGGCAGCAAAGCATGTTCCAACTTAGAAAAAATAAAGTCAGATTTAATCACCAGATTGCATTTGCGCATCGATGTAAACGAAATATATGTGAAGAATCATCGTGTCGTAATAGTCACAGTTCCATCAAGACCGATTGGTGTACCCATTCAGTATGAGAAAATTTATTGGATGCGGCGAGGAGAAGAATTGGTCTCAATGACTCCTGATATGCTCAAACGCATTTTTTATGAAGGAGAACCTGATTTTTCCGCTCAAATTTGCTCACAAGCTCGGTTTGAAGATCTTGATTTGGAAGCCATAAAACATTTTCGCGAGATGTGGATGCGTAAGTCTGGAAATGGCGCATTAAAAAATGTTTCGGATGCAAAATTGCTCCGCGATATTGAAGTCATTGTGGACAAAGGGGTGACTTATGCAGCGCTCATTCTTTTTGGTAAGCGATCAGCCCTCAGAAAATTCCTTGCACAAGCAGAGGTGATTTTTGAATATCGCTCTAGCAATATTACAGGACCTGCTCAACAAAGAATTGAATATACGCAAGGATTCTTTTCATTTGACAATGAACTCTGGGAAAGGATTAACCTCAGAAATGACCTCCAGCATTTTCAGGATGGTTTATTCATTTGGGATATCCCCACGTTTAATGAAAAAGCTATCCGAGAAGCAATTTTAAATGCCGTTAGTCATCGTGATTATAGAGAGGCGGGTTCGATTTGGGTAAAACAATTTCCTCGCAAAATAATCATTGCCAGTCCTGGTGGATTTCCTTCAGGTATTAATCCTTCAAACATGCTCTGGAAACAGCAACCTCGAAATCGAAGAATTGCTGACGTTTTTAATAAATGTGGACTCGTTGAACGTGCAGGACAAGGAGCGGATAGAATTTTTGAAGAGAGCATTCGTCAAGGGAAACCGCTGCCGGACTTCGCCCATACAGATGAACATGAAGTTGTTTTAACATTGGATGGGCAAATCCAAGACGAAAATTTTTTAAAGTTTTTGGAAAAAATTGGCCAAGAACGACTGGCCTCGTTCACGACTGAAGATTTTTTAGTGATCGATTTGGTACATAGAGAGCAGCCAATCCCTTCGACCCCGTCCGAATTAAAGATTCGTTTAAAACACTTAATTGATTTAGGTATTATTGAATGCTTGGGTCGAGGTAGAGGAACTCAATATCTGCTTTGTCAGCAGTATTACGTGCTCACCAAAAGAAGCGGAATTTATACTAGAAAGCGAGGCTTGGATAAAGAGACTAATAAAGCATTACTTCTTAAGCATATCCGCTCAAACGCAAAGATGGGATCAAAATTTAACGAATTACATCAGGTTTTGCCTTCGCTCTCTAGGGATCAAATCAAACAACTCCTCAAAGAATTAAAGACTCAAGGACTAATTCAACTTACTGGCAGCACCAAGGCTAGCTTATGGTATCCTGGGATATGAATTTGACCCAATTTTTAACCTAATTTTTCTCCAATCTTAACCCAATTTGTGATATATCTAGCCTTCTAGATATATTATCAAACGGAAACAATAAAATGAACTCTTTGCATATTTGACCCAATTAATTGAGGAAACACGTCACTTCGATGCAAAAACTGGTGGCTATTTCGATGCTTTTTATGCTATCTTTTTTGATAAATTCATCATTTTCTATGACAGTTGTTTATGCCCCATGCTTATGTGGAAGCGGTAAAAAATTTAAATTTTGTTTTGGAAGGTTTTGTGTATCGATTTGCCTACAAATATAGTGAAGAAGTAATTTTTTATTTCGATTCCGCTGGAAACAAATATGTAGCAACTGGTGGAAATTTGGCGTGGCGGATCAACAATCCTGGTTTAGTTTCTAGCCACAGTCATTTTTCTCGAGCTAATGGAGCCATAGGAGGCTGTGGACGTTATGCGATTTTCTCGGATCCCTTAGATGGTCGTAAAGCGCTATCTGCATGGATTCATTCGAAAAAATATTATAATTCCTCTATAAAAACCCTTGCTGATTACTACCAACCAAAAAGCGCAGATAGGTTTATTGCTCAACTCACATTACTTGCAAAAATTTCTCCTGATAAAAAAATAAATTCCTTTACCAAGTCAGAGCTCGATAATTTAATCAAAGCTTTGGAAAAGTTATGTGGATACGAACCAGTTGGAAATGAATCTCTTTCCCTTCTCCCAAAAATCACTGCTAAAATTGAAAATGGCAAGGACAAAGAAGATACGTACCTGGTTGGAGATAATATCGTCATTTCAAAAAAGGAAGCTATTGAATGGATTATGTCGCATTGCTTGGATGGTGTCATCGTTCATGAACGCAGTGGAGCTATCCATCTACGTTCACGACCCAGTCATTGCATTTGGAATATTAAAGCATATGAATTCGCATTAGCACCCTCCGAAGGAAAAATTGATCCCCTTGTAAGGGTTATTGGAAAGAATAGACCAGGTCAATGTATATGGGCATTCATTAATGGCATCGATAATACTAAAGACGAAGCTTTAGAAGCAGCAGAACGAATCTCTAATATGACAAAGGGAGAGCAGGTTTTGTCCATGCCTAATGATACAATTTGGTGGCCTATAGATTTTCTTTTATGCATTATTCTAAAAACCTCTGCTGATATATCCATCATCACATGGACTGTAAAATTCCTGAGATATCTACTAACTCTTGCTAAACAGATGGCGAACTCACCTCCAGTGATAGTTTTCTTGCATAGTCAAGGAGCCATTTTTATTGAACATGCTATAGAATTACTCTCCCAGAGCGAACGAAAGCAGCTTCACATTTTTACATTTGGCGGAGGATCTTTCATTCCACCTGGAAAATGCCATCCTGACTCTCATAACTATGCTAGCGCTGCTGATTTTGTTTGTCGTTTTAGTTCCCCAAATCTTCAGCTACTGGCCTTAGAGCGCTATTACGGGTATAAAGAAGGATTAAATGATGAAAAGATAATAGCTCGGTTGGCATTCAAAGATGCGATATTTCATCTGGATTCTAATAATCTTAAAGTGATGGAACATTACATTAAGCAACGAACAACACACTACGAAAATGAATTTTCTAAAATTAGTAATTTGACCATTTTAGATCCCGACCCTGATTCTAAGTTTAAGCATAAGCTAGACAGCGATTGTTATCAAAAAATGATTCAGAATATTATAAAAAAATATCAAAAAGCGATCGATTAATGGATGCAATCAGTCACATCGCTAAATTCTCTAAAATGATTGTTTTTGTTGTCATTGCATTGATAACAAGCTCTTGCCCTGCTTGTCGCGCGGAAAGCCAATTAGATATCTCCGAAGAGTTCACTGAGACACAATATAAGAACCATATCAAGGAGTTTCAAAGGGTTTTTGGAAAGCAAATCGAAGAGGAATTCGGTCTAAAATGGGTAGAGGGCGGCTTTACACATAATTCTTCTAGCGATGAACCCGAATTTTATGCTTATCGTCGCGCAACACTTGAAGAGGCGAGAGCGCTTGTATTAGCAGTAATTTTCAAACTGTCAGAGGCAGTTCATGCAGACCCAATAATGCTTTCTTATCTTAACAAATCATCTTTAACTCCAGACTTTTTGGGAGTTGATATTAGCTTTGTATATTCACACAATTGGAGTTATGACGATGGTAGTATTGATAGCGTGTATTCTTATTACTCTAAGGGAGATATAAGCGGTGTCAAAGAGCTGCATCTTCGATATGATGCAACAGATCCATTTAGTGATATTTCAGATTTTAAAAATATTGTTTACTATAAAATTGAAGAATCTTTTGAAGACGCTGTCAAACTTAATGCTGTAACCACCATTATAAATCCTGGCATTCATAATCCGAAGCAATTTGAAGATGAGTTAAATCAAATTTTAACATCTTTCGAAGAAGAGATGAAAGAAAAGCATAGCTTGTTCTTTCGATCTATTGGATGGATGGTAGCCGGAAATTCTGCTTCCGAAATATCGGAAATTCGTACTAAATGCACTTATCGTTATCCCGTCGACTGCCAAGAAGCCAGAGCGCTTATGCTGATGACAACCGAAAAACTACTTGCTACTTTGAATAACAATGAAATACTTAAACCTTATTTAAAAGAATATCCTTTTTCAGCAAGTGGCGTAAAATTACGAATGCTTTTTAGAAAAGAGAAATATTTTGTTGGAGATGTTCCTTACTACGATGGAAGCATGGAGAGTGCCGTATTGAGTGGAAATACTATCACCTATTATCATCATATCCCTAATATTAAAGACTCAAACATGCACGACAGAGTCGTCTATACAGAAGAAACTTATCAAGAAGCTCAAAAGACTTTTGAAAAGACACCACCTTTGACTCTATTTAAGCGAGTTTCCAAAGGAGTAAAAAACTTCATTTCTAATTCCATTCATTATTTGGAATTGGCGGTTATTGTTTTTTTCATGTTTTTGTTGCTCATGATAACCACAGGTGGTTGGATATTTATAATTCCTATTATCATATTTTTCATCTTGCGTCGGAGGCGTAGCAGTCCCTCACAAGAAGATTAAAGCATTTCGGTAAGCTTGAACAGCTGCGAGTTCATCGAAATCATAATGCGTAAAACTGGAATAAATGAATGATTTTATGGTGCACTGGTGGTGCAGTGGCGGACAAAAAACAGCGATAAATGAAGAATTGTCGCGACAATCAATTCCATCTCAAGCCGCTTATTTTAATATTGTTATGTCTTGCAGTTGATTGTGATGAATGGAACGCAGCATAATTCGTAATGCGAAGGTCGTCGGTTCGACTCCGGTTTTGGGCACATCCCCGGAGACATTTTCAGAAATGACAATGTTTCCGGTTTTTTCTTTTTGTAAGTTCTTGGTTTTCTGTAAGATAATTGCTAATGCTGGATTCAAACCATCGGTTCGATATTTTCCATCTTGAAAGATCAATTTTGTCGGGAAGATCGAACCAATCAATTTTCTTTTAGCCTCCAACCCAGCCTCTTTAAAATACCAAGCCAAATCTTTCAAAAGACTCATCCCATACTTTGTATACTTCTGGAAAGCCGTGTCAGTGATCTCTAAATCGGCAACCTGGACATTCAATTTGTCTATTTGTTCCAAAGTATGTGATTTTAATCTTTGGTATGAGTCTACCTCTAGTTCTCCTGAGATAAATCGCTGCTGGTCAAATTTCAAAAGGTTTTGCTTGTGCTGGCCAACTTCAGTTTTGAGTTTTTTGATTTGTTGGTCGCGATCTCCTTCCTTTGCTTTGAAGAGTGCTTCCATCATGGCCATTTGTAAGTCGATAATCTCCGGCGGAGGTTGTAAGGTATCCAAAAATTGATAGAATTGTTCATGAGCAATTTTGGCACTAGCTCGAGCATTGCATCCTCTTTCACAATGATAGTAGGGATATTTTCCGCCATTGCCAGAAGAAATACTACCTGTCCAATTCTTATCACACTGAGGACATTTCAAATGCCCTCTTAAAGGAAGTTCATCTCGAAGTTTTTCTTTGGTGCAAAGATGAGAATGAGTTTCCATTCTGTTGTTTAAAATTTTCTGAACTTTCCAGAATAAATCAGGAGAAATAATGCCTTGGTGGACTCCATCAACTAAGTGAGCCTCTTCGTTCTCTGTTTCAGGAATATAAATCTTTCCCATGTAAACAGGATTTCTTAGCATCTGTCCAAATTGGCTACGCTGCAATTTCAATCCATTTTTCCACGATGCCTTTCTAACATCTTCAATGGGAAATGCACCTGTTGCAAACACTTCAAATGCTTCTTTAACGAAAGGCGCTTGTTCATCCGGAATGAGCAAAGGGGTTTTCTGACCACCTCGATCCTTAGAATAACCTTTAGGTGATCCACCGTACGGATAAAATCCTTCCTTCAGTGCTCGAAAGATTCCAGCTTTGGTATTTCTGGAACGAATGCGGTTATCAATCTCGGGAAGCGTCATATTTAACATAGTAAGCAAGAAATTGGCTGGATTATCCGATTCCTCGGCATCGTCTAAGGTAACGACACGTGTTCCATGAGCTTGTAGTTCGCGATTCATCAAAATCGTATTGGCAACGTCCCTGGAAAAACGACACCATTTTGTTACGAGTAAATATTGAACCTGCTTCTTATGCCGCTTTAGATAAGCAATGAGTTCCTGAAACGCTGGCCGTTTAAAGTCTTTTGCACTGTAGCCATCATCTTGAAAGTGTTCAAGAATTTGAATGCCCTTTCGGGCGCACTCTCTTCGCAAAAGATCTTCCTGGTGAGCTAAGCTAAAGCCATGTTCAGCCTGCTCTTCGGTCGATACTCGTGTGTAAATGACCGCTGTTTTCGGCCTTTGATCTCTCGCAGAGTATTTCATATTCAATTTGACAGAGCCTCTCTATGAATTCTTTGATAATTTTTACTTCGCTGCGAGAGTATTTTCGCTCATGACCATTGAGAATTTCCATAGCTCTCTCTTCCGAAAGCATGGGTTCACCCCGACTAACTGTAAGGCTCTTATGAGGTCATCAATAGAAACCTTGGGTTTTAAAAGCACGATGGTCGACCGTGCGCAATATTGGAGTGTCATTGGGTAGATCCTTTGAGATTCTTCTTAATTGTTCTTGTACGTGAACTTGTCCGACCATCTACTATATTAGTAGTGATCGCTAAATTCTTATATCCTTGCTTAAGCAAATGTTCTGATACCTCTGGAGCAAATCCCTTTTCAATATCGCATCGATAGAGTTTTCCTTTCTCTTTTCTGAAGGTGATCATGTCGAAGTCTTCTTTTACAAGAATTTCTAGAATTTCTTGTTGTTCCCACGTCACTCCTCCTTCAAACGGAAATCGTGATCTAACTCCTTCTTTGGGCAACAGTTTATTTAAGAGAGGATTCAAATGTACAATGATGCATGAATCAAAGCGGGCCATTGCCAGAGCTGTTTGCAACTCTTGATAGAAGAAAAAATCAGACTCCAATGAGGGAATAACAAGAAATGTTGGTTTTTCGAGGAAAATTGCATTCAAAGCATAATATTCAGCCAAAGAGATCGGACATTCCCAGTCAATGATCTCAAAGAATTTTGATTTTAAATGGCCAATTTTCTCTAAAGACGTATTTAGATGGCGCAATTTCTGAATCACAGAGACCCATAGAGCTTCAATCAAATTGAACTTTCTCCAGCCGTCCATGGATTCTCTTTCACATTCAATGAGTCCCTTCGAATCCCAATGGCTTAGCACACGATAAAACCTCCAATCTTTATCCATATCGTAGTAAGCCGTTCTCGTTCTGAAAAGCTTCAATAGGTCCTGAATCTTTTCAGATTTGCAGATATGATAAACGTGGCTCAAAAAAGCATTTCCTCTATCGGGGAGGCTGATTTCTACGTTGTCTTGTCTCATACAAACCTATCAATTTCTCTGTTATCTGATCTTTCAAACAAAACCTTACACGAATGTCATATTTACGTAAAAGGAAATTTAGAATTAAGAAGGCGATCTTTGGTTGTCTGGCAGAAGAATGACAACGCGATCGCCGAATTGAGCAAGATCTGGTAGTGGCAATTCAGGATCGAAAATGATTACACAGTCTTTTGGATCATCAATGTCGCCATGCCGCTCTTCGAGCTTTTTCAAGCGGCTTTTATTGGAAGCTTTCATTTTTTATCTGCCGATCTTCCAGGCTTTTGAGACGTTCCTCAAATGCATTCACTTCGATGGCTTTAGCTTGTCTGTCGATGATTCTCGTGAGTATTTCTCCTTCTGAAGGGGATATTTTCCCATGACAAACTTCTTCGGCCACTCGATTGACGGCCTCTAAAATATCTGCCAATTTTCATAACAGGCAAATCGATGAATATTAGGGCCTCTTTTTTAGGTGGGAGAATTCGATCCAGTACGATCTTAATCGCCTGAATATTGCCTTTCTTAGCTAACTCGATTGCTTGTCTACAAATCTCTTCTGCCTCATTCTCTAGAAGTTTTTCTGCCAACAGCGTAGCCTTATTTCTTACCCCTCTTGGCCTTCCAAGTGGATTACCCGATTTCCCTTTCTGATACTTTCTCTGTTTTTCCTCTGTTTTATCAGGCATTTTCTTCACCAATTTTTCTAATGTTGTGTAGATTGAGCAAGTGATGCTCTCCAGCGAAGCAGTGGTAAATTTTCGATTTTGGTTTTCATAAGAGGATCATTTGTTAATAGCGTGGCCTGGATTTCTCCTTTTTCGCTAAGATTTTTCAGAAATTCCTTTTCATGGTCAGCAAAGGGAAGTAATTTTTCCAGGGCTAGTTTGCATTCCTGTAGTTTAGCTTCTTTCCAAGAATGATGATCTGCGTGTTTTTTGGCATTTCGTAAAACAGGCAAAAGCTGCTGCCGAAAATCACCTTCATCAAATAGAAGGGTTTCTGGTGAGATTTTTTGGAAATCTTTGATGGAGCTCATGCCAAGATAAAGGATAAAGGCCAGCCGCAAATATTCAGAGTTAAACTGTGTCTTGGTTAATAAATGATGGGCATCAAAAAGATCACGTGAGGCATTGCGAGCAAACAAAGCTGTCAGCTTTCCAGCAGCGAGTTCATGAAAATCAAGAATCCGAATTTCATTGATTTGATGATGGCCAGCGAATTGAGAGGCGCATTTTTGAATGTCCCAAAGTGGGATTCTGAACATGAAATTCAGGTCAACTTCCAAATTGCCTTGATTGCCAAGGACACTTTGATATTTAAGCTGCCATTTCCCTCCAGCATGTTTATCGGGAATACGGCGTATCATGAGATTTTCCCTTTGAAAAATAGCTTCTAGGGCTTTTTCAACTAAAGGGCGCTCACTGATCATTCCTTCACGACTTTCCATTCCTATGTAATTCAGATCGATATCAACTGATAAGCGAGGGAGGTCAAAGACAAAAAGATTAAGGGCTGTACCACCTTTTAAAACAAGTCGTTCTTGCAAATATGGATGCGCATTGATCCCCTCGAGAACGTTCATTAAATGCCAAACCTTTTCCAATATTTCGGCGCGAAAACCTGTTTGGTTAGCTTCTCTGATAAGCAGTTCTTTAAAAATTTTCATGTGGTTCTTCCCAAGTTTTTTGGAGGAGTGATTTTGGAACAATAAGATTCCATCTGGCAATAAGCTGATTCGGTTCTTTATTATGACGATCTAAGTAGTGAGGACTTTTTGGTTTAAATGCATCAAAGGGTAAGAGATCTTTTTCTGTAAGACCAAGCATTTCACGATGTTGATCCAGAAAGAACGCTATTCGTGCATATGTGGTCACATTATTGAGAATTTTCGCATATGCTAATACCTGCTGCAAATTGAGGTACTCAATAGATTCCAAGGATCGCCAAATTTCTTCCCAATTATTGATCAAAGCAGGTCTATCAAGCACATCAACAAAAGTGCGTTCTAAAGTAGTGACTCGGATCTTACACCCTTGATAATCGACGATTTCAACACCTAAATCTGGATAAGCTAAAGATTCTTTAGGAATAGCAATGCCTTTGAAGGTGGTATCACGAAAGACAAAAGGGGGTTTTACTTTTCTTTGAGTAATGTAGATAAAGTCGGTTCGCAGAGAGTGTAGCTTTCCATGAAAGCCTAAAGATGTATGGTATGCCAAAATTGAGTCAGGAGCCATTTTTCCAGCAATCAGATAGGGATCGGTAGGATAAGTCTTTGCATCTGCACCTCGTCCGATCGTATAATAAAGACCTTTACGAATCCGGATGATATGTCCTTTTTGAAGATGATAGGCTAGTAGGTTATTGAGGGTGCTGCGATTTTTTTCAATTTCAAGAGCATTTCTTGCTTCTTCTATTGTAAACACCTGATTTTGAACTAGAAATGTTTCCATGTTCATATACTTGCAGATACTCCCTGTAACTACTAATAATATTAGTGGTTAAGGAGATTTTCTTCCATCAAAATTTTTCAAATTTATTTTTTTAAGGGAATTCATCGACTTTAAGGACTGGATCGATTCATCATTTTGCTCTCCAACTCTTTACCGTCATAAGCACTCTTCTGCGGTGATGAGCCGTGTGTGCGTGATAAAGAGTCCCTTTCAATGAGATTTCTTCTTTCATCTGATGTGCTGAGGGAATAGAATCTGAAAAGACTACTTGCAGCTCGCGGACTCCCTTTTCTGGTTCATTAAAATTACCCTCTCCCTTTATCTCAACATCAATCGGATCCTTTAAAGTCAGAATGACTACTTCTTCAGGGCAATCGCCCGTCTCCACGCTCGTGTACTCAGGAGGTCCTGGATAGACTGTCTTATGTAGCATGCCAGAGAGTTCTATCTCTTCAGGCTCGTAGAAAACAGGCTTGAGCTTATGCGTAGGTTGCTCACAATCCAAAGCTGTATCCACATCCAAAACGATTTCATCTGCAAAGAGATCAGGGGATCTTTTAAAATACCCACTGCACTGCACACGCTTACCGATGAGGGGGATGAATTCCTCTGCAAGACATAGTTCAATATGAGAATAGGATGTTTCCGTAGTCGCAATCTGTTGCTTCCCTATTATAACAGAGCGAGAGAGAACTAGAGGTTTATCTGTAACTAAAACGATACTTTTTTCGATTTTAGTTTCTTCTTTACCATCAGGGCTTCTTGTGATGCGCCGCCTTTCTGCTTTTCTTAAATCCCCTTCAATAGTGACTTTTTGCTCATACTCCCAACAATATCCCGAGATTGCAGTAAAGAGACATACAAGGAGCAAAAGTTGCGTAACTCTCATTCTTTTTAACATATCATGTCTCTAAAAGAGGGTTCGTGGGGAAATGGGCGAAGATATGTGTATTTTTTATTATGGATAACCACAGCGCGTAATTTTCGGTTTTCAGCTAAGCTAATAGCTTCTTCGCGAGAGATCCATTTTTTTTCAGAGAATGCCAGAACCAAATAACTTGTAATCCTATGATTAGATATTTTAATTCCAACAACTTTTTGAATGGGTATATATTCCTCTCCTTCTACCCAGGGGTGCCAACCTTCATAATTTTCCATTTTTTTGATCAAGATGTTGAATTCATCATTTGACAAGGATTCAATCGTTTTTGTCATATCCAATTTTGTACTTTTTCGCAAAAAATCACGATAAGCAATAGCTTCCTTGGTGTCAGGTGCACCGTCTTCAACACCAGTATATTTTCTAGAAAGCAATTCTAGAGTCAGTTTTGCGTATCTTGGTTCTTTCAAGAGTGCAAACATACCTGCTCGACCAGCTTCATAACTGGGAAAAATGGCAAAGGTATATTTTTGTTCCTTACCTTTCTCATTTATAACTATATAAGAAGCAGATCCAATCGCTCCATGTTGCTTGCTATGCGATCCACTTGCTAAATTACCGGGATTATTATGACGCCAAGCTTTTGATCCTTTTAACGATCCAGTTGTTGGATCTTTACGACGAATCAGTTTATTGCCTTCTTTGTCGTAATATACTATCGAGATTCCTTCGCCTTTTTCTGCCTTATTCCATTTAATATCTGCCGGTATCTGCATAAGTTGTTAATCCGTAATTGATTGTTTCACGATTATTCTGGTTAGCATTATTCTGTGCAAACAGTTTGAGCTGCATTTTTGTGATCTCGACTTTTCAGTTTACTTGCACATAGTTCCTAGAACCACTAACAACTTTAGTTATTTTGGAGATTTTCTTCAACTCTATTTTCTTTAGAAGGTTTTTCGAAAGGCAATATGGAATTTAACATAGAAACTCATGAGTTTCGAAATTTTCTATGTCTGATTTAATGACAAGAAAAGAGCCCAGCCTTCAACGACTGGGCCAATATTTAAGAATTAAGAACGCTGATTTGTTTCCGCGCCTACGACGATAGAAGGTTTTCCATCTTGTATGCTTAACGAAATTGATACATTACCTGTTATGAATTCTAAAAAGGGTTTCCAATCTGTTAGATTGGTACTGAGGATCAATTCTTGCTGCACACATCTTGCATAGAAAGTCTGCATTACTTCGACAACTCCAAAGTTTCCCTCATTCTCTACTAAATTGACTAAATCACCTTTTAGAAAGAAGTTAATCGGTAATTTGGTTTGAGCTGAAAATTCAACAGCAATTTCTGGATGGTGTCCTAGCATGATTTCATTTAAGTCATTGTCTGCCAAATTACAGACATTGATAACTTTTAAGTTTTGAGAAAGAGTTTCCCATGTCTTCGAATTGATCGGGAAATCAGCTGAAGCTGCAAAAACTGAGCCACAAGTTGCCATTAAGGCAAGAGACATAATCGCAAGTTTTTTCATAATATTCCCCATTACTACATTTGTAGTATTTAAAGTTAAAAAAATTCACACATTGATAAGAGGTCTTAGAACATCCAAAACCTCCCCAGAAAAATCACCAAGAAAGCGATTCCAAAAGCTAGACAAGTAGAAGTAAAACGCATTCTTTTGAATCGGATAGAAGGAGGTTGTAAAAGTATGTTTACTCGTTTGAGGATTGTGTGCTTAGCAAGCTGATGCGCAAAGATATGATTAGGGGTATTTATTGAATATTTCGCGGATTTACAAACAGCAGAGGCTAAATCGTTTGAATCTATTCCATATTTTTTGCATTTAAGATCGCACCCCACTTCCTGCCCTTCTTCAATGCGGTCACACAACCATTTTGTGGGTATCCACCAGAAAATAGTTCCTATGAAATCTAGAGTTAAACGTACTAAGCTGTCCTTATATCGAACATGTTCTATTTCATGAGCTAAAACTGCTTCATATTCTTTTCTGGAGAGGTTTTTTGAAAGATGGTTGGGGATATAGACAACCGAAGAAATCAAACCCGCAACAAAGGGAGATCCTGTGAGAGTAGGAGAAGTTAGAATCTTAACTCCACACTTTCTAATACAAGAAGAAAGGGTTGAGTTGCGCATTTTTTTATATAAAGACTGAGAATTTTTGGCTAAATATTCGAGAGCTGTTAGAGAGTGATAATATAGGAATAATTTCCTGATCACGAAACCTACTGTAAAAGACGTCAGCAGTAGTGCAAAAACTTTCAAAATAAGGGGATTGATTGTATGGCCAATGAGATCCGCAATCGTAAATGTCAGGTCACCAGGAACGGTGAACTGGATACCTGAATTAATGGGCAAAAAAAGCCAGTCAGTTACCTGGCTTATCCAACCCAACATCACAGAAAGTATTCTTGTTCCTTCTTCGCAATTTAATGGATTAATTCCTTGAGCGTAAGACCATCTTGAGAAATCATACAAACACAAGTCTAAAGGAAGTTTAATGATTGGAATCATTCGCAAAGTTGCTGCGACCCGCCCTTGTCGAATCCTGAATAGAAAGATTACACTTTCAATCAAGAAAGCAACTGTAAAAAATGCAAGAAAACTGTTTAGAAAAATATTCAAGATGAAAAAAGATGCTTTATCCACGTTTTTTCTCCGATCTTCGCTTTTGAATAAGTTTTTCGATCTCTTCTAAATCTTTGTCCGAGATTTCGCTGTCAACGTCTAGTAAGTAGCTGACCATTGCGGTAGGCTTTCCCCCGAAAATTTTATCTTGAATACGCTTTAATATATTTTTAGAAGAAGACTCATTTTGCGAGACAATCCAATAGACATATTGCTTTCCTTCTTTTTCCCTCATTAATTCGCCTTTATCAGCCATTCGACTCATCACTGTCATAATGGTTGTATAACCGCCTTCACTCCCATGGCTTTCATAAACGTCACGCACGGTTACTCGTCCTAATCCTTTAATGATCTTAAGGATTGATAATTCAAGTTCACCAAAACCAAGTTTTGCCACTGTCCAACCCTCTGTTGCTATCTTAATTTCGAGAATGTACTACATTTGTAGTATTAGTGTCAAACATTTTGAACTTCAGAGCTAAATTCATTTGATAAGGTCATTCTCTAAGAAAGTTATGAACAATTTCCACACTCCCCCTTAAAAACCCCCTCGGCTATAGTTCTATTTCTGTAGAGGGGGTAGAAAAGAAGACAAAAATAGGTAGCTACCATGTCTAGGAAGCCCTTTGAATCTTGCTATTGTTCTTTTCCCATTCATTTGTAAGATAAGGTTTCACTTTGATAAAGGGCTCTAACTCATAAAGTTGCTTCATTCCCTCGAGGAATTGGTTCGAGAACGCTCCGGTGCTGGGCAATCCCATTAAACCCTGTTAGATCAACATCTTACAGGGTTTTCCTTTTTCCGAATGATTCGTGTGTTTCCTTCTTTTGGCACACTCATGGCACACTAAACCACAACAAATCGCCATTAATCAGGCCTTCAAAAACCTGTTTGGTAGCAGGCTCAGAAATAAAATTTATCCAATTAAACACCTGCGAATTTCTATTTCAGCGTGCCATAGGTGTGCCATTTTCATCAGAGAAGAATCAATCATCCATAGAAATCAAAGCCTTATGTAATCAGCTCTTCGCATTGTGTATGCGACGTTGTCATTTTTGGATGATTATTTTATACTTTTACAACTTTTTTACGGAGATAGATCAATGAAAGGAATTCAGGAACGAGAAACCAAAGATGGACAAAAGCATTACCGCGTTCAAATAAGAATTAAAGGACATCCGATTGTCAGAGCTACTTTCAAACGAAAGACAGATGCTCAGCGATGGAAGCAAATGACAGAGTGCAGCATTCGGGAAGGAAAATATTTCAAAACAGCCGAAGCAAAAAAACACACGCTTCAAGAAGCCATTGTTAGATACATACGTGATGTTCTTCCACATAAGCCAAATGCGAAACAAGAACAGCAATTGAGATGGTGGAAAGAACAAATCGGAGCTTTTTCCCTGGCTGATATCACCCCATCACTGATTGCAGAGCATAGAGATAAGCTAAATCAAACCATGACGAAATTTGGCCGAAAGATGGCTCCTACAACAGTATTACGCTATTTAGCTGCTCTTTCGCATGTTTTTACTGTGGCTTCAAGAGAATGGGGATGGATCGAAGAATCTCCCTTGAAAAAAGTCTCCAAGCCAAAACTAGGGCCATTGAGAGCAAGGTTCTTAAGTAATGAAGAATTAGAACGCCTCTTACAAGCTTGCAAGGAAAGTTCAAACGAACATTTATATCCTGTCGTGGTTCTTGCCTTGTCAACCGGTATGAGAAAGAGTGAAATCCTAACTTTAACAACGAGATCTATTGATCTGCTTAATGAGAGGATAATTTTAGAACATACAAAGAATGGTGAGAGAAGATTGGTACATTTGAGAGAACATGCTTTTACTGTTGTTGAGGAACTTCTTCAGAAAAAACGGCAGAACATAAACTTCATATTTCCTTCAGAAAAGCATTCTCAACCCATTGATTTGAGATTCCCCTGGGAACAAGCTTTGAAAAAAGCTTCGATCCCGGATTTTAAATTTCACGACCTTCGTCATTCAGCTGCAAGCTTTCTTTTAATGTCGGGTGCTACTCTTGCTGAAGTGGCAGAAATTCTAGGTCTCAAAACACTTCATTTGGTTAAACGCTATGGACACTTATCTGAAAAGCATACAGCAGGTGTTGTCTCTAAAATGAACAAAGTAATTTTTGGATAAAGGAATAATGGAATGTCTAAATTATTGAATGAAAAAATAAAAAAATATAAAGAGTATTTAAAATATCCCTATTGGACCTTTTCAGAAGCTATTTTTCTACTTTCGTCCGTCACGGAATTTGGCATTCATTGCAATTTGCGACCTGCAATGAGGACTATGTTTGGCCGTGATCGCTTTGGATTATCTCCAGGTAATCTCAACACAAAGGTAGATGTAAATAGCAAATTAGAAGCAGTGATTCTTAAAGCAATACATAAAGATAAAATTAGTGTTTTTGCAATAAAAATGGTTGGGATTGAGTGGCCGCCATTTCCTGATGGGATCATGTATTTTTTCGATCCATATGAGTTAATTGCTTTTGTGGTTACTGAAGGATTTCAGCTACCTCCAGAGTTACAAAAAGCCGCGAACATTTATCAAAAGAACAATCTTGACACACCGCTTACTATACCAGCTAGGAAACATACTCAACGACAGGCTGCAGCTCTGGCATTTTGGCATAAATATCCTAAATCAAATATTAGTAAAATCTCACGCAGGTTTGAGCAACTGAAAAAATACAGAGGGTTTCATTTTATCAATGATAGTGAAAATAGAAACAGGAAAGTCATAAAGGATCTAAAACCAATTCCAGAAGCTGCATTAGTAATTCCAGGTATATCTGAGAAAGTTAATGGCAAAGCAGTGTTTGATTTTCAAAGATTAAAGATCGTTGTTAATACCATTGCAGATTTGTTGATACTCGCTGATAGAAATACGACTGCAAGCGATATTCTCAGTCATGAATTAATACACTCATATATATCTGTTGGAGGTAGGCAAATTAAATCTATTATCGAATTTTCACTTCAGGAAACTTTTGAATACCTTTATCAAGTCAATCATGAGAACAAAAATTAAATTAAATTTTATACCCCCGTTTTTGTGTTTCATCTTTTGCATTTTGGGGAAGCGAAAAGGAATACGTATTTTGGTATGTTGTTGGGCAACTTTAAGCAAGCTTGCTTGATGTTAACTAAACATAAAAATGGAGAAAGACATGTCAGCTGAAATGAGTACTCATTGCCAAACAAAATATTTGACAATCCATGAATGGTGCAAAACGCACTCGTGGCCCCCAGAAGGTGGATTGCGGCACTTAATTTTTCATGCGGCTACTAATGGTTTCAATAAGGTTATTCGTCGTTGCGGTAGACGTATCTTGATCAATGAACAAGAATTTATACGTTGGATCGAAGCCAATCACAATGGACAATTAGCAGAAAAAAAGGACGCTAGAAAAATGGCCTAAAACATCCATTTGCTATCGTATTAGTGGAAGTTGTAATAGCTCTGGCATACTCCAGAGAAACAAATAAATAAAACCGGATAATGTCATGTAAGTTAGATAAATGAAAATCCAGAATAACGAAAAAGCCGTGAAAAGTTCGCTTCTTTTCACGGCCAAATGCACGGTTTCACCACATGCTTTTTGTAATTCTGAACATATCAAAAGAATTTTTTGTGTCCCACTGTGAGTATCACTAATCACATAAAGGATTCTTTCCGACTTACATGGCATTTTCCTTCTTAAGGAATTGCCGTGACTTTACAATTGATGGATTTATTGATTGAAAACCTCAATCATGCGCTTGAAAAGCTGATATTTTACATTCTTTGCAATCTAACGTCTACAGATTTTTCTTGCTTAAACGGATGTCAGAGAGAATGTAATTAATGATGGAAACCAATTTTACACAATCACTTTCTAAGCCACAGAACATCTCATCGTATGCTGATCTAGAAAATGCATGTCTTGCGCATATGGCATCAAATGGAATTCATTTTCCAGGTCCTCTACAAGAAACAGAACCTGGAAAGTATTATCGATTTTCAGGAGATTCTAAAAAAAATCAGAAAGACGAATTTTATGCTTGCAGCAAGTGGGAGTTTAAAGGACGTCCTTATCTCAGCTGTTATTATGGCACGTGGGAAGGTGGAAAAAAAGAATATACTTTCATGAGCTTTGATAATGATCCTCATTTATCTAAGGAAGATTATCAACAATTTAAAGCAGATGAAGAACGAAGGAAACAAAAGTACGAAGAGCAACAAAAAAAGGACATTGAGAAGCGGATACAACGAGCAAAAAATATTTGGGAGAATTCTCAAGAAATTCCCTCGCATGCTGATCACATCGCCTATCTAGACAGAAAGCAAGTAAAGGCCGTGGGGATAAAATATTCGACAGATTTTGATGAGAGCAAAAATCATGTTCTAGTCATTCCTTTGCGAAATGTAGATGGAGAAATTCAAGCTATTCAGCATATCAAAGCTAATGGTGAAAAAAAAATTCATGGGATCAAAAGAGGCCACTTTCATGTTTTAGGAGAAATTAAAGATGATGGCGAACTTTTTTGTGCGGAAGGATATGCTACAGCCTATTCCGTTCATGAAGCAAAAGGCTCACCTGTTGTCGTAGCTTTCGATTGTGGCAATATTGATCCAGTAATAGAGATCCTCAAAACAAAATATCCAAAAATTTCTATTATCATTGCAGCAGATAATGATAAAACGAAGCCTGGAAATCCAGGACGAACGTATGCTGAGAAGGCAGCAGCAAAATACAAGTGTTCATTAGCATCTCCTGAATTTCCTGAAGGACTTCTGTTTTCTGATGGCAAAACTCCAACGGACTTTAATGATCTTCGCATTCTTTTAGATGTTGAAGAAGTAATCAATCAACTAAGCATCAAATGCCATTCTGGCACATGTATACAGTCTGAATTAGACAAACTAACTTGTATATTAACTGAAAAAGATGAACCTTGCGCAAACTTTTCAACAAAAGACCTTCCTAAGCTGTTAAGAGAATATATCAATAGAATTTGTTGCGATTCAGATGCTCACCCTATCATGATAACAACATCAGTATTAGGTAGCATTTCTGGGATCATAAAAAAGAGAATGTTTATTCCAAAAGGTGAGTATTTTCAAACTCTCTACGCTAACCTTTGGATCCTAAATCTATATAAAAGTGGTGGATTCAAAACAACAGCTATGGAAAATGGCGCTAACATTGCAAGACAAATTTCAAAAGAAGTCTTACACGAAATGAAAAAAATTGAAGAAGAGCTTCGAAAAGGAATGATAAATAAGGAAATAGCAGCACAAAGAAAATTGGAACATTCATTAAAAGATGTTATTTTGCCGAACAAAATTACTGCTGAGGCATTGCAAGAGCACTTAAGTGTAGGACACTCAGGCGTGATCTTGACAGGTGAATTTGGTGCATGGCTTCAAAACATGGAAAAGATGCACAATACGGACCTTAAAGGTATTTTTACAGAACTCTACGATGTCCCCCCATCTTACCGATCCAAAACAAAAACACAAGGGGATCATATTTTAGAAAGCCCGTATTTCTCGATATATGGGGTGTCAACATTAGCATGGCTCAAGGAAAATTTAAAACCGAATGATGTGACAAGCGGTTTTTTTGCGAGATTCTTGTTATTCACTCCTCCACATCATGAGTGCATTCCCCAAGCTCTTCCGAGAGTAAAAACATCACTAGATACAAAGGCTGAATTAATGGTGAAAAAGACCCTAGAAAATATGGCAGAAAGATACGAGTATAAACTAGCTCCGTCAGCTAAATTCGTTTTTGAGTCTACGCATGGAGCTTTATACTCGATGTCAAAATGTTATAGTGAGAGGTGCCAAGAGATCTTGGATCCCTATTTAAAGCGTTGGTCTCCATCTATCTTAAAACTCGCAATGATCATGCGTCTTTTTGAAGATCCAACCTCTGAAGAAATTAGCGATACGGCGATTAATGCGGCGATGGCAATAGTATTACCCGCCATCAAATCAACAGCTCAACTGTTTGAGGGTGAATTAGGCGAATCAGAACATCAAAGAAAATGTCGGCTCATTTTAAAGTGGATCCACAAAAGAATTCAGAAAGGAAAAGACCCAACTTGGGCAGCATTGATTACATCTGAAATACTTGATGGTGGGGCTACGATGTACGAATACCCTATGAAAACACTTGTTGAAGGTGGACAAATTAATGAAATTCAAAAAACGCTTAAAACCCAAGTTGTCCCCTAAATCCTAGCCCAAGTTTAATTAGACAATTGAGATGGCGCAGCTAATGCCGAAGCTAAGGGTTCTTCCCTTAGCAAGGCGTTAGATGCGGCAGATCGGTTGTCTAATTAAACTTGGGCTAGAGCTACTTATAACGCTTGTTCAAGAGAAAATGAAACAATAAAAATGATTAACTTGAGCAGAAATCCTTGTTTGGTCACCGCATGTATTTTTCTAGGAAACATGTTTGTCAATTGACTAAATGTGGTTTCAATTCTTTTTCTTAAAATAGACTGCAAGTATTGAACATAGCCAGAATGTTGTCTTGTTGCATTTGTCTTTCGGTCTGCAATTAATTTGATCTCTTCAAATTCTTGTAGACTATCCTCAAATGAATATTCTGTGTATGCCTTATCTCCATAGATAAAAGCTCCTTGAGGAAGATCTATCTCCATTAACCTAAAGGCAGTAATATCTGCTATGGATGCTGGTGTAATGATAAATTCAACTGGTTTGCCATCAGCTGTTGTAATCATATGAATTTTAAATCCATAATAGAATTTTTTCTTAGCTTTACAGAAGCCGATAAATTGCTTTCCTGTCAATAATTTACAGCGATAACTTCGTACATTCATACAAACTTCAACTGGCATGCTATCTACAAGATATTCTAAACTCTCATTACCTTTGTGGAAGATTTCACTGATAGCATGAAAAATAGATTGCCAAATTGAAATATCGATCTCATGTAAACGACGGTTTAAGCGGCTTTTACTCAGCATGTTCGGCATATATCTATCGCATTTTAAAACCATTCTTGCCCTATTAAGATTTCCATTAAAAAATAGGGCCGAAATGATAGCGACGGTTAATACTTCTGCTGATGTCATTCGACATTGCTTATCGTCCCTTAATCCAAAAGTAGAAAGAAAATCGTCACAAATACAGTAGATGCATATAATTTTGGTGTGCATAGGAATCCTTTGGTAAAAAGGTACTTACTATGCACAAAAGTCTCACGCTTGAACAGGCCTGCACTTGCCAAGTGAAACGCTAAGCCCCTCAGCCAAGTCACGACTTGGCTCTTCGGGACTTATCCTTTCACTTGTCAAGTTCGGCAATGTTCAAGCGTGATTTAGGGGCGCAACTTGGGTTTAAAAGAGATTGGCTATATGTCCCCGTTGTTAAGCAAATCGGGTAAGTTGGATAGAGTTGAAAATGATTTCCAACTTATAAAATCCTGTTCTCAGGATACCTAAGAATATATATGTGTTCAATATATATATTAAGTTTATATATTAAGTTGGAAAGTTGGACGGGATTGATTATTTCTTTGATAGCACCGATAGACCAATACTGAAAAGCTTGGAAATTGAACAAGACAAGCTCTATCCAACTTTCCAACCTATATGCTTTATTGAACTTAAGGATTTGGTATATATGTGTTTATGCAGTTGGAATTTTCTTAACCCAAATCAAACTTTAATAAATTTTCCAACCCGATTGGAAGGGAGCAGAGGAAGATGGCTAAAATAAAAAACCTTTCAAAAACACTGCCAAGTGCCATGCCAACTCTTAAACCAAATTCACAGAAATCAAAGGCATCAAAAAAATGTCCGATCTTTTATGAACCAACTACAGACGGAAAAGGGGTTGTTCAGAATGTTTTTGTACAAGCAGGTGTAGATAGTGAGAAATCGGCTGAAGATCTTTATGATCAGAGCTTGTGTGAATTAACAGGGACAGAAAACAAAGAATTGGCTGAAGATATCGTCAAAAGGGCTGCCTTCGCCATTTGTGATTATGATAAGTTCTACGAAAAAAATAATATTGTATTGCAGTCACTTGCTGAGCAGCAACCAAAAGATGCACATGAAGCCAGGCTTTGCGCTCAAGCAACAGCCTTATATTCGCAAGGAATGGACTATTTGGAAAGGGCAAGACGTGTGCTTTTTGATGACACTATAGCAAAAGATCATTGGCATACAATATTGATTAAAACCGCAACAAGGTTATTGGATTTACACGCCAAAACAGTTGGAGAACTAGCTCGATATAAAAAAAATGGAGAGCAATTGATCGTGGTACAACATGTAAATATTGAGAATGGAGGACAAGCTATTGTTGGCGGACAAATGAAAGCAGGGGGAGAGTAAATAAAAATGAGCGAGGTTACCCCATGTTAAGAGAGTGTGGTGCGAAAGCAAGAACAAATGGACATAAACCTTGCCGTCAACCAGCAATGGCTAATGGGCGCTGCCGCCTTCACGGAGGGTTAACACGCAATACTGGAGCAAAGACAGATGAAGGGAAGCTACGGCAGAAGATGGCGAATTGGAAACATGGCTTAAGATCGAAGGAAACTCGAGATGAAAAGCGCCTCGTGCGAGAACTGATAAAGAAAAGTAAACAATTGATTGCTGGTATATAAATGATGAAAAAGTCTGCTTTTTTTGCTATACTCCTTTTTCAAACAAGGGGTAATGAATGAAGCAAACATTGATAACTAGGCCTGAAATTAAATTGGTGGGAATTTGCGTACGCACAAGCTACCAACAAGAGCTGGATAAAATGAAAGGAAATATTTTTCCTTGTGTTCGGAAATATTTTCATGAATCTCTTTGTGAGAAAATTTCAAGTCGAGCAAAACAAGGCACAACATTTTGTGCTTATACTGATTACGAAAGCGATTATACTGGTGCTTATACGTATTTCATAGGTGAAGAAGTTTCTTCATTTGATAATCCTCTAGCTGAAGGATTTTTACGTATGGTCATTCCAGAACAGTGTTACATAAAATTTACCACAACTCCAGCTCCTATGCCTGAAGTCATTGTAAATGCTTGGAATAAAATTTGGAATATGTCATCGGCTGAATTGGGTGGGAAACGTAACTACCAAACAGACTTTGAAATTTATGACGAAAGAGCTGCAGATCATCAAAACATTGTTTTAGATGTGTACATAGGAATTAAAAAATAATGATTCGAGTCGCAGCATGCCAGATAACACCTGCTTCAAACCCCAAAGACCGAAAAATACAGACCCAAACCATATTGAAGAAGACTGAAGCCGAATGTATTGACTTTCTCTGTTTTCCTGAAGGCTTTTTGACTGGGTATTACGATAATGAGAGCCTTGCTCGTAAAAACTCGTTGGAGATTAGAGAATCAGCTTTTGAAGAATGGCTTGAGATTTTGAAAGATTCAAAAGCAACCATTATCGTTGGTTTTAACGAGCGTGAGGGCAATTACCTTTTTGACTCTGCCGCAGTTATTGAGCACGGCAAACTCATTGGTGTCCAAAGAAAGCACTATCTGTATCATAATTATTTTACTTCTAGCTCCTCTTTTTCATCATTTCAGAGTAAGGGTGTCTCTTTTGGTGTTGTCATTTGTCTTGATACTAATTATTTTGAACCAGCACGCCTTTTGGCACTACAAGGGGCTAGCATTCTATTTTCACCAATGTGTAATCGTGTTTCATTAGACCATCCATATGCAAAACGTCCCTCTTATTACAGTCATTTTGTGGCACGTTCTTTTGAAAATCGCTGTTGGCTTATCACCGCTGATTGGGTATGGCCTGCTGATAATACTTCAGTCTGTCCAGGTCATAGTGTAATTTATGATCCTGATGGCCAAGAAATCTCTCGCAGCGGAGAGGGAGAGGAACAATTATTGATTTTTGATATTCCTCAAGAGCGCTTATTGCATGAAAAGGGGCGAAGAGTACATGGAAGCGTATCACTTGTTCAAGAATTAGCAAAATTTTCTTCGTTAGAGGGTGCATGGAAGTAGAAAGAAGTATTCAAAATATTCATCTCGATCCCAATGAACTTCTTTATTTAGTCCGTAAAGCTTTTCCAACATGTCGCCAAATAGATGATTATAAAATCCTTTCTGGAGGAGCTTTAAACACGACTTATAAAGTTCGAATCGAAAATAATGAATTAGCTATTCGTTTATACTCGAGAGATAAAGCCCTCTGCAAAATGGAAAAAGACATCCATTCTCTTATAGATGGTAAAGTTTCTACTCCTAATCTTATCTACGCTGACGAAACTTATCAGCCTTATCCCTATGCAATTTTTCAGTTTATTGATGGAGTACATATTTCCGAAGTTTCTGAAAAACATCAAGAGTCCCTTTCTTACGAATTAGGAAAATCACTTGCTTCAATTCATGCATTTAAATTTCAAAATGCAGGACTATTTGGAGAAGGAATTAAAATAGCTCACCCTTTTGCTGAAGGTTCAAGCCCATACTTCGAAGAGGCCTATTCGGTTTTATCGAATGGAGAGTATGCCCGAAGACGACTAGGGGATAAGTTATCAGATGATATGTTGTCGTTCATGCAAGACAACTTGGATTTTTTTCCTAAGGTAGAAAAAAATATATGTCTTACTCATTCAGACTTTAAACCAGTCAATTTACTCTATAGTGCAGGCAAAATTTTTGTTTTGGACTGGGAATTTGCTCATGCAGGTATTGGAATTCTCGACTTTGCCATCCTTCTACGTCACCGTAATCAATTTCCTCTAAATTTAGATATCCTAACGAAAGGATATGCAGATTTTGGAGGTAATTTGCCCAAAGAATGGATGCGTTGTGCTCTTATTACGGATTTTGTCAACATAATGCAAATGATAGATGCACCTCCAGAACGCCCACAGCTTTTTCGGCAATTAAAAAATGCAGCTAAGACCACAATCGATCAATGGGACTCCTTTAGGTAAAGACGGCTACCATTAAGTAGTCGCCAAAACTAAGGTTATTCAAGTTCAATCTTTGCAAAAACTTGAATAGCCTCTGCTATGAATTCGGGTAACTGAGGATGGTGAGCTTCATAAGCTTTACGCAAATCGCTCTCTTTAATAAATTGTCCATGACCAGAATATGATTCTCTTGTCGGAGTCCAAAACTTCTTCAGCCATAAGTAGTGCTTGCGAATAATGCTTTGAACTTCTTTAGAGTTCGCCTTAGAATTTTTCTCGATCATCTTGACGAGTTCCTTGCAAATTTCATCAAACTCTTTGCCAGACTTATCCCAATCTGCTTTAGACCAGGTTTTTACATTTTGATGACTCTCCGCAATCGAATCTTTGACTTTGTCTCCAAAACGTTCTATGAGCTGTTTCTCATAATCCGCCTGCTTTTCTTTGCTAAATCCATAATAAATTTCTTGTTCTTTCATTTTTTTCGTCCCTTTAAGGTGTTCTATTGTCTCATCAATGGTTTTTATTAGTTGTCGAGTCCTCGCCAAATTTTTTTGTAGAATTTGCCGGTGTGAACTCAAGGCCACCATTTTATCGAAATCGCTTCTCTTCAGGATTTTCTGTATCTGCTTTAGCTCGAATCCAAGCTCTCTAAAAAAGAGAATCTGTTGCAGAATCAAGAGTTGTTCTTCTTCATAATACCGATACCCATTAGGTCCATGATAAGCAGGCTTTAAAAGACCAACTTCATCATACCAGTGTAACGTGCGAACACTGACTCCTGAAATTTTAGCTAATTTCGTAACTGTGTAAGCCATTGATTTTTCCTCCCTTAATATCCCTTTGATATTAAATGATGACCTAATAATAATGAATAACGTTACGTGAGGGTCAAGCGACTTTTTTTCTTTCTTTTTCTTCAGAAATTAAACTTGCAAAATTGTCCACTATAACGTACAATAAGAAAACTCAATGAATTATGTCTATTATCGCCTTTAGGAGCCAATATAAATGGACAAAGTAAAAACGTCTCCAAAGCAAAGACCTTCTATCTCAAAACCACCAAGAACCACACGAGATAAGACCGATATGAAAACTAAAGAGCCTGTCGAAGTTATTCTTAAAGAAGATGCAAATGTAACTGAAGTGGATCCCATCAATAATTTGTTGGATCCTGCTCTAATTGGTTCTGCAATCATGCAATGCCTTATTGAAAACGATCCAGAAGGTGTCATGGATGTTATCAAGGATTATTTATACGCTTTGAACAAATCTAAATTCCTTAGAGAAGCAGATGTGCCACGATCAACAATGTATCAATTGTTGAAGCGAAAAAATCCAACAATTAAGACTTTAGCCAAAATTATGTATGCAACACATCACTAAAATAATCAAGGCATTAGACTTATATTATATCTGGAACAAGATTAAAATTTATGAACGAGAAGATTTAAGGTTGATAGGATGGATTCACTAGTAAACGAACTTTATTCTTTGATAAAGCAGCGAGAAAATGCTCACCTTGAGTTTAAAGAGGCGAAAAACAATTATGATAGCGATAAGTTAACTCAATACTGTTGTGCCCTTGCAAATGAGGGTGGAGGAAAGATGCTCTTAGGGATAACAGATAAAATCCCGCGTAGTATTGTTGGAAGTCAAGCTTGTCGTAATTTAGAGAAAACAAAATCTGATCTTATTATCCGCCTACATCTACGCATCGAAATAGAAGAATTATTTGTTGACGACAAGCGAGTAATTATATTCACAGTGCCATCTCGGCCAATTGGTGTTCCTATTCAATATCAAGGCATTTATTGGATGCGTCGTGGAGAAGAGTTAGTTCCAATGATCCCAGACATGCTTAAACGTATTTTTAATGAGGCAGAACCTGATTTTTCTGCACAGATTTGCCCTCTCGCCAAAGTTGAAGACTTGGACAGTGAATCCATTAAAGTTTTTCGAGAATTATGGATGCGAAAATCCGGTAATAGTAGTCTAAAAAGTCTTTCAGATATGCAGCTTCTCAAAGATATCGGAGCTGTCGAAGATAAAAAAGTAACTTATGCGGCTCTCATTTTATTTGGAAAACCCCAAGCGCTTAAAAAATTTCTCGCGCAGGCAGAAGTCGTGTTTGAGTATCGTTCTAGTGGTGTTACAGGACCTGCGCAACAAAGAATTGAATACACACAAGGTTTTTTCTCTTTTTACGATGAATTGTGGAATAAGATTAACTTGAGAAATGATCTTCAGCACTTCCAAGATGGGTTATTTGTCTGGGATATACCTACCTTTAATGAAAAGGCTATTCGAGAATCTGTTTTAAACGCTGTAAGCCATCGCGATTATAGAGAGGCCGGTTCAATTTGGGTGAAACAATATTCTCGTAAAATTATTATCGCTAGTCCTGGCGGATTTCCTTCTGGAATTACTCCCTCTAACATACTTTGGAAGCAGCAACCTCGTAATCGAAGAATAGCTGATATTTTTAACAAATGTGGGCTTGTTGAGCGTGCTGGACAGGGAGCAGACCGCATTTTTGAAGAAAGTATCAGACAAGGAAAGTCTTTGCCAGATTTTACTCATACTGATGAACATGAAGTCGTATTAACTTTGGATGGTCAAATTCAAGATGAAAGCTTTTTGCGATTTTTAGAAAAAATCGGTCATGAGCGATTAGCCTCATTTAACACCGAAGACTTTATAGTTTTGGATTTAGTTCACAAGGAACGACCTATCCCTTCCACACCGACAGAATTGAGGTTTCGTCTTAATCATCTTGTGGATTTGGGGATTGTTGAGCGTATAGGCAAAGGACGCGGTGCACGACACATCCTTTGTCAACAATACTATACATTGACAGGTAAAAATGGAATATATACACGAAAACGCGGATTAGATAAAGAAACCAATAAGGAATTGCTGGTTAAACATATTTCCTTAAATGCAAAACATGGATCGAAGCTAGCAGAGCTTAATCAAGTCTTGCCTTTTCTTTCTCAAAGACAAGTGCAAGAGCTGCTTCGGGAGTTAAGAATCCAAAAACAAATACATTTTAAAGGGCAGACTAAAGCAAGTTTGTGGTTTCCTGGGGTAAGTTAAGTTCCGTGTAATTCCGTGTAATTCCGTGCAATTCCGTGCAATTTCTGGCGTATCAAAATTCGATGGTATTTTCATTGGAAATCACTTAAACTTAGACTCTATTTTTGTTGAGCAGTGCGTATTTTTCTGTATTTTTAAATTATTTAAACTCTTCCGGAGAATGTTGTGTTTCGATTGGCTTATAGATATAGTGATGAAGTTATTTTCTATTTCGATTTTGCAGGAAATAAATATGTCGCTTCTGGTGGTAATTTGGCATGGCGAATTAATAATCCTGGCTTAGTACGTAGTCATAGTCATTTTTCTCGCAGCAAGGGTTCAATCGGAAGTTGTGGACGTTATGCAATTTTCTCTAGTCCATTAGAAGGGCGTAAGGCATTATCTGCATGGCTTCATTCGAAAAAATACTACAACTCATCTTTAAAAACCCTGGCAGATCATTATCAACCAGATACCCCCGATGCATTTGTTCTTAAGTTGGCTTCATTTTCCAAGATATCCCCTGACAGGAAGATAAATTCCCTTAGTAAAACGGAGTTCGATGGTTTAGTCAAAGGACTTGAAAAGCTCTGTGGATATGTGTTCATTGGAAATGAATGCCTTTCTCTGCTTCCAAAAATCAATGCGAAGATTGAAAATGGCAAAGATAAAGAAGATACATATCTAATCGGAGATGATCACGTTCTTTCAAAGAATGAAGCTATCGAATGGATTCAGTCACATCGTTTAGATGGCGTTATCGTGAATGAACATAAGGGAACCTCACATTTACGTTCACGGCCCAATCACTGCATATGGAATATAAAAACACATGAATCAATGTTGCCTCCTGCTGAAGGTAAAATCGACTCTCTTGTAAGAATTGTTGGAGAGTACAAATCTGGCCAATGTGTTTGGGGATTTATTAATGGTATAGATAACACTGAAGAACAATCTTTAGCAGCTGCTGGAAAAATTTCTAAAGCTGCTGGTGAAGAAAGAGTTTTATCAATGCCAAATGACACGCTTTGTAAGATTGCAGATTTTTTAAAATGTGTATTCTTAAAGACTTCTTTAGATACGCCAATAATAGCATGGACTGTGAAGTTTTTGCGATATCTCCTATCTGTTGCAAAAGAAGCGACAAATTCACCTCCTGTGGTTGTATTTTTACATAGCCAAGGGGCCATTTTGGTTGAACATGCTATAGAATTACTTAATCAGCATGAAAGAGAACAGCTTCGATTTTTTACATTTGGTGGAGGCTCTTTTCTTGCTCCTGGAAAAAGTCATCCTGATTCTCATAATTATGCTAGCGCAGCCGATTTCGTTTGCCGTTTTGGCTCACCTAATCTTCAGTTGTTAGCACTGGAGCGTTACTATGAGCGTAAAAAGGGATTAAATGACGATCAAATAATGGCTCAGTTAGCATTAAGAGATGCGATGCTACATCTAGATTCTTTGGATATCCGCGTGATGGAAACTTATATCAAACAACGAATCAAGCATTATGAAAATGAGTTTTCTAGAATCAGCAACCTAACAGTCTTAGATCCAGACCCAGGAAGTAATTGGAAACATGAATTCAACAGCGAGTGTTATCAAAAAGAAATCGAGACACTTGTTACAAGATTCAAAAGCGTTAAACAGAAGAGTTAAATAATTTTATGTCTAAAGATGATTCAATGTTTTCGGAAGGTAAGGCTTTAGGTCATCAAAAAAATGTGCCTACTTCTTTAAAAGAAGCGACAGCTGCAGAGAGGGAAAGCGACAGACAAATCGCTAAATATTATGCAGTGGGTTTTACTATTTTATACATTGTTCTTTTCCTCCCTTTTTTATACATGGGACTTTTATCTAGCATGATATTCGATAATCCCAGTATGACAGTCCCTGTGGGTCTATCAATCATCTTTTTCACTTTTTTAATCCCCCTATCAATGCCGGTCAGTGTTTATTTAACGTGGTCGAGGTATCTACGAGGCCAATATAAAAAAGCCCGTATTTTCTGTATTCTTCCTATTTTCACGTTTTTTGGAGTATCTTTGATTATCGAAATTTTAGGAGCTCTACTTCGATATTTTGTGCCGATTTAAGAAGCAAGCCTGTTTAATATCGGATTAATTATCTCAACATTTAATCGCCACCATGATAATGTCATGGCACAAATTTGGCACACTAAACCACAAAAAGACACGATAATCGACATGGCTTTGCAACAAATGGTATTCCAAAACACCTCTGAGAATCAGTCGTTGACTGTTGCAATCTGTCGCTATGTTTCGAGCCACTTAGCATTCGTAATGCGAAGGTCGTCGGTTCGACTCCGGCTTTGGGCAATCCTCTATAACACCTGTGAGCATGATTTAACTTGATTGAATACCTTCATTCAAGTTAAAAATATGCTTCGCGGTGCAATGGCGGTGCAGTAAAAAATAATCTTACCAGCACCAACCAGCCGCTTAAACCAAAACTAACCAGAGGTTTAAGATGGCATCTATCTATCAACGTACAAATAAAGACGGCTCCAAAGTCTGGCGCGCTGTTATCCGGATCAAGGGACATCCCGCTGTTTGCCAACATGACGAACGAAAGCAGGTCGTCGAAGATTGGGCAAGAAGAACAGAGCTAGAAATCAAAGAAGGCAGATACAAGCAAAACAAAGGGAAGGAAAATACTTTAAAAGACCTTATTGATATCTATATTCAGGATGGAGTGATTGGGCACCATAAAGCTGCAAGTGATACAATTCGACAATTGAATCACTTTAGAGAAACAATCGGCGATTATGCCCTGATTTACATTACTCCCGAATTACTTCTCTCAGAGCGCAAAAAACTTTCAGAAACTAGAAGCAATCGTAAGAATCTCCTAAATCCTGCCACAGTTAATCGTTACTTCGCCACACTTGGGGGCGCGTTTCGCTATGCTTGCAAAAATCTTCGATGGATTGAAGAAAACCCCTGCACTAATCTTCTAAAGCTAAAATCAAAACCAAAAGAAAGACGAACACTTGTAGAGAATGAGGAGATTCGCCTCCTTCAAGCATGTAAAGAAAGCCAAAGTCCTTACTTATATTGCATTGTATTGATCGCATTGACTACAGGAGCTAGAAAAAGTGAGATTTTGAATCTTACATGGGATTCGATCGACTTCAATAATAAGATTGCACACATAAAAGACTCAAAAAATGGGCGACCACGACGAGTTGGTTTGGTTAAAAGCGTTATCGAAGAGCTGAAACGTCTCTTCACTTTACGGGATCATTCCAAATCCTTAATCTTCGCAAGTAAAACAGCCTTTGGAAAGATCGACATTAAAAAGTCTTGGATTTCAGCTCTATCACGCGCCAACATCAAAAATTTTGTTTTTCATGGACTTCGTCACCATTTCTGTTCCGTGGGAGGCGAGTTTGGTGCCTCAGGAACGCAGTTACGAGCACAATTAGGACATTCTTCATCTAAAATGACCGATTTATATTCTCACGCAGAAGCAAATTCTACACGCTTCATAGGTGAAGCGATTGAAAACCGCTTAATGAGAGAGGAAAATGAAATATAACTTTGATGAAGCACAAGCAATTGTTGAAGACTTGCAACAAGAGATAGAAAAAAAGAAACAGATTAGAGATGAAATCAAAAAACTTAACCCGGAATGGGAACAGCTTTCAGATGAACATTGGATAGAAAAAAAATCTCGATACTGGCTCCATGGTGCAACAGAGATTTACGAGTCTAAAGAATTAGAGCGTTGGTTGTTCGACACTCCTCATCTTTCTGACACCGCTAAGGAAACTGCCTCCAAGTGCATACAATGCTGGAAAGAATGGTTGGATCAAACAGACGCTTATTATGGAGTATTTGAAGACTTTGAATTAGAGCAACCTCTTGGGAAGGAGCTTTTAGGTGACTATATTGTGCGGATGGCTGCTATTGTGGAAAAAGAGGGCAAGGGAGCCCGTCTAGAATGGCGTGCCTTAAAATCATTTCTGGCATATATGAGAAAAATTGCACCAGAAGAAATTGCATTTATCGAGCAAATATTTTCTAAAAAAATGGATATTCACTTTGGAAGGATCATCAGAAAGATTTCACCGGAAGTCTATCCTGTATCTCAAGAGATAGCCTGTGAAATACTTTGCGAATTAGCCAATATGGGGATAAAAGGAAGACCCGATAGTCTCTTGTCAGCACTTGAGAGCCTCGGATTGTGTTGGCTTTGTTTGACAACTTCACGTTTACGGTTACCGACGTTTCTTGAAATGGTAGAGAAAACAAAACCGTCAGCGATTTGCATCAGCGGAGAATATCCGAATATGCTTGTACCAACACTTTTTGGTGAAAGAAAAGTTAGAATCTCTGCTCGAGTTGCAAAATTCCTGTTAGCGCTATCGAAAATACCTTCAAAAAAACCTCGGGAAACGATTTTACAAATTCCCAAAAGAAGTCTTACCCGCACGCTCAACCGAGCAGTACAAAATTGTGGTGTAACTTCCGAGCTTGGAAATATCACTTACATGACAATGCTCAGTTCCCCTCATATTTTTGGAAAAGACCATCGATTTAGATCTAAATAGTTTATCATCAGTTTATTAAAACCTTAATTTTATCCTTTGAAAAAGTGACCACCACCGTGCCGACTTGAATCAGCGCGATTCTTTTATGCTCAGCGCAAATCAACGTTAACAACATGAGGAGTTGCGCCGATGAGTGAATATCAATATTTGAGTATTAAGCAGATTGCAGAGAGAGATCAGTATCCATTTACACTTGGTCAGATGAGACATTATCTGATATTGCGGCATCGCAATGGATTGGAAAGTGCGGTGAGAAAGATTGGAAAACGTCTTTACCTACGAAAAGACTTATTCGAGACATGGATCGAGGAGCAAGGCCAAAAGAGAGGTGGTAAATGAGAAATCATCCTCAAAGTGCTCAAGACATAAAACAAAAAATTAATCCCATTGATTTTTATGAATCAGAACAAGGGAAACTTCTTCAACATAAAGGAAAATGGAAAGATGCGGGGCTTTGCCCTTTTCACGCCGACAGATCTTGTGGTTCTTTCTTTATAGAACCTCAAGGCGGTGGATATACATGCTTTTCCTGCGGGGCTAAAGGCGGTGATATTATCGCTTTTGTCATGCAAAAATATGAGCTTTCCTTCAGAGAGGCTCTTAAAAAACTCGCTCTAGATTGGAGGATATCATGAATGATCTCCCTGATATTGCTCCAATTAATAATCTAAGATTTTATTGGAAGTACAGAGATGAAAATGGAAAGATCGTAGCTCTAGTCATAAGGTACGATGACTTGAGTGGCAGCAAGAAAAAATGGTTTCATCAATATCGACTTCTTGAGAACGGAAAATGGGAAGAAGGAGCGGCAACTCCTTCACCCATTTTCGGTCTGGATTCGTTATCTAAGCATGATTCTAAACAAAAAGTATATATTTTTGAAGGAGAAAAGTGCGCTACAGCGGCACACCACTTGGGCTTATCTGCTTTAACTTCAATGATGGGATCTAGTCAGGCACAATATGCCGATTGGGCGATACTTGCCAAATTTCGTCATATAACTGAATTCGTACTCGTCCCGGATAATGACCAGACTGGAAAGAAGTATATTGAAGCGGTTTCTGCAGAACTTGCAAAGGCTTGTCCTCAAGCCAAATTATCCGTCTGTCAATTTCCTTATTTGAATCAGGGGGACGATTTAGTTGACTGGATTAAGTTGCAGTCATCTTGTCCTGCAGAATGGAATGGTTTTGAATCAATCGACGAACCACATTCAGCATATTTGCATCTCGCCTTGGAAGAATGTGTAAATCAAAATCTCATAGACACTGGCTTATACTTTGAGAAAAAGGCAAGTCAGACTATCACCTTTGAAAACGATCCGGAGATCATTCAACAGGAATTATGTGATGTTCTACCTTGTCCGGTTGATACGCTTCCTACCGATTTTGTGGTGTGGATAAAAAGTCTCGCCGAAGAAATGTAAATCCAAGAGGACTATCTTGTAGCAACACTTTTTGTTGCTTTAGGAAGTTTGATTGGACGCAAGAGGGGATTGAAGCTGCGGAAAGAAAATCGTTGGTTTGAACATCCTAATTTGTGGGGACTACTTATCGGAAGTCCTTCAATGATGAAAAGTCCTGCCATGAGTGCTGTCTTAGGGCAATTAGAAGCTCTTGCTGATAACGCAGCAAAAGCACATTCCATATCTTTTAAAGCATATGAAAAAGATCTAGAGCTTTGGAAAATTAGGAATAAGGCTTGCGAAGAAGTTTATAAAAAAACCATTAAAGAATCACTAGAGGATAAGCTTAAACTCCAACCACAAGCTTCAGTAAAATTTCATGGAGAAGATTGCCCTATACCACCTAAAAAGCGAAGGTATAAAACCAACGACTCAACAACAGAGAAAATGGGAGAGTTATTGATTGAAAATCCTCAAGTGCTACTCTTGTACCGCGATGAAATTGCAGGATGGCTTAATAGCTTTGAAAAGAATGGAAGAGAAGGTGATCGACAATTCTTTTTGGAGGGTTGGAGCGGTAAAGTAAGCTTTGACGTTGATAGAATAGGCCGCGGATCGTTGCATATACCAGCTCTTTGCATATCAATACTTGGAAGTATCCAACCTGGCCCCTTAGCTCAATATGTAAGCTCTGCTGTACATGGAGGTTGTGGTGATGATGGATTTATTCAAAGATTTCAAATTATAGTTTGGCCTGATCCTAAAAAAACTTGGGAGTTAAGCACAAGATGTGCTTCTCCTCAAATAGAATGCTCTATTCAAAAAAGTTTTGAGTGGTTGAATTTACTATCTTTTGATCCAGAGGGCAATCCCATTCTTTTGCTTTTTACAGATGATGCTCAGAGTCTATTTGATCAGTGGCAAGAAACCCTTGAGAAGAGAACCCGTTCAGGAGATTTGCCCTCCCATTTAGAGGCACACTTATCAAAATACAAAAAGCTTTTACCCGCTTTATGTTTGATTCTTGAGCATCTAAGTCAATCTGTCAAGGAGATGAATCCTCAGACAGTCACATCAGTTTCTTTAAAGGCTGCAATTCGATGGCTTGATTATTTTGAATCTCATGCAAACCGTATGTATGGAAGTTCTGCAAACATGGTTCCTAAGGCTGCAAACAATTTGATTGAGAGATTGCGCTGCGGTGATATTAAGGAGCCGTTTACAGCAAGAAATGTGTACCATGGAAAGCACTGGAGTGGTCTCTCAAATCCTAAACAGGTCGAAGAGGTTTTAGAGTATCTTGAGGAGAAAAATTACTTAGCTGGCAAGGCAGTGAAGACGCCAGGACGCCCAACTTTTAAGATTGGGTCAATCCCAAGATTTTTGAGGAGAATGTATAACGTCAAAGGTTCAAAAGGCCCATAAGTCCTTTTGAGCCTTTTGAACCTATGCCTTTGTAAGAAGAAGTATAAATTCATAAGGAGAATTTTATGAAAAACAATGTGTCACTAAAGCGCGACAGCAGGGGCGTATCCGAAAGGTTTACTACGACCCTAACGTACTCGTTCATACCGCATGGGATTTGGGTTACAATGATTCTACTGCTATTTGGTTCTTTCAGCAATGTGGTCAAGAGATCCATTTTCTTGAATACTATGAGAATAGTGGGGAAGCATTAACTCATTACATTCATTATTTAAAAACCAAGCCATACACATACGGCAAACATCTAGTGCCACATGATGCAGCTGTTCATGAGTATAGTACTGGATTGTCGAGAGTAGAGGTGTCTCGCAATCTTGGAATCACCTTTACAATTGTACCAGACATCGGAATCAACGAGGGAATAGACGCTACGCGCAATCTACTTCCACGGTGCTGGTTCGATGAAGAAAGGTGTGCTCAAGGAGTCTCCAGTCTTGATAATTACAAGAAAGAATGGAATGACCGATATGGTTGTTGGTCGAGTAAGCCACTACATAGCTTTGCAAGCCATGGAGCCGATGCGTTCCGAATGATGGCAGTGGGAATTGGACAACTAGCAAACAAGGGTTTAACTGCTGAGGAATGGCGAATTTTACGAAGCAATTATATGTTATAGATAAAAAACATCAACTTTCAAATTAAAAAATGAACACTGCACACCCTACTTCGTCTTTTTTCTTAATCGAATATCGAAATGATCTTTTGTCACAAATTGTAAATTACCTTTTTTAGAAACTCAACGAATTAGCTTCGTTTTTCCATGAATTTTAACTGATATTTTGGCATACTTCCTCTCATAACAGTAGGTTAAGATGGATACTTTAACAGAAAATGAGTTGGAAGAGCTTCGTGAAAAACTTTTTAACAAAATTGAAGCTCATGTTTTGAAATACCATGTGTCTTTGGGAAGTTATCTTGGCTCTTTGGAACTAGATCCTCCGATAGGCTCCGGCACTTTTGTTAAATTTAGCATTGCATCGCATGTGATATATGGAATACTTACAGCTGCTCATGTGGTTAGAGATCTGAAATTTGGACTATTGGGTCAACCTGCATTCGTAGGGCTATCCAAGCTTCAAAATGGAGATACTATTGCTTGCTCCGTATCCTTTTCATACATATATGGTTGTGTTGAAATTGAGGGGTTTTATTCTAAATCAAATAATGGATATAGACCTGATATCGCATTTATCGCACTAGGTACTGATGGACGTTTACCAGATCACAAACTCATCACTGAGTCATCTTTTTATGATTTAGATACCAATACAGATCTTGTCATGTATGATCCACAAATTGTCTCTGCATTCTATAGAGGTGCAGCTCCTAAAAGACCAGATGGGCTTCTTGATACTGCTGTATGCATAGGAGGAGGAGAAACATTACGATTTGATGACAAAGCTCAATTACAGTACTGGGAAATACCTAACGACACCAATAAGTCTATTGCAGGTGGCTCCGGAGCGTGTTTTTGGCGCTTTTATTGTGAAAAAGGGCAAATTAATCCTTCTCTAGAAGGAGTAATCATTTCAGAAGAAGCCACAAATTACTCTTATTTTGAAGCTATGTCTACTTCATATCTTTACGAGACTTTTTTGCCAGGATTAAAAGATTTTTGTGCGAAGGAGCTCATTGGTAAGAACTCATGAAAATATTGGATACCGTTTTAGAAAAACGATCATTACTAACTGAAAAACCGAGCTCAATTCAGTGTGTTGGACAATATGTCAAATTTGAACAACTCATCATAGAACGGGATGCTGATTCACTTTTTACAATGTCCAATGGAAGTCCCATTCAACTAAACGAACGCTTTACACAAGCCTATGACCCGGATGATTTAATTTGGCGTTATATGTTTGAAGGCCCTTTTAAAAATGTGGAGCAATTTATTGCTAGCTTGCAGCATCAGGTAAACGCCTCCAATGGATTCTGCTTATGCGTTTTTGATGTTTCTACAGGTAGGCAAATAGGCGTAGCTAATCTAATGAATAACTATCCATCTCATTTAAAAATTGAATTGGGAGGCATCTGGTATAGCCCGATAGTCCAAAAGACTTTCGCTAATACAGAGACAACGTATTTAATGCTCAAACATTGTTTTGAACTGGGTTATCGTCGTGTAGAATGGAAATGTCATTCACATAACGAACGATCACGAAAGGCTGCTTTGCGCATGGGATTCAAATTTGAGGGTATCCAAGAAAATCACATGATTGTTAAGGATTGTAACCGAGATACGGCCTGGTTCCGCATGCTTGATCATGAGTGGCCCAATGCTAAACAAAATCTTGAAACCATTCTTTATGGAAAGAATCGGTAAATCCATGATTTCCACTGAACTAATTAAAAAAGAAATATTGACTGAGATTGCTTCTATCCTTCCTGTTGATCTCCTCGAAAAGGAACATCTGGATTTTGTGAAAGCTTGGATAGCATCTGGTGCAGAGATTTTCCGAATCGCAAAACCTGATAATCCAAATATCCATTTGGTCTCTTATTTTATTGTCGTAGACCCTCATACAAATGAACTCCTTCTTGTAGATCACAAAAAAGCAGGACTCTGGTTACCTTCTGGTGGGCATGTTGAACTTAATGAACATCCCCGAGAAACAGTCAGACGTGAAATACGAGAAGAATTAGGCATTGAAGCAGATTTTTTGCTTGAGAATCCCCTTTTTCTGACTGTCACACAGACTGTAGGCAATGTAAAACAACACACAGATGTCTCCCTTTGGTATGTTCTTAAAGGAAATCGCAGCCAGCCTTTACAATTTGACTCTGATGAGTTTCATCAAATACAATGGTTTCGATCCGATCAAATTCCCTATGAGTGCACAGACCCCCATATGAAGAGGTTTGTTGATAAGGTTATAAAGAAAATAACTACTCTAAATAGTTATGAAATTTCTTCATCGCACTATGAGAAAAATACCTCCGATCTACATCCAAAAGAAGAAGCCCACAGATTTATGAAGATGCTTCCATCTCAGGCTAAAATCATCGATATCGGTTGTGGACCTGGTAGAGATGCGAAGATATTTTCAAATAATGGTTTTAATGTAATTGGAATTGATTTTTCATCCAAAATGATTGAGGCTGCGAAACAAAATGCTCCTCTTGCTTCTTTCTACATAATGGATATTGAGAATCTTGTCTTTCCTACAGCATCTTTTGAAGGAGCTTGGGCAAACTGTGCTTTATTACATCTCTCTAAAAGGAATATTCCATCAGTTCTTGAAAAGATCCATGCGAGTCTAAAACCAAACGGATCTTTTTATCTTTCTGCAAAGAAAAGCTCTATGGGGGAATCTTTTGAATCAGATTCACGATATGGAGAATTAAAGAAACAATGGTCTTTTTTCGAACCCGATGAGCTGGTCAATTTGCTTCAGTTAGCAAATTTTCAAATAGTGGATATAGCAGTAGCGAACAAAAATTCTGATTATCATACACATCCGATGATAAAGATTTTTGCTAGAAAACAATGAATTCGTAGGATCATATGAAAATAGGTGTGCTTTCAGATACTCATGACCAAGGTGAATTAATTCAAAAGGCTGTTAAACATTTCAATGACGCAAATGTATCTTGGGTCTTCCATTGCGGAGATTGGGTTTCTCCTTTCATTCTGCATTTTTTTCAAGATTTACGGGCTCCTTTGCGTGGGGTTTTTGGCAATAATGATGGAGATAAGTTTCGCCACCTAGCATTTAAGAAAAAATGGGGAATTGATTTGGAATATGAAGAGCGATTTTTAGAAATGGAAATAGATAAACG
>Ga0364908_10056_pt1 | contig 42799 bp, 38 predicted proteins | sample ExccelJu500002D4_2_FD_206965 | JGI IMG/M metagenome (GOLD analysis project Ga0364908, IMG submission 206965) | Enriched cells from Trout Bog Lake Hypolimnion, Wisconsin, USA - BchlTB.July02.5000.02.D4 | ecosystem: Environmental > Aquatic > Freshwater > Lake > Hypolimnion/Profundal zone | place...
CGGAGCTGTTTTATTTTCAGAGAATATCATCAACCTGAAAAACCATGGGATCATGATCGGGCTTGAAGCCAGCCCCGAGGTGATCATAAGGCGTATCGGCGGCGATGCTTCCCGGCCGCTTTTGAATGCCCCGAATCGAGAAGAACTTGTCAGCAAGCTGCTGCAGGAGCGGGCGAGCCGTTACCGCATGGCTGACTTCAGCGTCGATACCAGTACGCTGACGGCGGAAGAGGTATCGGAAGAAATTATTTATCTTTTGCTGTCCAATAACCTTCAGATCAGCATCCCAAAACAAGCAGCCCGGTTACCGACGGTAAAATTATATCATAAAACAACGGTCCGAAAGGCTTTGGTGAGTAATCAATTGCCGTAAATCCTCTCGGTAAAGACAATTGTATTTTGCAACAAGTCCTATATTTCCAGATTGCGCAAATAATCGTTGTATTTTACCTCGGAAAGTGTTATTATATTACAAAATGGATATGCGAACATAAAAGACGATGAAAAGGAAAAGTAGCCTGTTAGGCTTTGGCTCAGAGAACCGGGAAAAGGTGTGAGCCCGGTCTGGGGTCTTCAGGTGAAGTTCTCCTTGGAGTTGCCGGCTGAAGGTTCTGAGAGGAATTTGTAGGCTGTGCCGGCTGCCGCCGTTATCGGGATAGGATATCGAGGCGTTTTTGCTTCTGTATCTGAAGCGGTAGCAATACAAACTGGGTGGTAACACGGGAGTTAAATCTCGTCCCTGACAAGGGGCGAGATTTTTGTATTTTCAGCTAAATCATAAACTGAGGAGGAGACACATGAAAAACATTGTTTTGGTAGGTTTCATGGGTACCGGGAAGACGACCGTCGGCCAGATTCTGGCAAATAGGTTGAATCGGCAGTTTATCGATGTGGACAGTAAGATTGAATCAAACTGCGGCATGCCTGTCAGTGAGATATTTAAGGTGCAGGGCGAGTCTTTTTTCCGGCAGCAGGAACAACAGGCAATTAAAGACTTTCTGCCGCAGGCCAATGCGGTGGTGGCCACCGGCGGGGGCGCGGTTTTATCTTCGGAAAACGTGGCGAATCTGAAGAATCACGGGCTTATGATCTGCCTTGCCGCAACCGCCGACAGTATCGTCAGCCGTATCGGGACCGACGGCGCCCGCCCGCTGCTCAACGTGCCGAACAAGGATGAGGCTGTCGCCAAGCTTTTGCAGGAACGGGCGAGTCGTTATCAAGTAGCTGATTATACTGTTGACACCAGCATCCTCACCCCTGGGGAAGTTGCGGAAAGAATTATCGGCATTATGCAGGCAAAAGGCGATGTGAATGAGCTGTCGGTGTAGGTATCCAGACGGCCTGTCATGGATAGTGTCATTGATTCATATAATGATAGCGGCAAAAGGCAAAGCCCGGATCGTCATAACAACGCCGGGCTTTGTCTTATGATCCCGGTCTCCCGGGCGCGCGGGTGAGGGCTTCAGCCAGTAGTCGCAGAATCAGAGCACGAATCGCGGATGATCAGCTCAGGCTGCACCACGATATTCTGGGGTTCGATATCAAGGCCTTCCATGCGCCCGTGTAAAAGGGTTGCGGCGTGGATGCCCATAAGCCGGATAGCTGAGGAAACGGTTGTTAGTTTGGGAGTAAATATCGCGGCCTCCGGAATGTCGTCAAAACCCACGATGGCTATGTCGCGGCCGGGGGTGAGGCCCATTTCTTTCATCTTCATCATCGCCCCGATGGCGAGTACGTCATTATAGCAGAAAATTGCCGTAGGCGGGTTGGGAACGCGCAGAATCTGCTGAATCAACTTGACTCCGCATTCCATGGTGGAGGGTCCTTCGATCACCAGCGAATCGTCAATGGCGATTCCCGCCTGACACAGGGCGTCGTCATACCCCTGCTTCCGTCCCTGCCAGGACGACATTTTGGCAAGCCCGCCCAAGAAACCGATCCGGCGATGGCCTTTCCCGAGCAAATGGTTGACAGCCAATTGGCCGCCGGCTACATTGTCTACACCTACGTAATCGCAGTCGACCCCCGGGACCTTACGGCCCACTAACACCACGGGAATCCCCCAGCTTCTTACCGGTTCGATGGCTTCGCCGGGACAGCCCGGAACGGCGGATAAAATAATCCCGCCGACGCGATGTTCCATCATTGTTGAAAGAAGCCTGTTTTGGATGGTCAAGGAATCAAAAGTTGTGCCTAGCAGAACGGTCTGGCCGAACTTGTCCAGCTCTTGATGAATGCCCACAAGGAGCTCGGAATAGAACGGATTGGCCAGCTCCATGATAATGAGGCCTACGGTGGAGGAGGATTTCGAGCGCAGATTGGCGGCGACCCGATCATAAACATAACCCAATTCGCGCATGGAAGTAAAAACCTTTTCCCGCGTCGTTTCCGAGATTTTTGGGCTGCTGCGGACTGCAAGCGAAGCGGTGGCCCGCGATACGCCGGCGTGTTTTGCCACCTGTTGCAAGGTCACATGTTTTTTTTGATTCATAGCTTGACCACCTGTATCCGGATTTTCATGATTTTGGCAGCAGCTGGGGATAGTTTGCAAACACCGGGGCGAAGTTGTTAACCTGCTTACGTAAACGGCATAAAGCCGGACATTGCGCATGAATGCTAGGCATATTATATGATAGCGGCTATTATGATGTCAATTCACTATGAAACAGTGAAAATCATCTTCAAAATTTTCAAAATAATTCAATTGACAGTGATTATTTTAAATAATATACTCATATTAGATCGATCTAATAGATCGATCTAATATGACAAATTTCATGTTTTTACATAGCCTGTTAAGGCGGTGACTAACAGAGTTTCTTGGCATGATGAGGTTCGTAATTCGCACCAAAGGTTCCGCCAGCCGGGAATGATCCGGACTATATTAGCAGGAAGGAGGGCGCAGGAAATGATCCCGTCCAGATTCATTGTTTGGTTGGTTGGAATGATTATCATTGGTATCGCTTATGTCCTGGTTTCCGGGTCCGGGTTCTGATTGATGGAAGCGGCAAGCGGGTAACGCAGGCTGATTCAGCTGCCCCAGATAACCAAGCTCCAAGGTTTACAATGTGGACCCAGGCGCTCCAAATGTCATGAGGCAATTATATTTAAGGGAGGCGTGTACATGAATATTCAACCGGTGACCTCGGTGGAAAAACCTACGAATGCCCGCTATTTTATTCTTTTTCTGGTGTGTATCGTGACTTTTATTAACTATCTTGACCGGGCCAACCTGGCAGTAGCTGCTCCGCTTTTGTCCAAGGAGGTCGGTCTGACCCCGGCCTTGATGGGGCTGGTTTTTGGCGCTTTCGGCTGGTCCTACACCTGTATGCAGGTTCCCAGCGGCTGGTTTATCGACCGCTTTGGGCCAAGAGTTGTATACACGGTGGCACTCATCGGCTGGTCGGCGTTTACCGGGCTAATTGGTTTTTGCAATAGTTTTGCGACCTTGATTGCCTGCCGGATGGGGCTGGGTATTTTCGAAGCCCCGGCTTTCCCGATCAACGCCCGGGTCTGCACTTCCTGGTTTCCTTCCAAGGAACGGGGTATGGCCATTGGTTACTACACTGGAGCAGAGTATATCGGACTGGCCTTCTGTACTCCGATTCTGGCCTGGCTGATGATCAACTGGGGCTGGCAGGCGATCTTCTACGCCACCGGCTTGCTGGGCCTTATCATCGGCGTCGCCTGGTATGTCTACTACCGTGATCCGGTGCAATATCAAGGCGTCAACAAGGCCGAGCTTGATTATATTAAGGCCGGAGGCGGTCTGGGAGAAACTGTGGCTGCAGAGAAAAAGGTCACCTGGGGTGAAATGAAACATCTGTTCAAGCATCGTTCGCTTTGGGGCATGTACATCGGCCAGTTTTGCAATACCTCGACCTTGTTCTTCTTTATGACCTGGTTCCCGTCCTACCTTGTTGCTGAAAAAGGCATGACGCTATTAAAATCAGGCATTTACGGATCGATTCCTTTCATGGGGGCAATCGCCGGAGTTCTGGTCGGCGGCTTCTGGTCTGACACGATGCTCAAAAAGGGCTTTTCGGTTGAGGCCTCCCGTAAAGTTCCCACAATCACCGGTCTGTTGCTTTCAGTTTCGATCATTGGAGCAAACTATACGAATGATTTCGGTATCGTTATCGGCTTCATGTCGGTAGCTTTCTTCGGTCAAGGTATCGCATCAGCAATCGCCTGGGCGCTGCTGTCGGAAATCGCGCCCAAGGAACTGCTTGGCATGAGCGGTTCGGTATTCAATGTGGCCGCCAATCTGGGGGGCACATTATCGCCGATGGTGGTTGGTTTCATTGTCAGCTACACCCATTCGTTCACTGCGGCTCTGGTTTATGCCGCTTCGCTGGCCCTTATTGGCGCCTTGTCCTACATCTTCATTGTCGGTAAAACCGATCGGATTGAAATTAACGGGTAAGTTTTGCGAAAAGTCTAAGGAGCACAAGGGGGAAGTAACTCCCCCTTGGACTCCAAACGGATCAACAGCGGTGAATCATTGCTGCGAATGTCTGAAGGAGACGGGATAGACATGAAAGCTAAGCTGATTGGAGAAGGAAACCAGCCCCTGATCTGCACACCCCTGGTGGGGAAGACCCGGGAGGCCGTACTTGCGGAATTGGCGGCCGTCCTGGCCAAACAGCCGGATATCATCGAGTGGCGGGCCGACTTCTTTGAGAGTGTAGGAAGTACCGAAGAAGTCGTTGCCACCGCTAACAGCCTCAAGAAATCCGCCGGGAACATACCTATCATCTTTACCATCCGTTCGATACGGGAAGGCGGCCAGCCGATAGCGCTGACCGACCGCCAGGCCATCGAACTGGATGCTGCTATCTGCAAACAGACCGGTATTGAATACGTGGACTGTGAATTGAGCAATAAGCCGGAAGATATCGAGTACCTGCGTCAAGAAGCGCATGCGAATCATACGAAGATCATCGCGTCTTTCCACAACTTTGACCATACCCCTGAGCGGGAGCTGCTCTATCAAAAGTTTACCGAGGCCGAAAGTTACGGTCTGGATGTTGCCAAAGTGGCGGTGATGCCGAAAACACTAGAGGATGTTCTGACCTTATTGAGCGTAACCCTGGAAGCCAAAGCCAGGTTGAAAATACCGCTGATTACGATGTCCATGGGCGGCTACGGAGCCGTGACCCGGATGATCGGCGGCGTGTTCGGATCTTCCCTTACCTTTGCGGTGGGGCAAAGCAGCTCGGCGCCGGGGCAGGTGCCAATTGAAGATTTGCGGACTGTTTTGGAACTAGTTAAGAAATCGATTGGCGGTGATTTAGTTGTTTGAATTATATCTGGAAAAACCTACTGTCCTGAAACAGCGGGAAGCTGCTGCTGCGCCTTCGCCGAAAGACAATGAAGTGAAAATCAGGGTGATTTACGGCGGAATCTGCGGCTCAGACCTGAGGGTCTATAAAGGAAGTCTGCCTTATGCCACTTACCCCTGCCGTCCTGGTCACGAAATACTGGGAACGGTGATTGAAGCCGGCAAAAATGCCCCCCAGAAAATCGGCACCAAGGTTGTGTCTTTTCCCAATACTTTCTGCGGGGAATGCGAATTCTGCCTGAAGGGCCGAACCAATATCTGCAAGAACAAGAAATCCTTCGGGGTAACTGTTGACGGTCTTTTTGCCAAGGAGGTCATTCTTGATGCCAAATACGCGGTGCCTGTGCCGGACGACCTTGCCAACGAGAGAGCGGTGCTGACCGAACCCTTTGCTGTCAATGTCCACGCCCTGAAGAAGGCCAATGTTGGACCAGGAACGTCGATGGCCGTAATCGGCTGTGGCGCTGAAGGGTTGCTTTCGATTGCTCTGGCTTATCATTTGGGCGCCGATTTGACGGTACTGGATATTAATCCGATTAAACTGGAAAAGGCCAAGAGTTTTGGCAAAGGCATCAAAGCCATGCATCCCAAGGATATCACTGACGAGCTGTTTGATGTGGTAGTCGAAGCAGCCGGGGTCAAAGCGTCGGTCGAGCAGGCGATGCAGATCGTCAAACCAGGCGGCGCCGTGATCGCACTGGGGATTACCGGCGAAGAAATAAGTTATCCGGCCCTGCGGATCACGCGCAGTGAGATTACCATCTTTGGCACCATTGTCTATACTCTGAAAGATTTCGCTGACGCGATCGAATACCTGAAGGACCCGGCGTTCAATGTCGCTCCGGTCTTATCCCAGATTGTGCCTTGTGCGCAGTTCCAGCAGGCCTTTGAGGATGCTATGTCAGGCAATCACGCCAAAATTGTGCTGAACTTTGAGGGGGTTTAAGAATGAAAGCTGTAGTAGCCAATCAACTGGTGAAATATCTGGAAGACAGAGGAATAAAGCACATCTTCGGTCTCTGCGGCCATACCAATATCGCTTTTCTATCGGCTTTGTCCAAGAGCACCAAGATCAGATTTATCAATGTCAGGCATGAACAAATAGCCGCCCATGCCGCCGACGGCTATGCGCGGGTTACCAAGAAAGCCTCGGTGGTACTCAGCCACCTGGGGCCTGGTTTGACCAACGCCGCGACCGGCGTGGCCAATGCTGCGCTGGATTCCATTCCCATGGTGGTCATCGCCGGTGATGTTCCCTCGCATTATTTCGGCAAGCATCCCCACCAGGAAGTCAACCTGCACGCCGACGGGGCCCAGTGGGAAATCTACCGGCCGTTCGTCAAACGGGCCTGGCGGGTTGACCGTCCCGAGCTGCTGCCGGAAATCATCGAAAAGGCGTTCGCCCTTGCTGAGTCTGGCCGTCCCGGACCGGTACTGGTCGACGTACCGATGGACATTTTCTCCAAAGAAATCGATGTTGCGCTGTTCGAGCGGCTGAAGCACAACGCCAAGACCATTCAGAAGCCATCTATTGATGATGAAGTAGCGGCAAAAATCGTCAAAACCCTGGGTGAAGCCAAAAATCCGCTGCTGTATGTCGGCGGTGGAATCATAACTGCCGATGCGGCCACCGAGCTAAAGGAATTTGTTGACCATATGGGTATTCCGGTAGCCCATTCGCTTATGGGTAAGGGAGCCCTGCCGGATGATCATCCGCTGACGCTGGGGATGACCGGCTTCTGGGGCACCAAGTTTATCAACGATAAGTGTTTACAGGCGGATTATGTTTTAGGTTTGGCTACCAGTTTTAAGGAAGCTGACTGCAGCTCCTGGTATCCGGAATACACCTTCAGTTTTCCGCCGACCAAATTGATTCATATCGACATCGATCCCAGCGAAATCGGCCGCAACTTCCCGGTGGAAATCGGCGCGGTCGCCGACGTGAAGCAGGCGCTGACAGTGCTGAACCGGGTGGCTAAAAAGCTCTATCCGGGCGGGAAGAAAAACCAGGCACTGGAACAAGAAATTGCCGCCTATAAAAAAGAATTCAAGGCAAGCAACAAAGAGGTTGAGGAAAGCAATTCCTTCCCGATGAGCCCGCAGCGGATTTTAGCGGATGTTCGCGCAGTGTTGCCGCGGGATGCTATTATCACCACCGATGTGGGCTGGAACAAAAACGGCGTGGGGCAACAATTTCCGATCTATGAACCAGGCAGTTTTATAACCCCTTGTGGTCTGGCGACGATGGGCTTTGGTTCGCCGGCGGCTTTAGGAGCGAAAATCGCCGCCCCGGATAAAGTAGTTGTGTCCCTGATCGGTGACGGCGGTTTCGGCCAAAACCCGGCGGTGTTGGCGACTGCGGCTATTGAGGAAATACCGGCCATTTTTGTCATCATGAACAACCGAGCCTTCGGAACCATCGCCGGTCTGGAAAAAGCACATTTCGGCACCACGTTCGGTACTGTGTTCGAACGGGGCGGTGAGCCGTATTCCCCCGACTATGCCGCGATTGCCAGAGCTTATGGTGTTGACGGAGTAAAAATCGAAAAGGCCGAAGATTTCAGACCCGCCCTGGAAGAAGCCATCAAGTCCAACAAACCCTATGTCCTTGATGTAACCATGCTGAATAACCCGGTTCCCACTGCCGGGCATTGGAATATTATGGACATCTACTCTCCAGGTAAAAAAGTGCACCATGTAAGCACGAATTAGCTGATGCAAGATCAATCATCAACCCAAATATCAAAAGGAGGAATAAAGAGGCGATGGCACAACAATTTTCTTTAGCCCACCTTACGGCGCTCGGCTGTGCACCTCCTGAACTGATTTACATCGCCGCGCGAGCCGGCTATGATTTCGTGAGCCTCCGGCCTATCTTTATGGGTCTGCCCAACGAGCCCAACTACGCGTTGGCCGAGAACAAGCTGATGCTGCGGCAAACCAAAAACGCTTTTGCCGAGACCGGGGTTAAGCTAATGGACATCGAACTTGCGCGCGTCTATGATGGCCTTGATCCGAAAAAGTATCTGCCTGCCCTGGAGGTTGCCGCTGAATTGGGAGGACGGCACGTGCTTTCCAGCGTCTGGACCCCTGAACGCAATTTCGCCATCGATTGTTTTGGCGAACTCTGCGATCTGGCCAAGCAGTTCGGGCTGACGGTGAACTTGGAATTCGTCACCTTTGCTGATATCAAGAACCTCAGGGAGGCGCTCGATTTCCTCCGCGCCGCTGATCGTGAGAATTGCGGCGTCATGGTCGATACCCTTCATTTCCACCGCTCGCGGGTCGCTCTTGAGGAACTGGACGCGGTGCCGCGGGAATGGTTCCACTTCGCTCATCTTTGCGACGGGCCCCCTGATATCCCGACCACGCGAGAAGGCCTGATTCATACCGCCCGGGACGAACGTCTTTATCCGGGTGAGGGGGCTATTGATATTGCCGCTATTTTGAACCGGATACCTGAGGTTCCCTATTCGATTGAACTGCCGCATATCGCCAGGGTGAAGGAATTTGGTTATGCGGAACATGCCTGGCGCTGCCTGCAAACCGCTAAGGACTATCTTTCGGCACACCCCCGGGAGGATCAACTGATGATCAGCTAATAAACAGGCCTGTCGCTAGATGAGGGGAAAAAGCACAAATGTCAGGAGGCTATACATCATGGCAGATGAACTGAGGACAGAACAGCAGGAGGAGCTGGAGGCGGCCTTCGAACGGGCCCGGAAGGCTCTTGCTATTATCGCGACATATGATCAGGAGAAAGTTGATAGGCTGTGTCAGGCTGTGGCCTGGTCGGTTGCCAACAAAAAGACTTTCGCCAGACTGGTGGAAATGGGCATCGCCGAAAGCGGTCTCGGCGATCCGGTCAGCCGGATGGGCAAAAGAATGAAAATACGCGGGGTGCTGCGCGACGCCCTTCGGCAAAAAAGCGTCGGCATTATTGAGGAAATTCCCGAGAAGGGCATTGTCAAATACGCCAAACCGGTAGGGATTATCGCTTCCATCATTCCCACCACTAACCCTGACCTTACACCGGCCGGGTCTGCGGTTTACGCCATCAAAGCCCGGGATGTGGTCATTTTTTCGCCCCATCCCCGGGCCAAGAATACTTCTTTCGAGACAGTAAGGCTGATGCGCGAGGCCCTGGAACGGGAAGGCGCCCCTGCCGACATCCTGCAGTGCCTCACCCAGGTCAACATTCCCATGTCGAAGGCGCTCATGGCTCAGGCTGACCTGGTTCTGGCCACCGGCGGGCAGGCCATGGTGAGAGCCGCCTACAGCTCGGGAACGCCGGCTTACGGCGTCGGCGCCGGAAACTCGACGATGATTATTGATGAGACCGCCAATATTGAAGAAGCGGCCCGCAACACCATGCTCAGCAAAACCTCCGACTTTGGGTCAGGCTGTTCGGCTGACGGCAATCTTGTTATTGAAGAAACCATCTTTGACAAGCTGTTGGCCCAGCTGGTGAAAGAGGGCGGCTATCTGGCCAATGAGCAGGAGAAGGCCAAGCTTCGCGCCGTGATGTGGGATGACGAAGGCCACAGACTGTCCGACACGGTGGCTATCGCTCCTCAGCAGCTGGCCAAGATTGCCGGGTTCAGCATTCCCGCCGACCGGAAGTTCATCATTGTCTTCGGTGACGGAATCGGCAAGGAACACTTCTTCTCAGGCGAGAAGCTGACGACCTTGCTGGCTGTTTATAAGTTCAGCGGTTTTGACAACGCCCTGAAGATGATGCACGCCATTTACAATGTCGGTGGCAAAGGCCACTCGGTGGGCATCTATTCCTTCGACGACGACCATATTCATCGCCTGGCCCTGGAGGCTCCGGTAAGCCGGATCATGGTCCGGCAGCCCCAGTCCAAGGCCAACGCCGGGGCGTTCAACAACGGGATGCCAATGACATCAAGTCTGGGCTGCGGCACCTGGGGCGGCAACATTGTTTCGGAGAACGTCAATCTCAAGCACTACATGAACACAACCTGGGTCGCCAGACCCATTCCCGAGGATAAGCCTTCCGACGAGGAGTTGTTCGGCGAATTCTTCGATCCGGAGCTGGAAAAATAAAAAAACAGCAAGCAGATTCGGTGATTAATGATGGGCTTCCCACCCCTTGTTAATCACCGATGACGTGCTGCTGAAAAAGGATAATCTGCGTTGTAACAGTGAAGGAAAGCCGGTTTGAACAGCATATCATAGATTGTCTCAAGATGCGCGCTTCGGTGAATCATGATTTAGAGTTGGTCTAAAAAGGGAGCTGTAATGTTGATGAATTTGAAGAATACGACACTGGCTGATCAGGCTATGCAAAAAGCTACCAAGAAAATCCTTCCGTTTCTTTTGCTTATGTTTGTGTTTGCGTATTTAGACCGCATCAATATCGGGTTTGCGAAACAAGCTTTACAGCTTGATGTTGGCTTTAGCGATGCGGTCTTCGCTTTGGGGGTCGGCTTATTTTTCATAGGATACGCGGTGTTTGAAGTACCAAGCAACGTCATTATGCACTATGTTGGAGCGCGGCGCTGGTTGTCCCGGATCATGGTTACATGGGGCATTGTTGCCGCGGCTTTTGCCTTCGTGACTGATGAAACAACGTTTTACGGCCTTCGTGTTTTGCTGGGGATTGCAGAGGCCGGCTTTGCCCCCGGAATACTTTACTTTTTGAGCTGCTGGTTTACGATTCGCAAGCGTACAACAATCATCGGACTGTTTCTTTTGGGGATGCCCATATCGGTGACGCTTGGCGCGCCGCTTTCAGGATTCCTTTTGGATATGAACGGGCTCTTCGGCTTGCATGGCTGGCAATGGATGTTTCTGGTGGAAGGATTGCTTGCTTCGGTAATCGGCGTGTACGCGCTGTGGTATCTTGTCGACAAGCCTGAAGACGCCAAGTGGATGACCCAAGAAGAAAAACAGGCTCTTAGGGATGAATTGGAAGCGGAGAATGCTGAGAAAAACCTGACATATACCAGCCCCTGGAGAGCGCTTGTGGATCTGCGGGTCTTATATTTGAGCTTTACTTATATAACGCTTCAGATGGCCTCGTATGGCATCACGTTTTATCTGCCGACCCAGGTAGCCGGACTGCTGGGGAAAAAGGTGGGGACCGAGGTTGGGTTGGTCAGTGCTATCCCTTATGCTTGCGCTATCGTCGCCCTTATTCTTATCCCGCTTTATTCCGACAAAACCGGGAAAAAGGGCAGTCTGGCAGCGCTGCTTTTTGGTGGCTGCGGGGTGTTCTTCATGTTATCGAACACAACGAATCCGTTCTTTTCGATTTTGGCACTTTGCGTATCAGTAATGTGTTTATTCGGCTGTATGCCTATTTTCTGGACAATGCCCTCGCGGATACTGACAGGTGTAACAGCCGCCAGCGGGATTGCGCTTATTAATTCCATCGGTAATCTGGGCGGGTTTCTCGCCCCTAATTTCAGGGTATGGGCTGAACAATACTTCCACAGTCCTGTAGCAGGGCTATACGCGATAGGCATTACCGCCGTGTTCGGATCTTTTCTTATGCTGCTTACCGTTCCTCTAGGCATGGGAAAAAATATTAAGGATCGCGGCAAGGTCACAGCAGACTGAGAAATTACCAAAGCGATCTATCCTTTCCCGGGACGGTAAAAACGTATTAACATGAAATGAAAATTTGACAAATCTGCTTTTTATGTCGACCTAAATCAAGACCAGACTTTTTCTAGATCTGAATCTCCCATCCAGCTATAAACCAGTGGCGACTGGGGGATCTGGATTGTCGTCTTTATCATTTTCCTGTTCCTGATCTTCATTGCTGTGGAAGGTGAGTCGTCGTCGAGTTTCTGATTCTCGCTTATCCACCCGGAAGCTGCATAGGATAAGATCGCACAAAAGACCGAGGGGCGCTCCCGGTCTTTTTCTCATATCGAAAAGTTGTAAACCAACCAGGGAGCCTTATACAGCATCATGAAGCATCTCTACAAAGATTACCAGTGTTCTGTTGATAGGTTTTTTAACATAATTCGCGAATATTCTAATTTTATAAGGATGTAAAACAGGGGTAAAAAATCCAGTAATCGGGCATATATTTGCAGAGGTGAATATACCAGCAAACCTAAGGGGGTATGTTATGCAAGGTAATACAAAAGATGGCCGCCCTAATCCTGAGGATATCCTGCGACGCATTACGAAAAATTCACGAGGCAAGCTGACAGTGTTTTTGGGAGCAGCGGCGGGAGTCGGGAAGACTTACGCGATGCTGGAAGCGGCTCATCAGCATCTAGCCGAAGGCGTCGATATTGTAACCGGTTGGATTGAGACCCATGGACGCAAGGAAACCGAGAAATTGGTGGAAGGACTACCACGTATACCGGGCCAAGCCATTGAACATCGAGGGAAAGTCTTGACGGAAATGGACATTGACGGTATTATCGCAAGGAAACCTACCTTAGTCCTGATTGACGAGCTCGCCCATTCCAATGTTGCCGGCTCCCGCCATAAGCGCCGTTTCCAGGATGTTGAGGAAATTTTGAAGGCCGGCATTAATGTGTACACAACGCTAAATGTTCAGCATATCGAAAGTCTTAACGACATAGTCAATAAGATTACCGGAATCGTTGTTCGGGAGACCGTACCGGACCATATTGTTGAACAGGCAGATATTATAAAACTTATTGATATTCCGCCGGAAGACCTCATCAAGCGCTTAAAAGAAGGGAAAGTTTATAAACTAGCCCAAGCAGAACAGGCTCTGAGTAATTTTTTCCGCCCGAAAAATCTCAACGGTTTGCGGGAACTCGCCTTGCGCTTTACCGCCAACCGCGTGGAGAAGGACCTCAATGAATATCGGCGGGAAGACACTACCTGCGACCGGTGGGCTTTTGCCAACCGAGTCATGGTTTGTGTGGGGCCAAGCCCTTTTTCGGCTCAATTGATCCGTTCAGCCTACCGACAGGCGGGAAGACTTCAGGCCGATTGGTTGGCAGTACACGTTGAACTTGCGCGTCCGTTTCCCATGAATGGCAAAGATCGTGAGCGATTGGACAGAAATATGCGGTTAGCGGCGGAATTAGGGGCCAACACGCTCACTGTTGTGGGAGAAGATTTTACAAAAGAGATTCTTGAGGTGGCGCGCAGTCATCGGATAACGACGATCGTTATCGGAAAACCGCGGCATAGCCGCTTACGGGAAATCATTCGCGGCTCCATCGTCGATGAACTCATTCGCAAGAGCGGCGATATTAACGTATATGTAATCCGTGGTGAAGCGGAGCAAGAACAGGTGACAGCGATTACAACTGCCGAGCCTTTAAAGCCGAAGCCGCTGCTTCCGTATTGCGGGGGTATTCTGCTAATGGCTGTGACGACGGTATTCAGTTTGCTGTTAAAGAGTAAACTGGGAATGATCAACATCGCACTGTTGTATCAATTGCCGGTTGTGCTGAGCGCCTATTGGTGGGGGAGGTGGCCGTCTTACGTCACTGCTTTAAGCAGTGTTATCGTCTTTGGTTTTCTTTTCGAAGCACAGTCGGCATACTTTCAAATACACCCTTTCTACTATCTATCGAGTTTTGTCACATTTCTGATTGTCGCGTTCGTAATTGGCGGCAGAACACAGCGGCTCAAAATGCAGGCGGCATCCGCGCGTCTCCGAGAAAAAAGCACCCAAGCTCTTTATCAATTTAGCCTGGAAATTGCTGCAGTCCAAGGTTTGGAAGCTATTACACACGTGATAGCGAAACAGGCTTCTAGCGCAATCAGTCGTAATACAATGGTCCTGATACCGGGTGAACACGGCAATTTGAAAATATGGGCCGAGTACGGTACGCAAATCCCGCAGGAGAAACACCCGGGAATTAGTGAGCAGCTTCCGCTAGGTAATTCCAAAGAAGCCAAAGTTGCAGCCTGGGCGTATAAGCATGGTCTGGTGGCGGGTAATTCCACCGAAACATCGCCGGAGGCGAATCACTTGTATGTTCCGCTCAAAGTCCGAGGCAGAGCAGTCGGTTTATTAGGCATTTGCGTTGGAAAACTCAAGCTGACGCCGGAAGAACGGCGATTGGTAGATGCCGCAGTCGGGCTGGCCTCGATTGCCATAGAGCGGACAATATTGCAAGGAACAGAGCAAGCGACGCATGGTGGATACAATGGGATTAGGGGACGACTTAGCATGTGATGCCATATATCGGCGATTGGCATTGTTTTTCTGCGGCCCCGTCTTATGCGGTTCAGATAGAGCAGCCAAAATAATTCGGTAAGTTATTGCAAATAGCAGAGACACCTCTGCTATTTTTTTTGGTAACACTCTGTCTCTGGGGCGTACTCCAGACGAGGGTGAGGCTTATAAGAGGCTGTCCAAAAGTTGGGCAGCCTCTTTTTTTGGTTTCGCTTCTGTGAAAAGGCTTATTGGGCTTGCGGGACGGAAAGTGAGGGCTATTTATTCTTTCGGTCTTAATTTTGGCGGCTTTCAACTAAACTGGGGACTGTCCCATTGTTGTTAATCCGTTTTTTTCACCTGAGGGCCGGAGTCTTTATACATTCTTGACAAGTTAGGCTCATATTTTAGCACTATCTTTACGAATAGATGGAGTACAATATGGGTGTGATCCGGAGGAAGAGAGGCAGGTGGCAGCAATGACTGATTTATGGATGGCTGGGATTCTCGCAGATTTATTGGTTAGTTATTTAATCTTTGCGTTGTTGAAACCAAAGGAATTCTGAGATGATCCTATTTGTTTTTCTCCGGATCGGTTGCTTCGATCAATATAAAGACGGCTCGAAAGAAGGAGATTGACATGTTTACCAAAACTGCTTATGCTATCAAAACCTTGGCTGGGAAATACCTGCATGTTACGATATCACGATTAGGTTTCCAGGTTTTCCGAGTGGATTCGCCTGAGTCGGCGCTTATCTGGATGGACCGTAAACAGGCCGGCGATCTTTTGTTTCACGTTCAGTCGCATATAGGTGAGAAGTGTGAGATTATCCAATTCGATTTAATCGAAAAAGCATCTTAACATTTAATTGCCGGAAACGATAACTTTTTTTGGAGGTTGACACGAGTAAAGAGATGATTTGGTCAAAGCTCTGGAAAAGACAGCAACTGCTGCTCTTTTCCAGAGCTTTTTATTTTTCTTTCAATCGGTAACCTGCGGGGCTCCCCGAATCCGAACCATGGTGTTGATACCGGTGCGCGGGTGACCTGATAGTTGTTGATGATAGAGAATCGGCTCGACAGGCGGCGGGATATCGGCCGATAGTTACCCGACCAGCGAGGGCTGCAGCTGTCTTGATGCAATCTTGACGGTTATGGTCTTATTCTTTACCCCATTTTAACGCCAAGCCGTGGTACTATCTAAATGGAACGACAAGGTCAATTATTTTGGAGGCGAAGAACATGGATCTGACAACAATGTTTCTGATTAATATAGCTATGGGTTTGACGGCGATGGCTCTGGCATGTGTAATCTGCGTTACAATGGAAAAAGCCGTCGCCGCAGGGAAGAAGGCTTTGGTATTGGCCAACGGTTATTGTAAAGCACACTTTCATCATGCCTGGGATTAAGTCAAAAAGAAGAAGGTGAGGCAAGTGACCAGTCATGATATCGTTCTTCTGGCGATGATTATGTTTTGCACCGGACTTTGCGCAGGGTTGTTTCTGTGGCCCCGTCTAATGCGGTTCAGATAAGATTTATTCAAATGATCATCCCCATAGCAGACACTCTCTGCTATGGGGATGATCATTTTTCGCTGTCTGATATACCTTTGAAAGGCTATGACTTGGTCTATTTCAGAGTGAAAAAAGCCTCGATGGCAGCGAAATATTCCGAGGGAACTTCATCGCGGATGTCCGCAAGCTGAAGCTTGTCCATCTCGATATCAACGGCAACGATCTTTTCCCTGTTTTGAGCAGGGACATTCTCGGCAATAATTTCATACCCATTCCCCCTGGCGACCACCTCGGCGGTGTCGTTTTCCGAAAAAACCAGCTCGACAGAATTGGAGCCGATCTCGGATACGGTGCGCAAAATTTTCTTCAACATTCTCACCCCCGCTATTCTTCGATTATTCTGCTATGGTCGCGTTTTGAGCTATTGCAGATATCATGACAGGTCTATATAAAATATCCCCCGAACGGTGGCGAAAAAACCGCAGTATTTATATCTCCCGGACTCTTAAACTCCGGCAAGGACGGCAAGGGCTGCCTTCCGGTTTTTTTATTTATTCTTATGCAACCAACGCCGTGCCGATCGGTACCACCGAAGAAGCCAGCGGTCAGCGGGCGGTGGTGTCTCCAGCCTGTCCTGCGCTTCCAGACGGCCCATGCGTGCCAGGTCTCCGGGGGAAGAGCTGATGTCTGGCATGGTTATTGCACCAAAGAAGGATATGAGTTGTTGCCATAGACCGCCAAACGGAGTGTTGATAGGCAAATTGCAATCTTGACGTTTTCTTGACGGTTTCCCCGGTTTTTTTGTCAGCATCTTTATCGGCGATGGAGATACAATATGGATGTAGTCCGAAGAGGTATGAGGGGGTATTGAAAATGGCTGACTTCTGGTTGGCTGGGATTGTCTCGGGTTTGCTCTTGGTCTATCTTGTCTACGCATTATTGAAACCGGAGGAATTCTAAATGACAATGGATCTGATGGTGTTTGCTCTTTTTCTGGCGGTCCTGCTTTTGTTGGCCTGGCCGCTGGGCAAATACATGGTCAAAGTCTTCGCTCTTGAGAAAACGATGTTTGATTCTCTGCTGTGTCCTGTGGAAAAGCTGATCTACCGGTTAACCGGAGTCAACCCCGGGGAAGAGATGACCTGGAGGCAGTATGTCGTTGCCCTGGTTATTTTTAATGTTTTGGGCGCGGTAGCGGTATATCTGATTGAAATATCCCAGGGCCTGCTGCCGTGGAACCCGGAAAACCTTACAGGGGTCAACCCTTGGGATCTGGCGTTCAACACAGCGATCAGTTTTATGACTAATACCAATTGGCAGGCCTATACGCCGGAAACCACGATGAGTTATTTTACCCAGATGGCGGCGCTGACGGTGCAAAATTTCAAATCGGCGGCCACCGGGATGGTGGTTGCGGTGGCTCTGATGAGGGGGCTCACCCGAAAAACGGCCAAGACCATTGGAAACTTCTGGGTTGATATGGTGCGCAGCGTGCTGTGGATTTTGTTGCCGTTGTCCATTGTGTTTGGGCTGGTTCTTGTCCAGCAAGGCGCGATTCAGAACCTGTCCCCCTACTTGACTGTGCATACCCTGGAAGGCGCCGAGCAGCGATTAGCCATGGGACCGACCGCTTCCCAGGAAGCGATCAAGATGATCGGCACCAACGGCGGCGGCTTCTTTAACGCCAACTCGGCCCACCCCTTCGAAAACCCCACGCCGCTCTCCAACTTTCTCCAGGTTCTTAGCATTTTCCTGATCCCGGCGGGGCTGGTGATGACGTTCGGGCACATGGCCCGGGACCGTCGCCAGGGCTACGCCATTTTGGCAACCATGATCCTGCTGTTTATTGTCATGCTGACAGGGACCTATCTTAGTGAACTGAGCGGCAATCCCATTCTGGCCGGAATGGGTGTGAACAGCCCGACATCCTTTGAAGGCAAAGAGGTGAGGTTCGGCATCGGTGGCTCGGCTCTGTTCGCCACGGTGACCACAGCCGCTTCCTGCGGCGCGGTAAACGCGATGCATGACAGCTTCACCCCGCTGGGCGGTTTCTTTCCGCTGCTGCAGATCAAGCTCGGCGAAATCATCTTTGGCGGCGTTGGCGCCGGATTCTACGGCATGATGATGTTTGTCGTCCTCACTGTCTTTATCGTCGGCCTGATGGTGGGCAGGACGCCTGAATATTTGGGCAAGAAAATCGAGTCAAGGGAAACCAAGATGGCCACGCTGGCTATTTTGATACCCTCGGTTTTCATCCTTACCGGCAGCGCCATCGCTTCGGTGGTTGAGGCTGGCACGTCAGCCATCGCCAACTCTGGCCCCCACGGTCTGAGTGAAATTGTGTACGCCTTTGCCTCGGCTGCTGGCAACAACGGCAGCGCCTTTGCCGGACTGAGCGCCAACAGCCCCTTCTACAATCTGATGTTGTCGGTGAACATGTTCCTTGGGCGGTTCGGGGTGATCATCCCGGTGTTGGCTATCGCCGGCAGCATGGCCGAAAAGAAGATTTCGCCTCCCGGACCAGGAACCTTCCCGACCACCGGCTGGCTGTTTGTTGCCGTTTTGGTTGGCGTGATCCTGATCGTAGGGGCTTTGACTTTTATGCCGGTACTGACTTTGGGGCCTGTGGTAGAGCAGCTGCTCATGCTTCAGGGAACCACTTTTTAAAGGAGCGAATGATATGACAACCCGAAGCAGTATTAATAAAGAAATCCTGGGGGCGGCGATTCGCGACTCTTTCTATAAATTGAATCCCCGCACCCAGTGGCGCAATCCGGTGATGTTCATTGTCTTCATCGGGGCAATACTGACGACTTGGTTCATGGCGCGGGATATCATCCACGGCAATACCCAATCTGTATTATTCACGCTGCAGATTTCCTTGTGGCTCTGGTTTACGGTGCTTTTTGCCAACTTCGCCGAAGCGGTGGCCGAAGGCCGGGGCAAGGCCCAGGCCAGCGCCCTGCGCAGCGCCCGCAGTCAGACCAAGGCGAAGAAAATTGTCGGCAGCGGCACCAAGCTGATTGACGCTGCAGAACTGCGCAAAGGCGATGTCGTGCTGGTGGAAGCAGGGGATTTCATTCCCAGTGACGGCGAAATCATCGAAGGCATGGCGTCGGTGGACGAAAGCGCCGTAACCGGCGAGTCGGCTCCGGTTATCCGGGAGTCGGGCGGCGATAAGTCGTCAGTTACCGGCGGTACCAGGGTACTGTCAGACTGGGTCAAAATCCGCATTATGGCCAATCCGGGGGAGACGTTCCTGGACCGGATGATTTCTTTGGTCGAAGGTGCCCAACGGCAGAAGACACCGAACGAAATCGCGCTGACCATCCTGCTGGTCGGCTTGACCATCATCTTCATGTTCTCGGTAGCTACCATCGAACCCTACGCCATTTATTCCGGTATGGAAGTACCGGTAACCGTGCTTGTCGCCCTCTTGGTCTGTCTGATACCGACAACCATCGGCGGCCTTCTCTCCGCCATCGGCATCGCCGGCATGGACCGCCTGCTGAAGCGCAACGTCCTGGCCATGTCCGGACGGGCGGTGGAAGCCGCAGGCGACGTCGATGCCCTGCTGCTGGATAAAACCGGAACTATTACCCTCGGCAACCGGATGGCGACCGAATTTATCCCGGCGCCGGATGTGAGCCAGGAGCAACTGGCTGACCTCGCCCAGCTTTCCTCGCTGGCTGACGAAACGCCGGAGGGCCGGAGTATCGTTGTCTTGGCTAAAGAGAAATACAACCTGCGGGAGCGAAACCTGGAGGCTCTGGGGGCTGAATTTGTACCTTTCACCGCCCAGACCCGCATGAGTGGAGTTAACCTTAAAGGGCAGGAAATCCGAAAAGGCTCGGTGGACGCCATCAAGAAATATGTCCGCGAGCAGGGGGGCGAATTTCCGGACGTAATCGACAGAGCCTGTGAGACCATCGCCAAAGGCGGCGGTACGCCGCTGGTGGTGGCCGAAGGGGCCAGGGTGGTTGGCGCCATTCACCTGAAAGACATTGTCAAAGGTGGTATCAAGGAACGGTTCCGCGATCTGCGACAGATGGGGATCAAGACGGTGATGATCACCGGCGACAACCCTCTCACCGCGGCAGCCATCGCCGCCGAGGCCGGGGTGGATGATTTTCTGGCTGAGGCGACACCGGAGGATAAACTGCGGCTGATCCGGGAGTATCAGGAAAAAGGCATGCTTGTGGCCATGACCGGCGACGGCACCAACGACGCTCCGGCGCTGGCCCAGGCCGATGTGGGGGTGGCGATGAACAGCGGCACCCAGGCAGCCAAAGAGGCCGGTAATATGGTCGATCTTGACAGCAATCCGACCAAACTCATCGAGGTCGTGGAAATAGGCAAGCAGCTTCTGATTACCCGGGGCGCACTGACCACTTTCAGTGTGGCCAATGATGTGGCCAAATATTTCGCCATCATCCCGGCGATGTTTACGGCGGTTTTTCCGGTGCTGAAAGTGTTCAATGTTATGGGGCTGGCTACGCCTCAAAGCGCGATATTAAGCGCCGTAATATTCAACGCCCTGATTATCATTGCCCTGGTTCCGCTGGCACTCAGCGGGGTGAAATACCGACCGGTGGGAGCAGAGACTATCTTGCGGCGCAATCTCTTGATTTATGGTCTGGGCGGCATCATCGCCCCCTTTATCGGCATCAAGCTGATTGATATTGTTATCGTGGCGTTGGGGCTGGTGTAACACCGCCGCTCACGCCGAATAGAGCGAAGGGAAGTCGATGACAGATGCTACGGCAAATCATGAATGCAATAGGGATGCTTGTTGTTTTGACAGTTATCTGCGGGTTAATATATCCCTTGATGATGACCGGGCTGGCTCAGGCTGTGTTTCCCCATCAGGCCAACGGGTCGATCATAATCCGGGACGGTGCTCCGGTAGGTTCCAAATTAATCGGGCAGAATTTCGCCAACCCCGGCTATTTCCATGGACGGCCGTCGTCGGCGGGGGAAAAAGGCTATGATGCCAGCAACTCCGGGGGTTCAAACCTTGGGCCGACAAGCAAGAAACTGATGGATACGGTATCCGACAACCTGAAACAGGTTCGCGACGACAACGCCCTGAACGAATCAGCCGGTATACCGTCTGATCTGGTTTTAGCTTCAGGAAGCGGCCTTGACCCGGATATTACTCCTGCGGCTGCTTATCTTCAAGTGGAACGGGTCGCCAGGGAACGCAACCTTGATGTTGCCGAAGTCAGTCAATTGGTGGCAAAACACATTCAGGGCCGCCAGTGGGGCCTGTTTGGCGAACCGAGGGTAAACGTACTGGAACTCAACCTGGCGCTTGACGCCCTCCGACACTAGACCGCCTGCGGGCAAGCTTGGGGAGGTAGAACATGCCAAGCCAGAATAAGCAAGAAAATCGGCCTAAACCGGAAGATATTCTGGAGCGTATCAACAAAGAGGCCAGGGGAAAGCTTACGGTGTTTCTCGGAGCTGCGGCGGGGGTCGGTAAAACCTACGCCATGCTGGAGGCGGCCCATGATCGCCTCCAGGAAGGTATTGATATCGTAATCGGCTGGGTTGAGACCCACGGTCGCCAGGAAACGGAAAAACTGGCCGAAGGGCTGACGCGGATTCCCGCGAAGGTCATTGAATACCGGGACAAAGTTTTGCCTGAAATGGATATTGACGCCATTCTGGAGCGAAAACCGGAACTGGTTCTGGTGGATGAACTTGCCCACGCCAATATTCCCGGTTCCCGCAATGTGCGGCGCTTCCAGGATGTCGACGAGCTTGTGAAGGCCGGTATCAATGTTTACACGACGCTGAATATCCAGCATATCGAAAGTCTGAACGACGTCGTAGCTCAGATTACCGGAGTTATTGTGCGGGAGACGGTACCGGACTACATCGTCGAACAGGCCGACTCGGTGAAGCTGATTGATATCCCGCCGGAAGACCTGATTAAGAGGCTCAAAGAGGGCAAAGTCTACATTCCGGGGCAGGCGGAACAGGCTCTGCGCAAATTTTTTCGTCAGGGAAATATCAACGCCCTGCGGGAGCTTTCCCTGCGCTTTACCGCAGAGCGGGTGGACAGAGACGTAAAGGATTATATGCGCGAACACAGCATCTGCGGCCCTTGGCCGGTAGCCGGCCGGGTCATGGTGTGCGTGAGCGCGAGTCCCTTTTCGGCCCAGCTCATCCGGGCCGCCAGGCGGCTGGCCGGGGGACTGCAGGCCGACTGGCTGGCGGTGCACGTCGAGCCTGAGCGCCAGTTGCCGATGGGCGACAAGGACCGAGACCGTCTGGCCCGGAACATTCAACTGGCTGAAGAGTTGGGAGCAAAAACCTTTACCGTGGTGGGCAAGGACCTGATTGAAGAAGTCTTGGAGGTAGCCCGCAGTCACAATATAGCGACAATTGTTATCGGTAAACCACGGCACAGCCGTTGGCGGGAACTCATTTATGGCTCCACGGTCGACAAGCTTATCCGTCGCAGCGGCGGAATCAATGTTCACATCATTCAGGGCGAAGCCGAAGAGGAGCAGGCGGTTGCCATCAAGACGGCGGTCATCACGAGATCGATCCCGTGGCGGCATTACGGCGGCGGTCTGCTGATGATGGCTGGAGTGACTCTGTTTAGCCTGCTGATCAACACAACGTCCAGTGTTGCACTCATCAACATAGCTCTTTTGTATCAATTGCCGGTTACCCTCAGCGCCTTCTGGTGGGGCAGGTGGCCATCCTACTTTACCGCTGTGTGCTGTGTGCTTGTTTTTGATTTCTTTTTTGTGCCGCCGTCCTTTACGATGAGTGTCGACGATATCCGCTATCTGTGGAGTTTTGCGACTTTCCTGATTGTCGCCTTTATCATTGGCGGCCGGACGGAGCTGCTGCGCCTTGAGGCAGCTGCGGCCCGGGTAAGGGAGAGGAGCACCCGGGCCCTTTATCACTTCAGCCGGGAAATCGCGGCGATCACTGATTTGAAAACCATAACCCGGGGAATGGCCAAACAGGCTGCCGAGGCGATCGACCGGGCCGTTGCCGTCCTGCTTCCGGACGAAAACAGCCGACTCACAGTATGGTCGAATCATGACCCGATGGTTCAGGACGATGAGCCGTCTGAAACGAAAAATCCAGTTCCGCTAGGCGATTCGACGGAGGCGGCGGTGGCAGTCTGGGCCTATCAGCATGGCCAGGTAACCGGCAAGTCCACCGAAACATTGCCTGGAGCCGAATATTTATATATACCGCTGAAAACCCGCGACGAGACAGTCGGTTTGCTGCGGATTCATATCGGAAAAAACAGGCTGACAGCAGAAGAACGGCGGCTGGTAGACGCCTGGACGGGGCTGGCCGCCATTGCCGTAGAACGGGCGCTGTTGTCACAGCGTCAGTAGGAAATGGAAGGGCGCGGGCATCTAAAAAGGTAAGGTCATTACCTGACAGACAGAAACGGAGGGGAGAAATGCATGCCTGCTAACGAGATTATCCTTTTGGCTGTCGGCATGTTTTGCTTTGGGCTTGCTTTGGGTTTATTTCTATTTCCTTGGATTTTCCGACTGAAATAAACGGCAATATTGCTAAAAGGCCAAAATAGCCGGGGTTGAAAAGGAATCCAAGCCGCGGTGTGGAAGAGGGAAGAAGTGGCTTCAAACTTCGCCGAATGGCGTTTCGCGCCGGGAAAATTCGGCGTGGGTGGTGGGAGAGTGTGATGCAAAGCAAAAAGCAGGAAAAGCGGCCTGACCCTGATGTAATCCTGGAGAAGATCAGCAAAGCGGCGAGAGGCAGACTCACCGTCTTTCTTGGCGCCGCGGCCGGAGTGGGCAAAACATACACCATGCTTGAGATTGCCCACGAGCGCCTGCGGGAGGGTACCGATATCGTTATTGGCTGGGTGGAAACCCACGGCCGCCAGGAAACAGCGAAGCTGGTAGCCGGGTTGCCCCGCATTCCGGCCAAGATGCTGGAATACAACGGCAAAGCGCTGCAGGAAATGGATGTTGACGCCATTATTGCGCGCAGGCCGGAGCTGGTGCTGGTAGACGAATTGGCTCATGCCAACATTGTCGGCTCTCGGCATGTGCGGCGTTTTCAGGATGTCGAAGAACTGCTGAAAGCCGGTATCCATGTCTACACCACGCTGAATGTTCAACACATTGAAAGTCTTAACGATGTAGTCGCCCAGATTACCGGCGTGGTGGTCAGAGAAACGGTACCTGATGATATCATCGAAAAGTCGGATAATGTTCAACTTATTGATATACCGCCCGAGGATCTCATCAAACGGCTCAAGGAAGGCAAGGTCTACGGGACCGGCCAGGCGGAACACGCCTTGCGCCACTTCTTCCGGCCAGGCAATATCAACGCCCTGAGAGAATTGGCGCTGCGTTTTACCGCCAGCAGGGTTGATAAAGACTTAAGCGTATATATGAAGGAGCATCATATCGATGGCCCGTGGCCGGCGGCCGGGCGGGTCATGGTATGTGTCAGCGCCAGTCCGTTTTCCGCCCAGCTCATTCGGGCCGCAAGGCGACTGGCAACCGGACTTCAGGCCGAGTGGCTGGCGGTCCATATCGAGACAACCGGCAAGCTTCCCCCAGGCGATCAAGAGAAGGATCGGATCGCCCGCAATATGCGTCTGGCCGAGGAACTGGGGGCCAAAACGCTAAGCACGGCTGGTAAAGACCTGGCTGATGAGATTCTTGACATAGCCTGTAATCATAATGTCAACTCAATTGTTGTCGGCAAACCCAGGCACAGCCGGTTATGGGACATCATTCATGGTTCAACGGTTGATAAACTGATCCGGCGAAGCGGCGGCATCAATGTGTATGTCATTCAGGCCAGCAAAGAACAAGAGCAGGTTGCCCGCATCACGACAACCCCTGCTCCCGAAAAGGCAAACTGGCGCTATTACGCCGCCAGTTTGCTTATGGTTGCGGCTGTGACCATTTTTAGCTGGCTGCTCAGAGATCAAATTGAATTCGTTAATGTGGGGCTCTTATATCAGCTGCCGGTGGTGCTTGTCGCCTATTGGTGGGGGCGCTGGCCATCCTATTTCGCCGCTGTTATTGGTGTGCTTGCCTTCGATTTTTTGTTCGTACCGCCGATTTTTACCTTTACTGTGGATGATATTCGCTTTGTATGGAGTTTTGTTACATTTCTGGTTGTGGCGTTTATCATTGGCGGCAGGACGGAGCTGCTCAGATATGAGGCTGCAGCTGCCAGGATGCGGGAGAAGAACACTCGGGCGTTGTTCGAATTCAGCCGCGAGATTGTGGCTGTTATCGATATGGACACTATCGCCGGAGAGCTGGCGGAGCAAGCCGCAGATGCCCTCGACCGCGCGGTGCTTGTGCTGCTCCCGGACGAAGCCGGCCGGTTGGCGGTCCGGGCTGAATATCAACCCGGTACCGGTCATGTTATCGCCACCCAGAGCAAAGGATCAATGGCGGACAGCTCCGAAGCCGCTGTTGCTATGTGGGTATATGAACATCGGGAGGTCGCCGGGCGGTCCACAGAGACCCTTTCAGGCGCCCAATACCTTTATCTGCCGCTTAACACCGCCGATAATGCGGTGGGAGTTCTGGCTATCCGCATTATCGAAAGGTTCATCACCCCGGAACAGCGGCGGCTGATGGATGTATGGGCCGGTCTGGCGGCCATCGCCATCGAGCGGGTGAAGCTGACGGAGAAGGCGCGGGAAGCCACTGTGCTTTTGGAATCAGACCGCCTGCAAACCGCGCTTTTTAATTCGATTTCCCACGAACTGCGCACTCCGCTTGCATCCATCATGGGGTCGGCGTCCACCCTGGTTGACGGAGTAGTGATATATTCGCCGGAGGAAAGACTGGAACTATTGGAAAATATCAAAGACGGCGCCAGCCGGATGGATAGAGTTGTCGCGAACCTGCTGGACACGGCCCGGCTGGAAAGCGGCATGCTGCAACTGAAAACCGACTGGTGCGATATTCAGGATATCATCGGGGCAGCCCTCAGCCGCCTGCCGGAGCAGATCAAAGACAGAAAGCTCGACTTCAGTGTGCCGGAAGGGCTTCCGCTATTGCGCGGTGACTGTGTGCTCCTGGAGCAGGTGGTCATTAATCTGGTGGATAATGCTTGCAAATATTCGCCGCCTGCCAGCCCTATCGAAATAAAAGTCAGCAGCAGTCAGGACCGGCTCCGGGTATCGGTTGCCGACCGCGGCATAGGTATACCTCAAGCCGAACTGGCTCAGGTTTTCGATAAGTTCTATCGGGTGAAGCATCGCCTGAGCGGTATTGCGGGAACCGGACTGGGTCTGTCCATCTGCAAGGCGATTGTGGAGGCTCATGGAGGCTCGATATGGGCGGAAACCCGCCGTGATGGCGGTGCAATTGTCAGCTTTACCCTGCCGACGAACTCTGTCGGGGGCGTTTCCAACCAGTCAGAAAGCGGGGTGAGCGTATGACAGACAAAGGTCCGCGGATCCTTGTCATTGATGATGAACCGCAAATCTGCCGACTGCTGAGGGTTTCGCTGGGAGCCTACGGCTATGATATCAGCGAGGCCGTGAGCGGCCAGGACGGAATCAGCCGGGTGGCCATTTTTAAACCTGATCTGATTATTCTCGATCTGGGTCTGCCTGATATTGACGGCAAGGAAGTTATCCGCCTCCTGCGGGAGTGGTGTCAAACCCCGATCATCATTCTTACCGCCAGGGGCCAGGAGGAGGAAAAGGTCGAGGCTCTCGACGCCGGGGCTGATGATTATATTACAAAGCCTTTCGGGGTAAGTGAACTCATGGCCCGGATCCGGGTTTCACTGAGGAGGACGGCGCAATCAGAAGATGAGCCTGTCATTACCTGCGGCGATCTGGTGGTGGATCTGGCCCAACGCAGGGTGAGCGTCGGCGGGCGCGAGGTAAAACTGACGCCTACCGAATATGACATTATCAAAGTGTTGGCGCAGCACGCCGGCAAAGTACTGACCCATAAACAGCTGCTGAAAACGGTCTGGGGCAATTCATGCAACGAAGATAACCATTATACCCGGGTTTTCATCGGCCAGTTGCGCAAAAAAATCGAGGAGAACCCTAATCAGCCGCGCTATATCATTACCGAGTCGGGGGTCGGGTATCGGCTGATGGGCCGGTAATCATACGAAAAGGACTGTTACGAAAACGTAACGGTCCTTTTCGTTTGGCTTAATTTGTTGAGATATAAAATATTTTTAACTACCGCAGTCTGGTAGTTATTGCCATGCCCTTATTCAGGAACTAATATATAGGTAACAAAGGATGTAGGAGGTAATATATGAATAACGGCGATAAGGACCAGTTCCTTGAGGAGCGCTTGGTCAGGTTTGACAAGTGGATTCAGGACGGGAGAATCCCTTCATCCTCGAAGGTAATCCCGCTGCTGGAATCTCTTTCCGGGCTGCAGTGGATATTGCCTACCCAGCAGGTGGTGGAGATCCTGCGCAACATGAGGACCTTTGCGCTGGCTAATTGCGAATGCCGCATTCGTTACAACCGCTGTGACAACCCCCGGGAAATCTGCATTCTTACCAACGATGCAGCCGACCAGTGGGTCGCCCAGGGCCGGGCACGCTACATCGATCTGGAGGAGGCCAAAGAGCGGCTGAAGATGGCCCATGAACACGGCCTGGTGCACCTTACTTTCTACAACCCCAATCAGTATATCTACGCTTTATGCAGCTGTTGCGAATGCTGCTGCCACGATCTTCAGTTCCTGAAAAAATATCAGCGCCCAGATCTCATCGCCCATGCCGACTATGTGGCGGAGGTTGACACCTGTAGCTGCATCCAGTGCGGCGCCTGCGCCGGCCGCTGCATCTTTGGTGCCCAGGAAAAGAGCGGTGAGGCGGTGGTTTTCTGCCAGGACAAATGTTACGGCTGCGGGGTCTGTGTAACTACCTGCCCGACCGGGGCTATCAGCATGAGGCTGAGGAAGACGAATCCGGACAAAGCTGCCGCGGAATAGCACTGGGTGGATTTTTTGGCGCGTCATTTCGCTCTGGCGATTGCTATTACGCAGTGATCGGTAAGAACCTGTTCGACAAAGGCCGCCTGACAGTCTTCGCATTTGACAATCAGGACGACTTCGCCTGGATTTGACGGTCCCTGTTTACGACGGTTTTTTGGGGTGTGGAGGGTGTCGATGACCAGGCCGACCCCTCCGCCCAGGCACAACCCCAATAAGCCCCACAGCAGCGGTCCGCCGGGCAGAATAAATCCCCAAACAGTGAAAATCACCGAGAAAAAGGCTCCGGCCAAAAGGGCGCCGTCAATCTGGCTTATTCCATCCGCCCGCCTGATCGTATCCAAGATGTGCGCCTGCTGCTGCTTCGTTTCCAAGGGTGCGGCGAATATATTCCGTTTGGCGATACCGCCCGCCTCGATGTCGGAAATCGCCAGTTCCAAAAGAACGGAATGTTCGAAGGTGGAAATGATGAACACGATGGCTTCAGTCTCCTTCAACAAGGGCGGTAAGGCCAGAGGAATCGGAATATTCGCGTCTTAAGTACTCCGCCTGCTCCCGGTTAAACAGCTTGTTGTTCTCCACGGTGTTGGTATATGAGTCGTAGATGGCGAACATGTGAATGGACGGCATGAATAACAGCCACTCCCAGTCGGCAACAGCCACCGCTTTGGCGAAATCTCCCCAGGCAGTGTAGTTTAAGACTTCCATCAGGTGGGAGAAGTAGGCTATCGCCACCCACCATAACAACAAAAAGAACCCCGCCGGCAACCGGTGGGCATACAGGTGTCCCAAACCCGGCATCAGCACCGACCAAGCCGATGCCACCCAGGGATTGCGTTTGTCGAAATAGTTGATGGTGAATGAATTCATAGCCACAGGCGCAGGGACGCTGCCTGAACGGTCTGCCAAAACAGCGAGCTTGTTGAGGTCGACTGTTGTGCGGTAACTGTCCCACAAAGCGTACATGAACACCGCGTTATATAATAGCAGCCAGCGAGGGCTGGCGGCCGCCGTAGCCTCCTGGAAGCGGCCGGTGAAGGTATAGAGAATAACCAGGTTTAGTTGGGACTGCGTATTGATGAGGATTTCCCAGAAGATCAGGATATAGCCTTTGAGATACTGTCCCAGGGCAATTTGGCCGAATCCCGGGAAGATAGTCGACCACAAGGCGATGACCACCGGATTCCGTAAATGGATCAGATTGGGGGCAAGCGGCGAGGTGTATGCTTTTGGCCGTCGCTGGACCTTGCCGTCTGGGGATTCCATCCGAGCCTCCGTCTGGACAGCTTTGCGATGTCCTGCAGTTTTCAATAAAATAGGCAATTAGTCGCCCCGCTGCAAAACTGCAGCGGGGCGCACCTCGTGTCAACGGGATTGGCGCGGTGATTCAAATGAATTTGCTTTCTGGCTTTTTTGAGTATAGGAGACAGTGTCAAAGCCGCCTCTGTTGTGTGACTGTTGATTGGCTGATTCCTTTTCCTGAGCAATCAATTCTTTGGCGTAGGCGATGGCGGCAGGCCGATTTTGAAAAATCATTCCCACCGAAGGCTCTTTGGCTGTCCAGACAAGAAACTCTTCGTTCCGCAGTGACAGGAATACCGCGTTTCCGGGAAAGTCAGCCATGGTGATGGTATGATCGAAAAGATCGTCTTTGTCCGCAAAACCAAGATTGATGGCCGTAATGTCGCTGAATTCTTCGCAAATCATTTTTTTCTCCCCCGTCACCTAATCTCTGATGATAGATTGCCCAGATGCGAGTTTGGTTAAACAACAAATCATACCATCGACGTCTGCGACATATGAGTAGTACGGGGTGATGACTTATAAAAGTCTATTATCTTGCGAAACGGCGGTTCCTGCTGATCGCTGTGCCTGCATGGCTGGCTTTGTGCTGTGTTGTTTTGTTGTTGGTCTCGGGACAGTCGCTGGAGGGCAGGATTGTAGTTGTTGACGCCGGCCATGGAGGAATCGACTCAGGGGCCAACCGGCCCGGAGCTATTGAGAAAGAGATAAACCTCGCTATTGCTCTGCAGGTTAGAGACAACCTGAAAGGATACGGTGCGAAGGTCATCCTTACCCGTGACAGCGACGTAGAGCTTAGCGACCTGTGCGACAACGAAAAGGTGCGGGGACGTTATCGCCGCGATTTGAACGCCCGGCTGGAAATGGTGGAAGAATCGGATGCTGACTTGTTTGTCAGCATCCACGCCAACGCCAGCACAAATCCCCGGCGGCGCGGTATTGAATGCTACTATGCCGCATCGTCGGAGGCAGGGAAGCGACTGGCTCTGGCCATACAGGAACAGCTGCGCTCGGTCGCCCCGGTGAGCCAGGTCGCCAAGTCCGCCGACTACTTCGTGCTTCGCCGCAACAAGGTTCCGGCTGCGTTGGTTGAGGTGGGTTTTATCACCAATGCCGAAGAGCTGGCCTTATTACAAACCCCCGAGTATCAGCGCGCTCTGGCGGTGGCTGTTGCCTCCGGCATAGACCGCTTTTGCAAAGAATCATCGTCTGGATTGCCACTGCCGGGACCTGAAGACAGTCCGCGTCCAGGCCGGTTTGGGCAATAATCCGATAGATGATCGCCTGCCGGTTTTCTTTTGCATCTGTGGAATAAAGGAATACATATTGCGGAAATGGATGAGCAGAATATGAATAGGACTACCAACCACCTTCCGGCTAATAGGACCTGAAGGCTTGGAGCAAAACTGGGTGGACCGGACCCGTGTCTCGCTCGCCAGAAAGCGTGGATGAAATGAAAACTTCATGAAGGCCGCGGAAAAAATTAAACCGAGGGTGATGAGATGAAACCGACAGGTATTGTCAGAAGGGTCGATGATTTGGGACGCGTGGTTATGCCGAAAGAGCTCAGGAGAACTCTCCGAATCAAGGATGGAGATCCTCTGGAGGTCTATGTCTCCAACGACAGTGTGATGCTCAGAAAATATACTCCTGCAGGTGGGGGAATCGGCGACTTTGCTCAGGATTATGCCAAAACCTTGTCTGAAGTAACAGGCCATATCGCCTTGGTCGCGGATCAAGAGTCTTTTGTCGCCGTTGCCGGTATTGCGCAGCGCGAGTTTCTGGATAAACCTGTTCCCGATAGCTGGCTGAAAGAAAGCAAAAAAGCGCCTTCAGGAATTTTCAAAGACAAAGACGAGGAAACCGGCGTTTCTCGGAATGTGGCTTTTTGCAACATCGTAACCGACGGCGCTCCCCAGGGTCTTGTTGCTATCGTGTCCAAAGACGCGGCCGGTTCGATCGGTGATTTGGAACTAAAGCTCACAGGAACCGCCGCCAGCTTTATCGCCAAACAAATAAAGTAGTTTGAAAGTCAAATAGCATGATCATTTCTTCTCCCAAATGCCGCTCTGTCACAGGCGGCATTTTTTGTTGTTCAGACAGAAAATAGCAATCTTATCTGCTCGACATAGGTGCAACCTGCAGAATACATTTTATTCTGATTGACGTTTTTTCCAGTTATGGTATAATCGCATCAGTTTATTTATTCTTGAAGGAGTAGAAATGTGCTGAACGTTGAAGCAATAAACGAAACCCATCCTACTGTAATGATGATTTCTGATTTTGATTACCGAACACTGATGGAACGGTACGAAGCTCCTGCGCCAAACCGGACTTTTCGCATTTTTGAAGAATATCCTTCCGCCGCCTTTGTTCATAAGGGGACAGATAAGGTTATCGGCTATATGCGCTATGAGCTTCAGGATGGCAAGCTTCAGGTGCACTACCTTCACCTGACGGAAAAGGGAAAAGATTACGGAAAAAAGATAGTCCGATTTTTGAGCGCAATACCTGATGTTCGAGAGACGAAAGGATTTGTGCTTTCCGGCGATTCTCTTTTGCTGGAGAAAACCGGGTTGGTTATTGATGAGCGTGCGATTTCCTGAAGGGGCGAATCACGGCGAGAGATCCGCCAGAACCGCAGCTCGGTGTTTGAATACCAAAAGAGCCTTACCGTTCAATAAACGGTGAGGCTCTTTGTCTTGTCTGAGTATCTTCGCCCATCATTGTGTTAGTTGGGCAGCCAATACTATTTTACAAATATTATTAACTTTTAGAGTAAATTTGTGATTATTGTGCATAATCATTATTGATAAAAACTTTAGGAGGAGTTTCGATGGAATTCAATTTTAACTTGTTTCAACCAAGGAAATACAAAGTTCGGTCCAAAGCAAGTGAACCCATTGTTGAGGTAAAGCCTAGTGGTCGGGTATTTTTCAATAAGCAAGCCTGTGAACTGCTCCAGAACAAACAATTTTGCATGATGGGCTACGATTCGGAGCAAAAGGCTATCGGCATTCTTCCCACTGAGCAGTCGGACCGGAACGCCTTTGCCGTCAGGTACACCGCCAAGGGGGCGTATTTAGGGGCCAAGAAGTTTCTTTCCCATTTTAATCTTCTGCCCCCTTCATCGATACAATCTCCGCCGCAAAAAACCGGTGAATTTATCGCCATTAAGTGGTAGAAGAAGTCGCGAGACCAGGAATACATATTACCCGGAATCTGCCCTAACAGCCTATTCACTCAACTTATCCCCGTAGTGGCTTGCCTTTGCCCGCACCTGCCTGGCTGACAATTGTTTTTTCTCCGGGTTTGCCTTGATTTCGTGCTCCACGCCAAACTTGTCGGCACCGTGTTTTTGTTCCGGCATCATCGTCACCTCCGTCAATAGTCTTTCCATACTGATGGATTTTAGGCCGGGACTCCGGTCTTTTTTTTTGATGCCAGCCTGCGGGATAAAATTATTTTCTGTGTTCTGAATATTACGGCAGGAGATTTGACTGATTACGCCAAACATGAAAGTACGAAATATATACAAAATGTATGCAATTTTAGCAAGCGTTGCTAACAAGGAGTTGGACACATGACAAGTTTACCGAATACGGTCGCTTTGAGTGGCTTGAGTCTCAGGGAAAAAGCCTATGAAATCATAAAAAACCAGATCATCACAGGTAAACTTTCCCCAGGTATTGCCCTGAATGAAAGGGAGCTTGTCGCTGAAATCGGGGTCAGCAGAACGCCGATTCGTGAGGCTTTAAATAGATTGGAAAAAGAGCACTTGGTGATCATCACGCCGCAAAAAGGAGCTTCTGTCGGTACCATTACGCCCAAAGTGATCAATGACATCTATCAGCTCAGGGAAGTTTTGGAACCTCACATCGTCAGCCTGGTTACCCCGAATTTTTCGAAAGACGAGTTGCTGCGTTTTCAAAAACATTTTTCCTGTTTATCGGTAGAGGATTATGATCTGTTGGCTGAGAACGACATGGAATTCCATTACGCAATTATTTATGCCTTTGGTAATGATTATCTCAATCATCTCATGGATAATATGTATATCCAAAATGAGCGGATACGTAGTCTTTCACTTCGATTGCCTCAGCGTTTATCCGAGTCGGTCACCGAACATCTGGCCATCATTGAAGCGATGCTGGCCCGTGATCCGCTGAAAGCCGCGGCGGCAATGCGCAGCCACCTGGCAAATGCCCGCTATGCTGCGTTCAGACTGTAAAATCGCAAAAGGCCTCCGCAGGGAAGGCTAGAGACAAAGCCAGCAGCACACCTGAAGTGAAAGTCAATTTCATTTTGGCTTTCGTCAGAAAATGCAGGAAATTCGGTCAGTCGCGCCAAATTCAATCAATGATTTCTGTGCTCCAATTTGTGATAAGGGAGCGCAAGGCAATATTCATGCAGGCCATTTTGGACATTGAGAAAGGAGTGGAAATAAACAACCTGCCGTTTTCGTTGCGTCTGGAGCGAAAGCAGGGTATGGTTTACTTAACAGTATTATCATCATCAGAGCCTAGTTTCGAGAGATATTAAAAAGGGGGAGTTTCGGGTATGAAAAAGTGGTTAGCAGTATTAGTTATCTTTATGTTTATCGTTCCTTTACTTGCAGGGTGTTCGTCGCAGAAAGCTGGTGACGACAAGGCTGCGCCGATCAAAATCGGTGTGGTGACATCCATGACCGGTGAGCGGGCTTTGACCGGGCAGTATACCAAAAATGGCGTCCTGATGGCAATTGAAGACATCAACGCCCAGGGCGGCATCAACGGACGCAAACTCGAAGCAGTCTTCGAAGATGATAACGGGAACGACGCCGGAGCGGTCAACGCTTATAATAAATTGTCCGGCAGCGGTGTGTCTGTTATTCTCGGACCAATTTACAGCAATATGGACCTGGCGATTTCGCCGAGCATTAAAAAGGCTGAAATCCCGACACTGGTCATGGGCAGCAGCAACGACCTTGCCAAGCAAAAGAATCAATGGATGTTCCAGGCCCGTACGGCTGACGCCATATCAGCCACAGCTCTTGCCAAATATGCGGCTAACAATCTGAAACTGAAGAAGATTGCCATCTTGCATGAGACCGACAACTTTGCTTCCGGCGCCGCAGCTGTCGCCAAGAAAACCCTGGAAGACATGGGCAATCCGCCTGTGCTGGTTGAGTCATACAACGGCGGCGACAAGGACTTCACCCCTGTCCTGGCAAAAATCAAGGCTTCCGGCGCTGACGGCGTTTTGGCCTGGTCCCAGCAAGTCGAGGCCGGTCTGATCATGAAGCAGATCAAATCCCTTGATCTCAACATTGCGCTGATTGGCTCCAACTCCTACATCACCAAGATCGCTATCGACCTGGCGAAAGAGAACGCCGAAAACGTTTATTCGGTCGCCGACTATGTAGCGACAACTCCTCTAGCCAAGGGTGCGGACTTTGCCAAAAGATACAAAGAGAAATATAAAATCGATTCAGAATTCAACTCAGCCATGAACTATGACGCCACTACGCTGGCAGCAGAGGCTCTGAAGAAAGCCGGCTCCACCGACAAGAACGCTGTAAGGCAAGCAATGGCAGCGATCAAAGACTTTGTTGGCGTATCCACCACCTTTACCTTCGATGAGAACAACGTCGGCGGCACCAGCGTGTGGATCGTTCAGACCAAAAACGGCGTTCCTCAGGTTATTGAAGCAGTCAAAGGCCGGTAATATTACGTAGTAGGACACAGGGGAGTGAGAGAATTCTTACTCCCCTCCCAAAAGGGGGAATATTAACAAATGGTTTTGCAGCTAATCATTGCCGGGTTGGCGATGGGCATCGTTTACGGGCTGGTTGCGATGGGTTTCGTCCTGATCTTCCGGGCCGTGGGTGTCGTCAACTTTGCCCAGGGTGAATTCTTGATGATCGGCGGTTTCTTCTCCTATACCCTTACCGCCCAACTGGGCCTGCCTATGGGAGCGGCGCTTGGAGTATGTGCCCTGATCATGGGATTGTTCGGCATCTTTTTCCATTTCCTTACTTACTGGCCTTTGCGAAAGTCCTGGGATATCACTGTCATCATCAGTACGATCGGAGCGTCCATCGCTTTGAAGGAAATCGCAACCCTCCTCTGGGGACCGGCGCCTCTGGGTGTTGATCCCATCGTCCCTGGACTGGCCAAATTCAGCACTGTATCCATCGAATGGCAGTTCATCCTGACCATTGGGATAGCGGCGCTTCTCATGGGCGGCGTTTTCATGCTGCTGGAGAGGACTTATCTGGGACATATTCTGCAAGCGACGGCCCAGGACCAGTATGCGGCAGCGTTGATCGGAATCCCGGTGGTTGTGGCCACAGGCCTGACCTTTGCCATCAGCGCGTTGATCACCGGAGTGGGCGGTTTGCTATTGGCGCCGATATTCTTTGTCACCACCACGATGGGGGGGATCACCGGCTTGAAAGCTTTTGCGGCGGTGATTATCGGAGGATTCGGCAGTGTACATGGTGCAATTATCGGCGGTATCTTGATCGGCTTTGTCGACACTTTTTCGGGAGCATATATTTCCTCGACTTATCGTGACGCCATCGTTTTTCTGTGCCTGATCTTAGCGTTGATTGTTCGCCCGCAGGGGATATTTGGCGAAAAAATCGCCGAAAAGGTTTAGGTGGCGAAAATGATATTAAAAAGAAGATTATTCTGGATGGTAGCTATATTAATTGCCGTGGCCGCGATAGTCATACCTTTGGTGTCGTCAAACTACATGCTGAGAGTCGTTAATATAACTATGATCACTTATATATGCGTGCTGAGTATGTTTATTGTTTTTGGGATGGCCGGCCAAATATCTTTTGCCCAGGCCGGTTTCTGGGGAGTAGGAGCCTATATTACCGCGATACTGACAGTCAAGTTGCAGTTGAGCCCGGTGATTGCCATCTTCGCCAGTGTGCTCGGCACCGGGTTGATTGCAGCGATTCTCGGGTTGGCGCTTTTTCGGCTGCATGGTCATTATTTCGGGTTTTCGACCATTGGTGTGGTCATGATTCTGAACGGTCTGTTTCAGAACTGGAAACCGGTAACAGGCGGAGCCGACGGTATCGGTGGTATTCCGGCTTTCGGGATAGGATCATGGGAGTTTACCAGTGAAATGAACAACTTTCACCTGATCCTCGTCATCGTTGTCGCAGTCAGTATTATTACTTATATCGTGCAGCGCTCGGCATTGGGGCGCTCGTTTATGGCCATCAGAGACAACGAGATTGCTGCAAAATGCATGGGAGTGAACAGTTACAAGACGAAAATCATCGCTTTTACGCTGGCGGCGATGTACTGTGGCATCGCGGGTTCACTGTTCGCCTTTCTGACCAGCTATATCAGCGCCACAACCTTTACTTTTCCCCAGTCTGCTTTATATCTGGTAATGCTCATGCTGGGCGGGTACAACACTCTGGCGGGACCGGTTGTTGGAACCCTCCTGTTGATGCTCTTGCCGGAATGGTTTAGGTTCTTGCAGGAATACATCCTGCTTATCTATGGCTTGGGTGTCATGGTGTTAATGGTAGTCATGCCTGATGGACTTATCGGAGGAGGTAAGAAAGCCTATGAATCTATCCGCAAAAGAGGCTGGGCAAAGCAGCCCAGTAATGATATTGGATAAACTATGCAAGCGCTTCGGTGGTGTTGTTGCCGCTGATGAAATTTCTTTTACTCTTGCTTCAGGGCAGATTCACGGGCTGATTGGACCAAACGGTTCAGGAAAGAGCACCGCGTTAAACCTGATCAGCGGTGTTACGGATATGGATTCCGGTAATGTCATCCTTGACGGGGAAACGATCACCAAAGAGGCCAGCTACATGCGGGCCAGGCTGGGGATTGCCAGAACCTTTCAGCATCCCAGGCTTCTCAAACGTTGTGATGTGAGAACCAATCTTTTTCTGGGCAGCGACTTGGCTAACATGAAAAAGCATTCGTCGCCTTTCACTTTGGAGCAGCTTATGGAAGCCGCAGGCCTAAGGCTTGATCTGGGAGATTCCATCACTACGATGTCTTACGGTCAGCAGAAGTTGTTCGAGATCGTCAGAGCCCTTTTAACCAACCCGAAGGTGGTGCTTTTGGATGAGCCTGCCGCCGGTCTCAATACCAAAGAGATGGAAAGAGTGGAAGCATTAATTAACATTGCAGTAAAAAATAATGCGGCAGTTCTGCTTGTGGAACATTCCATGGATTTGGTCATGAATCTGTGTCATGTAATTACCGTACTGAATTTTGGACGCCCGATCGCCGAAGGCATACCGGAAGAAATTCTAAGTAATGAAGCTGTTATTGAGGCTTATCTGGGGAGGGGCCGAAGTGCTTAAGATTAGTAACCTTTTCTCCTATTATGGAAATATTGAAGCTCTGCACGGAGTAAATATCGATGTTGGCAGCAATGAAATCGTTGCTCTCATCGGCAGCAACGGAGCCGGAAAATCCACCCTGCTGAGATCCGTGTCCGGCCTTATTACCCGAACCGGAGATATCTTGTACAATGGCGAGAATATCGCTAAACAAAGCCCCCGCTATGTAGCCAAGTCCGGGCTGCTGCATGTTCCCGAGGGCCGGCATGTTTTCCCGGGACTTACTGTGCAGCAAAATTTGGAGGTCGGCAGTGTTGCCTGGCGCGGTATCAAAAAGGCCAACCTGGAAGGTGACCTTGAGAAAGTATTTGCCCTTTTTCCGCGATTAAAGGAAAGACACAAGCAATACGCCTGGAGCCTTAGCGGCGGCGAGCAGCAGATGCTGGCAATCGGCCGGGCGATTATGGGACGGCCCAAGTTGTTGATGCTGGATGAACCTTCCATGGGACTGGCACCGAAAGTAATTGACGAGTTATTTGTGAAGATTGTTGAGATTAATTCCATGGGGGTGCCGATACTCCTGGTGGAGCAAAATGCCCTGCTGGCGATGGAAGTCTCGCAGAAAACCTATATCCTTGAAGGCGGAAGGGTTGTTCTGGAAGGAAGTTCCAAAGATTTGATCAAAGACGCCAGGGTTAAAGAGGCCTATCTGGGTAAATTAAAGGAAAAAGTTGTTTAATAAAGCAGAGCCGATAGTTTGCGGCGGCAATTTCAGAATATCAAAGGACAGGTGACGGTTATGAAAGGATTAGTTAAGTACGCGAAAGGCTCGGGCAACATGGAGGTCCGCGACATGCCCGAACCCAATCCCGGTCCTGGCCAGATAAAAATCGAGATCAAAGCGGCAGGTATCTGCGGCTCTGACCTGCATATCTTCCATGACGACATTGACGGTATTCCCATCAACCCCCCGGTTATCACCGGACACGAGTTCGCCGGAGTGGTAACAGCTGTGGGAGAGGGTGTCACCAGATGGAAAGTCGGTGATCGGGTCAGCTCGGAGACGGCGTTCAGTTTCTGCGGCGATTGTCTGCACTGCCGGACCGGCTTTTACAATCTCTGCGCCAGCCGCCGGACATTGGGATACTGGTACAACGGGGTTTTTGCCAAATACACGGTCGTGCCGCAGGAACGGGTCCACCTCCTGCCGGATCATGTCGACTTCTTATCCGGGGCGCTTTGTGAACCGCTTGCTTGTGTGACCCATGCCGTAATGGAGCTGACGAAGATCGAGGCCGGTGATGTCGTTTTGGTGAGCGGTCCGGGCGCGATCGGGCTGTTGGCGCTGCAGGTGGCGAAAGCACAGGGGGCGACTGTAATCGTCAGTGGAACCAGTATTGACGAAAAAAGACTGGCGATGGCTAAGCAACTGGGAGCCGACCACATCATCGACATTACCAAGGAAGATGTTTTTGCGGTGGTCAAGGAACTTACCGGCAATAAAGGCGGAGTGGATGTTCTTCTGGAGTGCTCCGGTTCGCCAAGAGCGGTTGACCCCGGGTTTCTCCTGACCCGTAAAGCCGGACAGTATACCCAAATCGGTCTGTTCGGAAAACCGCTGCAGGTTGATTTTGAAAAAATTTGTTTCCGGGAGCTGAAAGTTACCGGGTCGCTGGGTTCGACCTGGACTTCCTGGGAGAAAGCCATTCAATTGCTGAGTGCGGGAAAGGTCAATACAAAAATTCTGGTTTCGGATGTTCTGCCGATTACCGACTGGGCGGCAGCCTTTGATAAGTTCGAGAAGAAAGAGGGCTTCAAGCTGGTTTTGACTCCTGTTTGATATTCAGTGTCCACAAACTTTGTAAACGATTCGAATATGTCTGGTATGCAAGGGAGCCTGGGAAAGGCTCCCTTGCTTTTTGGTGACGGTGAAGCAGGTCTTCAACCTGGCTTTTCGTTGGCAGCGACGTCTGTTTCAGGTATTGCGCCAAACGTGCAGAAATATCTGGAAACAAGGGGTGCATGGTGGTAGAATGTTACTATGAACAGGCCTGGAACATAGAAAATAATTTAGAACGGCGGGAGGGAATTGATTTTGGGAAAAGTGGCAAGCAGCGAAGAAATTTCTTCGCTGTTTCGGGACGGAATGAGTGTTATGGTCGGGGGATTTCTGGCAGTGGGAACGCCTGCTTCGCTGGTAGGCATGTTGTTGGCGAAAGGGGTGAAAGATCTTACGCTGATCGCGAATGACACCGCCTTTACCGACAGCGGTGTTGGGCCGCTGGTTGTGAACAGGCGCCTCAAGAAGGCCATTGTATCGCACATTGGTACCAATGCGGAAACAGGCAGGCAGATGATGGCGGGAGAACTTGAGGTCGATCTGGTGCCACAGGGGACGCTGGCGGAAAGGATACGCGCCGCCGGTGCGGGGCTCGGCGGAATTTTGACCCCGACTGGTGTCGGTACGATCGTGGAAGAAGGCAAACAAAAACTGACGATTGATGGCCGGGAATACATATTGGAACTGCCTTTACGGGCCGATATCGCCTTGCTGAAAGCGCATAAAGTCGACAAGGCGGGCAACCTGATTTACCGCAAGGCGGCCCGCAACTTTAATCCGGTTATGGCACTGGCCGCCGATATTGTCATTGTCGAGGCGGAGCAACTGGTGGAAGTGGGAGAAATTGACCCTGATGAAGTAATGACCCCGGGGATTCTTGTGGACAAAATCTTTTATGGCGGAGGTGCTCCTCATGCCAGCTAAACTAGACGCCAAAGAAATCATTGCTCGCCGGGCGGCACTTGAACTTCACGACGGTGATGTCATTAATCTCGGTATCGGCTTGCCAACCCTGATTCCTGACTATCTGCCGCCAGGGATAAGGATCTTTCTCCAGTCGGAAAATGGTTTTATCGGTTTGGGACCGCTGGTTGGTGAACCTGACCCGGATCTTACCAATGCAGGCGGCAAACCAGCAGGCATCTTGCCGGACGGGGCTTTTTTTGACAGTCTGATGTCGTTTACCCTGATTCGCGGCGGACACGTGGATGCCACTGTGCTTGGCGGTCTGCAGGTTGATGAAAAGGGCAACCTGGCGAACTGGATGGTTCCGGGCAAAATCATTCCCGGCATGGGTGGAGCGATGGATCTGGTCGCAGGCGCCAAACATGTCATTGTGGCCATGGAGCATGCCGCGAAGGACGGCAGCCCCAAAATCCTCACCACCTGCAATCTTCCCCTGACCGGAAAAGGGGTTGTGTCGCTGATTATCACCGAACTTGCCGTCATCCGCGTTACGGCGGAGGGTCTGGTGCTTGAAGAAATCGGTCCTGGTGCCACGGTGGAAGAAGTGCAGGCCAAGACCGAAGCAAAACTGAGGGTGAGTGAAAACCTGGCAACAATGAAAGGTATCCCTGTTTAAAAATATCCCTAAAAAAGAAAGGAGCTTTTTATGGACAGTCAGCGTCAATCAGTGGATCAGCAACAAGAGGGCTTGATGGCCCGATGGGGAGCTTCGCTGGCCGATTGGAGTGAGCGATGGTTTCCTGACGCCTATGTCTTTGCCGCGATCGCCGTTCTTATCGTCGCGGTTGGAGCCTTGATGCTCGGGCGCACGCCGATGCAAATCGGCATTGACTTCGGCAAATCGTTCTGGACCTTGATTCCGTTTACGATGCAGATGTCATTTGTGGTTATCGGGGGCTACATCGTAGCAGTGTCGCCGCCGGTGAAAAAATTGGTCGTCGCTCTTTCCCGGTTCCCGAAAACACCTAAAGTCGCTGTAGCCTACGTTGCTTTCATGGCGATGGTTGCCTCGCTGTTGAGCTGGGGCTTCAGTCTGATTTTTGCCGGCATGCTGATGCGGGAAGTCAGTAAACGCGTCGCCGGCGTCGATTACCGGGCCATTGGGGCTGCCGCGTACCTGGGTCTTGGCAGCGTCTGGGCTCTGGGTTTATCTTCCTCAGCCGCACTGCTGATGGCGACCAAGGGGTCGATACCTCCCGCCCTGCTGAAGATCAGCGGCTACATACCCCTGGAATTTACCCTGTTTACCTGGCAAAACCTGGTCATGATAACCGTTCTTGTGGTGCTGTCGGTTTGGATTTGCTATGTGTCCTGCCCCAGCGCGGAAAAGGCGAAGACCGCCGAAATGGCCGGGATCGTGTATTTAGAGCCTGAGGAAGATTTGAGCAAACCCAAGACCCCGGGCGAATATCTCGAATACAGTCCGGTTCTCTCCATTGTGATTGGCTTGTTGGGTCTTTGCTATTTGGTAAATGTATTTGCCACCCAGGGTGGATTAGCTGCACTTGATCTTAATATTTATAACTTTATGTTCATTGTTGTCGGTATGCTGCTGCACTGGACGCCAAGGGCTTTTCTCAAGGCTGTGGCCCAGTCGGTGCCGATGGTTGGCGGCGTTCTCATCCAGTTCCCGCTTTATGCCGGCATCTTCGGCGTTCTGATGGGATCGGGTCTAAACGAACTTCTTGCCAAATTCTTTGTCTCGATTTCTACTCATGACACCCTGCCGGTGGTTGTCGGCATATATTCTGCCGTCATGGGCCTGTTCCTGCCTTCCGGTGGCGGCAAATGGATCGTGGAAGCCCCGTATGTGCTGGAAGCCGCCACTCAGCTGAAAGTCAATATGGCCTGGATTGTACAGGTGTACAATGCCGCCGAAGCCCTGCCGAACTTTATCAATCCCTTCTGGATGCTGCCGCTGCTGGGGCTCATCGGGATCAAAGCCAGGGATCTCGCCGGCTATTCCATCCTCCAGCTGTTTTTCCACGCGCCGGTGGTGTTGATCATGCTGTGGCTGTTGGCTAAAACCCTGCCTTATGTGCCGCCGCTGATGTAACAGGAAGAAAGGCAACCCTTCTTTCGGGGGTATGATTGTAACCAATATTGTCGAACGTCACAAAAGTGAAATTGGACCCCCGGCGCTTTTGATCGATCTTGATAAACTGGAGCACAATATTTCTAAAATGTTTGGTACCAGGCATAAGAAAGGCCAGCCTTGTTAAGGGGCTGGCTCTTTTATTGTATTTACGGTGCTGCGACACAGTGCAAACATGTCATCCAAGCAGCTTTACGACGGCATGCGTATTCGTTTTGGGACTTCCTGTGTCTAGGCCACAAAAGTGCCGGATGAGCAGAGTTCCGGATGACGGCGCTGTAAGCTAAGACCGACAACGCCGCCAGACGTGACGTCGGTGACGGTCCGCCAAAA
>Ga0364908_10059_pt2 | contig 41485 bp, 32 predicted proteins | sample ExccelJu500002D4_2_FD_206965 | JGI IMG/M metagenome (GOLD analysis project Ga0364908, IMG submission 206965) | Enriched cells from Trout Bog Lake Hypolimnion, Wisconsin, USA - BchlTB.July02.5000.02.D4 | ecosystem: Environmental > Aquatic > Freshwater > Lake > Hypolimnion/Profundal zone | place...
ATCCTGTCTCAATCTATTGGCGGTAACGGTGGGATGGCGGGGGTTACCATTGCTGGCCTTTCTTCAAATCGGGTAGGCTCAATGATTTTCAAACTTGGGGATACTCTACCTTCTCCGGTCTCGCCAAATTTATCACCTCAAGCTGGTGCTGGTGAGGATGGTGGTAAAGCAACTGTCATCATTTCAGGCTCTGTTGCCACAAGCGGCGTCTTGTCAGATGCGGTTGTTGCTGAATCAATTGGTGGCGGCGGTGGTCGTGCAACGGGCACAGTTGCCTTTACCTTGCTTGGAACCCAAACTGTTGCTGCTCCATCAGAAAACATCATCAACTTAGGGGGCGTGGGTGGTAATGGAGGTCAGGTTGTTGTTACCTTAAACAGCGGTGCCAATCTGAACACAAATGGGTTTCTATCAAACGGTATTTACGCAAGCTCTATAGGGGGCGGCGGCGGTAATGCGGGTTTATCGTTTGTAGATATGAGTGTATATGGGGAATCCTTCAAACTTGTTGCTGGTGGTGAAGCGGGTTCAGCGGGCAATGGGGGCGCCGTTAATGTAAGCACGGCTGCAACAGGCACGCAGATTACGACTAATCTCCCATTTAGTGACGGCATCTTTGCTCAGTCTATTGGCGGCGGCGGCGGAACGTTATCAGCCCTTCATTCTGTAGGTGGCGCCGCAGGTATCTTGGAGTCCGTAAGTTTGCTTGGTAATTCCTCGACGGCAACAGGAGGTGCTGGTGGCGCAATCACATTGTCCACTGGTGGCGATATCACGACAATCGGCCTTGGTTCGACAGGTATTCTAGGTCAATCCATTGGCGGCGGCGGCGGTCAGTCGAACTCGGCATTATTTGGTTCCACAACAAGCATTACCGTTCCAGGCGCGCCCATTGTGTTTACTGTCGGTAGCGGGTCGTCAACTTCTAGCAATGGCGGATCTTCGGGTTCTAGCGCTTCAGAACAGGGTGCCACAATTTCACTCTTTGACTTTTCTTCAACCACAATCTCCGGGGGTGCTGCTACTGGTATGCAATTGGGTGGTTTTGGTGCCTCAATTGGTAATGGTGGTGCAGTTAATCTCACAAACATCACTAAGATTTCAACCGAGGGTGCTATGTCGGATGCCATAAAAATGCAGTCGATTGGCGGCGGTGGCGGTGTTAGCTATTTTCTAGATCAGAATTCTGGCTCCCCGTTTGCCGGTGGTACAACCTTCCTCGGTGGGGGTGGATCTGGTGGCGGTAATGGCGCCTCAATTGCTATTGCTAGCTCTTCGAGTATCACGACAAGCGGCGTTGGTTCTATAGGTATTTTAGGTCAATCCATTGGCGGCGGTGGCGGCGATGCACGATTGGCATCCATCGCGCTTACTGGACTAAATGATGGCTACAGCTCGAATCTTGGTTCTAAAGCCGCAGCAGCAGGTGGCAATGGTGGCGCAGTAAAAATCAGCAATAGTTCGCAAATCGTTACTGTTGCTCAGGGTTCGGATGCTCTCGTAGCGCAATCTATTGGCGGGGGTGGAGGCTTTAGTGCTCTCTACGGCCTTGGCTCAGTTGCTCCAGATTATGCAGGTGAGTCAAGTGGGGTTGCTGGCGCAGCCTATGCGGGTACTTTGAGTAGCATGTCCACATCTTCTGCAAGTAGCTCGGCTTTTGCTGGCATATCGGGAGATGATGGTTACGTGAATGCAGGTGGTGTAGTTTCTACCATTCAGGGTGTTTCATTCTCTGGTGTTCTAGGCGCCTCTGGCCCATTGAATGGTAATGGTGGCACAGTGGGAATAGAAAGCCACGCTAACATAGTGACTGGTTATATCGCCCAAGAAAGTAGTGTTGGGTATGGCGCACAAGGCATTGTTGGACAGTCTATTGGCGGTGGCGGCGGTGTTTTGCGACAAGACCTTATAAATTTTGATCAAAGTCAAACAAGTATGGCTTTTGTGCTTGGAGGGTTTGGCAGCTCAAGTGGGTCTGGCAGTGATGTCACAATTAACAACAATACTGCAATTGCTGATAGTAAAAATACCTTACAGATGAATAGTCAAAGTGCTATGGGTTTATTAGCCCAGTCTATCGGTGGTGGAGGTGGTTTCGGAATCTTAACCGAAGTTACAGGCGGATCAGGAGGCTCTTTTAGTATGGCCTTGGTACTTGGCAGCCAAGTTAATAGCGCTGAAAATTCTGGGGTAGTAAAGGTGTCTTCTGGCGGTAATGTCATTACTTTGGGCGATCAGTCTGAAGGCTTAGTTGCTCAATCAATTAGCGGTGGTGGTGGCGTTGTGAAAGCCTTTAGTTATGCTACCACTTCTGGTAACCCCATAGGCGATGCTTCACCAGGGATCTATTCAAATGCATATCAGGTTGATGCAAGCACCAATTTAGGTTTAGTTGTAGCGGCTCAACTTGGTAGTGGCTCAACAAGTGTAACGCCCTCAAATGATGTTAACGTTACCAATAATGGTTTTATTTCAACAGCGGGGAGTCGATCGACAGGCATAGTTGCGCAGTCGATTAATGGCGGTGGTGGTCTTGTCGATATCACTACCTATAATTTAAATTCTTCGTATTTTAATGGTCGATTTAGCTTGGGCGGACTCAATGCTTCGGGGGCATCCGCTGTGAACGTTGTTAGTAATGGTTCGATTGTTACTCAAGGCCCACTCTCCGATGGTGTATTGGCACAGTCAATTGGGTCAGGTGGCGGTAGTGTTGGTGTTGTTGATAGAGTGGGTTTAGCGGGGTCAAGCTCGCTCGCTTTTAATCTTGGCTCACCTGCTTTAAACAACTCTTATCCTGGTGCTGTAACGGTATCTGCAAATATTATTTCAACAGCAGGCACTGAATCAAATGCTATTACAGCACAATCCATTGGCGGTGGAGGCGGCTTACTTGCCTATATGCTTTCTGCACAGAACTTAAATTTATCAGGAACTTTAGGCGCCACGATTGGGGGAAGTGTAAGCACTTGGTCTGGAGGGCAGTCGGTCTCTGTTTCCAGCAACGGTACTCTATATACTCAAGGCGCATTAGCAAACGGCATCGTTGCTCAATCCATTGGCGGCGGCGGCGGACTGTTACTCGGCAACCAAGCCCAAGTGAGTGGGACTGTTATCCTTGGCTCTCAAGGTGCTGGTGGTGGTGCTGCGGGTGATGTCAATATCGTGGCCAATGGCGCAATTAATACTAGCGGTAAAGGTGCGATCGGCATCGTTGCTCAATCCATTGGCGGCGGCGGCGGACTCATTGAGTTGCCCTCAGCCGCCAATGTAGTTTTAGGCGGCTCCAGTAACTCCGCGGGCAATGGTGGCAATGTCAATGTGACTGTTGGTGGCGGCATCACGACGAGTGGTGCTGGCTCCGTTGGTGTTCTCGCGCAATCTATTGGTGGCGGTGGCGGTGCTGTCGTTACTTTATCTCCGAATACCTTTGCTCCAGGCTATGCTGGCGGTTATGGCAATGGTGGTAATGTCACCGTTAATGTCAATGCACCGATTCAAGTGACTGGCACTAACTCGTTCGGTGTCATTGCGCAATCTATTGGCGGCGGCGGCGGGCTCTCCATTAGCCAGGGTGGAATTATGGTTGGCACAGGTACCGGCTCTGGCGTTGCTGGCGCCGTTTCGGTTTATGTCAATAGTGCGATTCAGGTAAATAATGGCACCGGCATTTATGCGGGAGCTGCAAAAGGGGCTAACGATCCAAGTGTTACCATCGCGAGTGGAGCCTCTGTGTTGGCATCCAATGGGGGTTCGGCAATCGTAGTTAATGGACTTGTTAACACTATCGCCAATAACGGCATAGTTGCCGTTGCCAATTCAAATACCGATACCGCAATTCAAATTATTGGCGCAGGTGGCACCACTAGTATTGTTAATAACGGCGTGTTATCTGGCCCTATTAACAACCAAGGCAGTATCTTAAACTTTACCAATGCGCAAGGTGCTGCGATGTACTTGCCTGGAGCCCTGAGCTTAGGTGGCGGCACATTTACCAATGCCGGCTTTTTGCAATTTAATCCACAAGGATTGAGCTTAGTAGGGGCAACAACTCAAACTGGTAACTTTACTCAAACAGGTACCGGCGTCTTGGGAGTAAAGCTGAATCTGAACGCTGGCCAGGCAGACCTATTGCAGGTTACTCCTGGTAATGTTTTTGATTTGGCTGGTAATATCAAACCCGTTCTCTTAAATGCAGGATCAATTGTGCCAGGCACAAAAGGGCCCATTACTATTTTGGCAAACAGTGGTGGATCACTAGCAGATAACCAGTTGGGCGTGCTCTCTACTGCCATTGTTGGTTTTGAGGTGAGCAAGCAGGCAAATAGCATTCAACTTACTGCCACCGCCAACTTCGCCCCCACCGGCCTCTCACCCTACGCCTCTCAAATCGGTAGTGCCATTGGCGCTTATCAAACTGCCGGTAGCAATACGTTCTTCCAAGCAGCAACAGCCCAGTTAGTCACTATCCCTACTGTGAGTGGTTTAGATCAAGCCTATAACAGTTTGGCAGGCGCTGCGATCCAAGCAGCGCCTCAAGTAACGTATCAAGCTGTGACTAGAGCAGTAGGCACTGTATCGGATCGCATGAACTCATGGCGGGTTGGTGATAGTTTTATTACTACAACCAAGAACCCTAGAGCACTGATGACGGGCATTGCCTCCATGAACGCTCCAATCACACCCAATGCACCACAAGTAGCCAACGGCACTTTATCTGCTGATGCCGGCGAGTTACCTTTAGCGCAAATGAATCCAACGGACTACCGCACCTGGGTTGCGCCATTTGGTGGCAATAGCAATAGCAATAACTTAGCCGATCAAATCTATGGTGGCTCTTTGGGTATTGAAAAAGAGTCTGATGATCGCCAGTTCATTGGTGGCGCTGCAATGACGATCTCTCAATCAAACTACACCTATAGCAGCTCAACAACACCCGCGACTCCAGGAACAGCTAATAACTATGGAGCATCGGCTTACTTTGGTGCGCGTCATGAGTCTGCTTATTTGTCTGCCATTGCTTATTTAGGGGGTAGTAACGGTAGCTTTAATCGCCAGCTCCAAGCGCTAGGCTTTGATACCTCAACCAATGTGAACGTCCATAGCAACATCATGGCTGCTCGAGTCGAGGCGGGATATAACTTGTTCGCCAATCCAGAAGGTCAAAGAAGTTTGCAACTGACGCCTTTTGTCGCGATCCAGCCAACCCAGATCCGCCAAAACGGTGCTAATGAGTACTTCAATGGCCTGGGCTCTGGCTTTTACTATGGCTCGAATATTAATACAGCGGTACCGGTTTATTTAGGCGCTGAAGTGAGTGGTGATATCGAGCTGGGTAATAACGAAGTAGTTAAACCATTTTTACGGGCATCTTGGGCTCATGATTTGATGAGCCCTAATACGATGGCTGCCGCATACAACCCAGGCTATGGTCCAACTTTGTACTCAAATGGTACACCATCGATGGGTAATATGGTGATCCTTAAAGGCGGCGCTAAATACAACTGGGGTACCAAGGTCAGTGCATACGCCACGATTGACCTTGAGCAGGGTAATGCAGCATACAGTTATCGCGGTATTGGCGGTTCAATAGGCGCAATTTATAGTTGGTAATTTTTCATCTCTAGGTAATTTCAATGACTTTTAAAACTTTCTTACGCACTTTAGTGGCGATCACGATTTCTAGTGCGGCGACTTTAGTATTTGCCCAATCTGGTCCAGTCTTAATGACTATTAACGGGGGCAAGATCTACACAAGTCAGGTAAATGAGATGGTGAGCATGGCTGTGGCTAATGGCGCTAAAGACACTCCTGAGCTACGTCAATCGCTTCTTAATGATTTAGTCATTCGTGAAGTAATCACGCAAGACATTAAAAAGACTGGTTTACTCAATAAAGATAACAACGCTCTAAAACTAAAGTTAGCCCAACAAAATGCGATGCTCGATCTTTGGTACGGTGAATACTTTAAAACGCATCCAGTTACAGAGGCTGATATAAAGGCGGAGTTTGAGCGTCAATTGGCTGCTAGCAAGGAGCCACAAAATTCAAAACAGTATGAAGTAGCTCAAATCATGGTGGGTACTGAATCTGAAGCTCAAGACATCATTAATCAAATTAAAGGCGGAGCAAAGTTTGAAACCTTGGCTAAAGAAAAATCACTTGATAAAATATCCGGTGCTCAAGGTGGGGTAGTAGGTTGGGTGTTTCCGTCCCAATTGGCTCCCCCGATTAATGACATTATTGTGAACTTGAACAAAGGCAATATTACTCAAACCCCAGTTAAAACTAATAATGGCTGGCATGTGATCAAGCTAGATGATGTGCGACCATTTGTAATGCCATCTTTTGATCAAGTAAAAAACAATATCGCCCAAGAGTTAGTGCAGCAGCGTCGTCAACAAGCCATTAATGCGTTACTCAAAGATGCTAAGGTGGTTAAGGGTAACTAAATTGTGTGATGTTCCTTTAGGTGGCGGGATGTTTACCGAAGTCTGCTTTGGGTCTTGATTTCAAGCCGTCGATGCAACAGTTTGGGCAAAACGTTCTGCTGGTGTTTGATAGTTTAGTGTTTTTCTAGGGCGTTCATTTACTTGCCTTGCTACTGCATTGAGTTTGGCTTGAGAGTAATTGGCCAGACTCATGCCTTTAGGAAGTATTGTCTTAATAGCCCATTGGTATTTTCATTAGACCCTCGTTGCCAAGGATGCTGAGGGTCACAAAAGTACACTTGCATATCAGTAGCTAGAGTAAAGTGTTTGTGCTGAGCCATCTCTATACCTCGATCCCACGTTAAAGATTTATACAGATCTTGCGGTAACTTGCGGGCATGCTTGATGAGCGCATTAACCACAGTCTCACTATCTTTACGAGCCACCTTCACCAACATGAAGTAACGGGTTTGGCGCTCTACGAGAGTGGCGATCTGGCTATTGCCATCCCCATACAAAAGATCGCCTTCCCATTGGCCGGGAACAGCTCTATCTTCTGTCTCGGCTGGCCGCTCTCTAATCGAGACTGCATTCTTAATTTTTCCAAGGCCGATATCTTTGAGGGTGTGATGGCGTGAACGGCGCATGATGCGGGTACGTCGCAAATGCTGTGTGAGCTCTTTCTTTAAGGCTCCACGGGTTTGGATGAAGAGGCTAAGGTAAATCTTCGTGTGACACCTGATAGTCCTCCTGATCTGGATAAGTCTATTTTAGCCAACAGGCAATCTGTTGTGGTGACCAGTAGTGCTAGAGTTTATCTGCCACCAGGTGCGCCAAGGTTTTGTTCAAGACTAGTTTACAAATCTGCGGGCGATGCGCTCGATCCCAGGCAGCCTGGTCAGATTGATTGGCTCGATAGCTCTTTGGATCACCATAACGACCAATCTCACGACTAATCGTGGAAGGTGATCTACCTAACTCAGTGGCAATCGATCTCATAGATTGACCGCTTGCTAAGCCGCGTGAGATGGCTTCACGCTTGGATAAAGTCAATGCTAGTTTGGATCGAGTTCGCTCTGGTGGTCTGATGCCGCCGCTCTCGGCCAAAATTCGTTGAACTGCAGAGTGGTGGCGATCAAATAATTGGGCAATCTGCTGGAGAGAATCACCTTTTTTCCAGCGCTCCCACATTAATGCCTTCTGAGTAGCCGTGTAATAGATTCGAGGCCATTGTTTCATGAGCAACACTCCTTGCGCTTACGCAGTTGGTAGTGTGTTGCATCGATCAGCTGAATTCAAGACTAATAAAAGACCTTTGGGCGTTGCTGAGTCATCTCTTCTGCCATCAAGCGGGAATTACTATCACCAATACCATTTCTGCTACAAAAAAGCCTCAATCCGTGTGCAACTACTTGTAGGCAGTGTTTTCGGATTAAGCATCATCCTCTATCTTCAACTGATTTATTAACATTCTTCGCATTCTATCGATGCCAAGTATTTGTGATTGCGGGCTTATAAAGGCAATGTTTTCCAGAAAGCCCAGTCGCCCTTGTCTGCTTTGAACATGCAGGGAGGCCTGAGGGTATAGATTTGCCCATTCCCGACCCAATAGGACTCCAAGATTTAAACCTTTCTTAGGCATAGCGCTCGCCATGAGGTCTGCCTCAACGAGTAGAGCGCTCATACAATCGATTTTGGTAGGTGGGCGAACTTGGCTGGAAATCTTTTGAATTAATGTATTGAAATATTTGGGGTCTGTAGCCAAAATAAGTGGTTCCACATAGGCCATAAGCTCGTGAATTAGAGTTTTCTCTGCTTTGGAAGTCTCCAGCCATTGACTTAATTTACCTAAAGAAATGCGCTCCATCTCAAAAGGCTCATGATTCATTCTTCCATCATGGCAAAAGTCATGTGCAATTGCGGTAAAGAGCAAAATCCACGCATCTTTCGATTCCTGGTGCCAATGCAAATTATGAGATTGGGAATTTAAATCAATCCTTACCCCTAAGAGAGCGGTTAGCCCAAGGCATACATCTTTGAAGTGAAATCTTGAATGATAGGCTGGCTCATCAAGTGAAGTTTGATGGCTTATTTCGATAAGTTTGCTGAGCTCAAGGCAAAGATCTTTGACCTTATTATTTGGGTAGTCATTACTTAGCCAAAAAAGGGTTTTGATGAGCTCGGTAATGAATTGATGAAAATCAAAATTATCAAAGTCTGGGTATTCAAAAAGAGATTCGAGGTCATCTAAGAGGCTGTCATTCGCCTGAAGGCTAGGTCTCTCGAAAAGGGGCGATAAAAGGACGCTTAAGCTCTGGTGTGATAGCGGTTCTGACATTTGATTTTTATCTAGAGATTAGCCACTAAGCCCATGAATTTAAGGAAAATAAATCACATTATGCAGCTGCGCAACCGATTCTAGGGGTAATTTAAGGCTATTATCCATATGGTTGTGTGTAAGACTCTTTTTGCCAATGATTTATCACCTCTCTCATCTTGCTTTTTAAATTACCTAAGATTTTGAAATTACTTGGAAATCTATAGTCATGGATAGTTCAGATGACATTTTGCTTGAATTTATTCTCGAAGCTCGAGAGATATTAGATCGTCTAGATATTGACTTTGTTGCCCTTGAAAAAGATATCTCCAATGAAAAGCTCATAGCCAATATTTTTAGAGCAATTCACACTCTGAAAGGGAGTAGTGGTTTTTTCGCATTTAAAAGACTGGAAAAAATATCCCATGCTGGCGAATCCTTATTGGGGAAAATTAGAGACGGCCAACTAAGGCTTGATGAAATTAAAACCAATAAATTATTAGAGGCACTGGATGTTTTGCGTGAGCTCATAGAGGGCATTGAAGCTACTAAGCTTGAGCCTCCAGGAGACGATGCGCAACTTATCAAAGATTTGTTAATTCTTGCAAGTGGTGGTGAGCTTGTGATATCAACAGCTTCCAATCCAGAGACCTTGCTCCCGAAGGTGGAATCAATCACTGGGCACAATGACGCCACTGAAATGTCTCAGGGGTTAATGGCCCATTCAGCTCAAACCCTAGAATTAACCAATGCATCTCAACAGATCAAAGAAAATTCATCGAATATCGAACACGTCAGATCTGGTGAAATCTCCGCCCCCGTAAAGGTGAATCTTGAGGTATTAGATAAGCTAATGAATCTGGTTGGCGAAATGGTTCTGGCAAGAAATAGACTTTTGCCATTTACCAATCAATATTTGGATTTAAATTTCTCTAGCGCTGTCAGGAATATAGATTTGTTAACGCTTGAGTTGCAAGAGCGAATGATGAAAATTCGGATGCAGCCAATAGCGCAGTTATGGTCTAAATTTCCGAGGTTGATCAGAGATGTATCGCATGAGTGTGGCAAGAACGTTCATTTGATCCAAGAGGGTGGGGATACAGAGCTTGATAAAAGCTTAATTGATGCTATTCGCGATCCTTTAGTCCATTTAATTAGAAATAGTATTGATCATAGTATTGAGCTACCCCAAGCCCGTATTGCCGCAGGAAAAAATGAGGCGGCAACTCTTGCCCTAAGGGCTAAACATGAAAAGGGTATGGTTGTCATTGAGATTGCTGATGATGGCGCAGGCATCAATTACGACCTTATCCGCAATAGAGTGGTTGATAAAGGTTTTCTTGATGAAGCCGCAGCCATTAGACTGACTGATTCGGAGTTAATAGACTATCTTTTCTTGCCTGGATTCTCAACGAAGAGCGTGATAACGAATTTATCAGGCAGGGGTGTCGGGATGGATGTGGTTAAAAACAATATTACGAATATTGGGGGCTCGATAGAAATTTTTAGTCCTAGAGGCCAAGGAACTACGGTGCGACTCAAGATTCCTTTAACTTTGGCAATTATTCCTGCGCTAATAGTGGGCTGTGAGAATGAAAGTTACGCCATTCCCCAAGTCAGTATTTTGGAGTTGGTGAAATTAGACCTTTCTTTAGAAGAAAATAGCATTGAAGATTTTTATGGTGTTAAGGTTTTTAGACTTCGCGAGAAGTTGGTGCCACTGCTATTTCTTTCCGAAAGACTTGATGCTGATAAAAAAGAGCCCCTTGGTGATGCCGCATTAAATATTGCCATTCTTCAGGCTAATGACGTCAGGTTCGGTTTGGTGGTTGATAAGATTTTCAATATTCAGGATGTAGTCGTAAAGCCGTTGGATTCATTTCTCAAGGGCGTGCCTAACTTTTCTGGGGCGACACTTCTTGGAAATGGCAGGGTCGCATTAATTTTGGATATTGATGGAATTGCTGCTGGCGCTGACTTGGCAGCTAAATCTCAAGAAATACCTGTTCACCCCGCATATGAGGCTTCTGAGATGCAATCCGAAGAGGTCGCTATGCTGCTTTTTGACTTGGCGGGTGGTCATCGCATGGCTATTCCATTAGATTTGGTGGAAAGAATCGCTAGTATTGATGAGAGCGAAATTCAGAAAAATGGAAATCGCGAAGTAGTGCATTACAGCAATGAAATAATGCATTTAATTCGTGTAGGAGAATACATTGATGGCACGCAAACCACTAGAGGAGTAGCGGGAACTCTCCCGGTCATCATCCCAAGAGTAGGTAGTGGCCTAATTGGGTTGGCTGTTCAATGCATTCACGATATTGTCTTTGTTTCAAAACACCTTCATATTGCCAATCCCCCTCAAAAAGGAATTGCTGGATGCGCGCTGTTGGATGACTTAATCATCAATGTGATTGATTTGGATGAGATTTTGGTAATGCGCAATATGCGCGACGGGCCAAAACCCTATCCCGAAGTCATTGACGTCAACGTCTGGCATTGATTATGTACGTTGATTATTTAACCTTCACTGTCGGGCAGTTATATTTTGGAATTCCTTCCGCGGGAGTTCTTGAGATCAATAAAAATTTAGAAGTAACTCCAGTACCAGGAAGCGCCAAGTTTGTAAAAGGGCTGATTAATCTTCGCGGGCAATTAGTTCCTGCGATCAACATGCACCAATATCTTGGGGTTGAGCAAAGTCAATTAGCAAGTCAGTCTATTTCGATTATCTTAAGCGTTTCTGGAAAGCTGGTGAGTTTGCAGGTAGATACTGTTGGAGATATATTGCCTTTGCATGAGTCCACGTTCGAATCTGCGCCCAGTAATTTATCAGAGGCTTCAAGCAAATTGATACTGGGAGGCCATAAGCTCAGCGGGAAGTTGTTATTAGTGTTTGACTACAAACAAATCTTTCCGACAGAACCTCAAGCTAATCAACTCAATCAACCCAGTCAACTCAAGCAACCCTTAATTACTAACTAATCTTTTCATGCAAGTTATGCCAGAAGTCTCCAATCAAAATTCTAAGATTCGTGTATTCATTGTGGATGATTCTGCCGTTATTCGAAGAATGATTGCGAACACCATGCAAAAATTCTCTGATATTGAAGTGGTGGGAACTGCCGCTAATGGACTGTTGGCAGTCAATTTCTTGAAAGCCAATGTCGTTGATGTTGTTACGCTTGATGTAGAGATGCCAGAAATGGATGGCATCGCCGCCCTCAAAGAAATTCGAAAGTTTGCGCCTGACTTACCAATCATCATGTTTAGCTCGCTGACACAGCGAGGGACTGATTCAACCATACAGGCATTAATAAACGGGGCAAGCGATTATGTCTCTAAGCCTACCGGAACAGCCGATGTGAATGAAGCCTGCAAAGTCTTAGAGGAAACTCTTATCCCTAAGATGCGTAGCTTGGTCACTAGAGGAAAGCGGGTGCCTAAAGCGCTATCTGTAGAGAATGTTCAATCGCCAAATGTATCGGACATATCTCACATATCTGGCATAGCTGACCACATTAGCGCTCTTCGTCCCAAGAGTTTAGGTGGAAAGATTGAAGCTATTTGCATCGGTGTCTCTACAGGCGGCCCTGCAGCCTTAATGTATTTATTTGAGGCTATAAAGGAGCCGTTGCCTTTGCCTATTTTCATAGTTCAGCACATGCCGCCAAAATTTACAGAAATTTTGGCAAATCGCCTGACTGATGTAGGCGTGATCCCTGTTGAGGAGCCCTATGAAGGGCAAGAAGTGAAGGCGGGCAGAGCCTATATTGCTCCAGGTGGAAGGCATATGGCCCTTGAACGTCAAGGATCTAAGGTCGTTATGACTTTAAATGATGACCCCCCTGAAAACTCTTGTCGACCTGCAGCCGATGTTCTTTTTAGGTCGGCATCGCAAATCTATGGTTCTAAACTGTTAGCAGTAGTTTTGACTGGTATGGGGTCTGATGGCCTGAATGGCGCATTGGAGGTCATAGGCAATCATGGCTGTGTGATCGCCCAGGATGAGCAGAGTAGTGTTGTATGGGGAATGCCAGGGGCAGTCGTTAAAGCGAATTTAGTTGAAGGAACTTTTGCTTTAAATGAGATGCCTGCAGAACTGATTCGCCGGGCTCTCATTAAATGACTTTGTCCCAGTCTACTAATAGGCTAGGAATTATTGAGGCGTTTTTTCGCCTACTTGAGGAGAATGTTGGAATCTCTCTGGATATCAGCAAGGAGTATCTGCTTTCCTCTCGCTTGGACTCACTAGCTAAGGACAGGGGTTTTTCGGGGTACTTGCCATTTTTGCAGAACTTACTTGTCAGCCCTGTTGACCATGATCATTGGCAAGCATTTGAGGCAATGACAACGAATGAAACCATGTTTTTTAGAGATCGGTTTCCATTTGAGATCTTGCGAGATAGCGTTATCCCAGAGATTCTTGAGAAGAAATCATCATCAAGAGAATTGAACATATGGTGTGCGGCAGCATCATCAGGTCAGGAGCCTTATAGCCTGGCAATTCTGCTAAAAGAATCTTTTCCTCATATTTTGGATTGGAAGATTAATTTTTTTGCCACAGATGTTTGCGATCAAGTTTTGGGCCGAGCTGAAAATGCAATCTATTCTGATATGGAAGTACGCCGTGGCTTAAGTGATGAGCAAATAGCTAGGCACTTTACCAGCCTACCTGACGGGTCTTATCAACTAAATTCAGATATTAAGCGGCTTATCAAGTTCTCAAAATTAAACCTCATTAAAGAATGGTTACCAATGCCAAAATTTGACTTGGTATTAATCAGAAATGCATTGATTTACTTTAATAAAGATATGAAAGATGTAGTGTTGAAAAGAATGAGCTTGCAATTATCCGACGATGGGTTTTTATTGCTTGGTGCATCAGAGTCTCTGCTTTTTAACCCTGACTATATCGCCAAGCAGTATGCAAATCTACGTTTCTATAAAAAAGGCATCCCATGGAACAACTAGGCCAGAGTCATGAACCTATTGAGGTCAAGGGAATCGACCCAGAAATATTGGAGCAGACAAAACGAATGAGAGTGTTGGTTGTAGATGACAGCCGCACTTTAAGAAAGTTGTTAATTCGTGAGCTTAATCTGATCGGCATTACCAATATTGCTGAAGCAGCTGATGGTAATGAGGCTCTCAATCTTGTGAGGTCTGAATCTTTTGATTTGATGCTTCTAGATATGGAGATGCCCGAGCTTGATGGTTTAGGGGTTCTATCGATTATTAAATCCACTTCCCAATTGAGTTATTTACCCGTCATAGTTGTCTCGGGGGCTGAACAATTTGAAAAAACCGTGGAATGCATTCAAATTGGGGCGGAGGATTATTTGCCAAAGCCCTTTAACCCTATTTTGCTAAGAGCTCGAGTTTTCTCATCCCTAGAAAAGAAACGCCTAAGAGATATTGATCGTGAGCGGATTGATGAGCTCCAGCATGAAAAAGAGCTGTTGAGCATCGAGCAAATGAAGACTGAAAAGCTGATGCTCAATATTCTTCCAAAACCTGTGGCAGATAGACTTAAAAAGGGCGAAAAAAATATAGCAGGCAGTTACCCAGAAGTCACTATTTTGTTTAGTGATCTGGTGGGATTCACTAAGATGTCATCAGAAAAATCTGCAACCGAGCTAGTAAGACTATTAAATGACTTATTCACGCGCTTTGACAAGCGAGCTGAATTGCTAGGCTTGGAAAAAATTAAAACTATAGGTGACGCTTATATGGCTGTGGGCGGCCTCCCCATCCCTCGTCCAGATCACGCCCAAATTGTGGCGGATATGGCTTTAGGAATGTTTGAAGATTTACGTGAATTTAATGCCACCCAAGGAGCGGAGCTTCAAATGCGCATTGGATTGAATTCGGGGCCCGTCGTTGCTGGCGTTATTGGGTTCACAAAATTTTCGTACGATTTATGGGGTAATACTGTCAATACTGCCAGTAGAATGGAGTCAACCTCATTGCCCGGGCGAATCCAGATATCGCCATCAACTCAAGCTGCCCTTCATGATCATTTCATCCTCGAGGAGAGGGAGTCTATAGAGTGCAAAGGCCTCGGTCAGATCATGACCCATTTTATTGTTTCGCGTAACTAGGAATAACTACATGAAGTGATATCTTATGGCATAAGCCAGATAAGATATATTCAGGATCTATATATGACACAAATTTTCAAAAATCCCTTCTCTGTTCAGAACAAAGTACAAAAACTACTCCGATACCTGGAAAGCTATTACCCAGGTCAATTTAGTAGTGAAGCACATTCACCGATGCCTAGCCTTTACAGTGGCCGCAAATTATTAAATCAGAACTATCACGATGTGGATCGTTTTACATCTGAAACAGGTGGAGTCGCAACGGTATTTATTAAGAGCGGTGCAGATTTTTATCGCATAAGCACATCGATAACTGATGATGCTGGAGTGCGTGCTGTCAATACCAAGCTTGATCGCTCTCATCCAGCTTATGCCAAATTACTACTTGGTCAACCTTACATAGGCTATGCGGCGCTTTTTGGCAAGCAGTTCATGACCTCATATAAACCTATTTATGATGTGGATCACAAAATTATTGGCAGTTTATTTGTCGGCCTCAATGTCGATAAGAGTTGGGTTCCAAGTATTTGGGGCAGGGTAGCTACATCAGCCAGTATTTTGTTTTTTGCCATTTTTGCCCTTTATGAATCTATTTTTCATGAGCAGTTAGTTAGCAACGATGTATTAAATATTGCCATGATTGTGATTGGCGCCCCTTTAATTTGGTTGGTAGTGTATTTCTACGTTAAAAAGCTCCTAAAAAAACCTTTATTAAGCGCTCAAAATGCCGCTCAAAAAATCTCGATTGGCGATTTAACTGCTCAAGTATCTGTAGATCGCCGTGATGAGATAGGAAAGCTTTTGCAGTCTATTAATGGTATTGGAGTTGGCTTAACTAAGGTAGTTGCTACCTTAGGTAGCGCAAGTACTTTGGCCGCTGCATCAGAAGAGTTATCGGCCGTAAGCACTCAGATGAAAGCCAATGCTGAATCTACATCCCAGCAGGCAGGTGACGCCGCTGGTAATGCCAAGCAGGTCAGCGACAACATGCAAACCCTTGCAACAGGTGTTGAGGAGCTCACTACTAGCATTCGGGAGATTTCCTCTAATACTTCAAAAGCTTCAAATATTGCGATTGAAGCTGCCAAGGAAACACATAGCACTAATAATTTGATGTTAACTCTGCAATCAAGCAGTATTGAAATTGGAAGCGTCTTAACGGTTATCTCATCAATTGCAGAAAGAACCAATTTATTAGCATTGAACGCCACCATTGAGGCTGCTCGAGCTGGTGAGCTAGGTAAGGGTTTTGCGGTAGTTGCCAATGAAGTTAAAGAGTTGGCAAGGCAAACCACGAATGCAACTGAAGAAATTAGACAAAAGATTAATGGTATTCAGTCTGATGTGAAGGTTGCGGTAAATTCCATTGAAAACATCACCAAGATCATTGATCAAGTCAATGATGTATCCAACATTATTGCAAGCTCTATTGAAGAGCAGGCTGTTGTAACCAACGAAATTAGTAAAACCATCTCACAATCTGCTGACAAAAGTAGGGAGATTGCAAAAAACATTACTGAAGTTTCAGGGGTTTCTGGCACTACAACAATGGGGGCTCAACAAACCCACACTGCAGCTACAGAGTTGGCAACTATGGCAAGCGAGCTCCAGGCGCTTGTCAACCAATTCAAAATAAACGAGTAAAGCATCCTGCTAGGTTAAAGATGGGGGCGTAATAAGCCTCCAGTAATCCGAAAGTTAAACCCTGGTCAATATATGATCCATCACAAAATATTCGCCCTACCAAAACCTCTTTTGGTTCTTTTGTTGCTATCCAATGTTTTCTTTGCTTGGTGGCTGAAAGATGTAATAGGGGGCTATACCGGGTGGTCTGTTGTGGATCTATCAAATGATCTAGAGGTCACTCTTCCGACCGTATTGGCAGTAGCGCAGTTTGCTCTATTTGCTTTATCGATTGATATGTTGATGCGTTCTATTGTCACCTCAATCAATCAGAAATTAAAAGTCTTTCAAATACCTTCTATCACCGTTACAGCAATGACGATTGGTATTTATGCTGTTGTAGGATTAATTGGATTTATTCTTCTATACGATCACAGCTTATCCCATATTTTGGCTGCTGCGGGAGCCTTAGGTTTGGGCGTTGCCTATGCTGGTCGCGAATGGATTGCTGACGTTACTGCTAGCATTCAAATTCAAACAGACCATTTGGCAAGTATTAATGACTATCTTGAGGTATCTGGCGAGAAGGATGTATACAGGGTTGCTCAAATTGATCATCGGATGATCACGATTGAAGATAAATTTTCTTACTTAATCCGAATTCCTGCACGTCAGTTTTTGACTTGGCAATATATCAACATCAACAAGCAGCCCAAAAAACGTGGTGTAAAGCGTCGGTGCAGTTTTAGCTCAAGTACGGTTAATAGCAGTAATCGGGTCTTAGAAATGATGAATACCGCCATGCGGTATTTAATTTCTAAAGATGGCCGATTTTATGAAGGCTATAACTGTCTGATCCAAAAAGTTGAGGCCGGGGTCATTGAATATGTCATTACCTATGAGTGTGACCCAAGTCTTAGTCATGCAATATCTACAGACCTGGTATTTCGACCTCTAATTCATATATTAAATGCTGCTACCATTAGTTTTAACTCGGACATTGAGATATTGCGCCCAAGAGCTGAAGCATCCGATATAAAACAAAAGCTCCTAGATATCTATCGCTACAGCATTCTTAAAGTGCTCAGTGAGGAGCAGATTATGGAGCTTTCGCAGTCCATTCGATCTGTTCAATTTGAGCATGGCGATCAATTAATAAAAATTGGCGAGCATGCACAAAGTATGTACTTTATTTCTGAAGGGCATCTTGAAGTTGGTATTCCAGGAAAAGACGGCAAGGACTTAATCGTGGCCTCCCTTTGGCCGGGCGACTGTGTGGGTGAGATGTCTTTATTAACAGGTGAGCCTAGATCAGCTAACGTTTATGCTAGGTCTAATGGCGTTTTATTAGAAGTAACTCGGGATAATCTTGCGCCATTCTTCAAGGCATCCCCTAAATTAATTGATCAGATTTCAAAAGTTCTATCTGATAGAAAAGTTGAGAATGAAAAAGCCCTCCAAGATGAGGGTTCTCGCGAGATAGTTGAAACTCAAATGAAGGCCCTTATCAAGAGGATTGCGCTGTTTTTCTTTGGAGCCGAATAAATTCATGATTTCCCAAGACCTAACTCAATGGTTGTAAAAGTCGAATTAAATAAGGGTTTACTCTTATCTAATTGCTACCTTTTCGATCAAATTTTCTCTAGCTCTTAGGGAGAGTGCTTACCCTTTAAAATCAAGGTAAAGTACTGACTTGTGCAAAGCGTCACTAGCGTGACAATCTGCACAAACAAACTAAAGTTTTTAAAGAGTAGTAGATGTTGATTCAACAAAAAATATAAGATTTACCCCGATAAGGAGACAAGATGTTTCATCTGTTAGATAAAGAAAGAACTATTGCAGGCCCAGGCTTTAATCGCTGGCTTGTACCACCGGCAGCTCTTGCCATCCACTTATGTATTGGTATGGCCTATGGCTTCTCAGTTTTCTGGTTGCCACTATCAAGAGCGTTAGGTGTCTCTCAAGGCCTAACTGAGCCTATTAAGTGTGCTGCCGATATAGGTTTTTTTGCACAACTTTTTACAACTACCTGTGACTGGCAAATATCCACCCTGGGTTGGATGTATACGCTATTTTTCGTATTTCTTGGTATTTCTGCTGCTATTTGGGGCGGCTGGTTAGAACATGCGGGTCCAAGGAAGGCCGGTGTAGTTGCTGCTTTCTGTTGGGCTGGGGGCATGATATTTTCTGCTTGGGGCGTATATCTCCATCAGTTCTGGATGATGATTCTGGGTTCTGGTGTCATTGGTGGTATCGGCTTAGGTTTGGGTTATATCTCACCGGTTTCTACATTAATCAAATGGTTTCCTGATCGTCGCGGTATGGCAACGGGAATGGCGATTATGGGCTTTGGTGGCGGCGCAATGATAGGTTCACCTTTAGCCGCTATGCTCATGAAAAACTTTGCCACACCGACTAGCGTTGGCGTTGCTCAAACTTTTGTGGTGATGGGTGTTATTTACTTCATCTATATGATCATCGGCGCTATGAGTTATCGAGTTCCAGCCAGTGATTGGAAGCCAGCAGGGTGGACTTCGCCAGCTGCATCAGCCTCTAAGGTGATGATGACTACTCGCAGCGTGAGTGTTAAGAAAATCTGGGGTATTCCACAGTTTTGGTTGGTGTGGATGGTCTTAACTATGAATGTGTCTGCAGGTATTGGCGTTATTGGTATGTCATCACCAATGCTTCAAGAGATTTTTGCAGGTAGTCTTATCGGTAATGCCTTGAGTTTTGGTGAGTTAGACAAAGGTCAATTGGCTGCAATTGCTGGTATTGCCGCTGGTTTCACAGCCTTATTGAGCTTGTTTAATATTGCTGGAAGATTTTTTTGGGCAAGTTTGTCAGACAAGCTTGGCCGTAAATTAACTTATAGCATCTTCTTTGTTCTCGGCGGTATCTTGTATTTCAGTGTGCCTTCTAGCGCCGCTGCAGGAAGCCTGGTGTTATTCGTTGGCGCCTTCTGCATTATCTTGAGTATGTACGGAGGGGCATTTGCAACGGTTCCTGCTTATTTAGCGGATTTATTTGGTACGCAAAATGTGGGTGCTATTCACGGCCGCTTGCTAACAGCGTGGTCAACAGCTGGCATCTTAGGGCCCGTAGTTGTTAACTACATGCGTGATTATCAATTAAGCCTTGGCATTCCCAAGAGCCAGGTTTACAACCAGACAATGTATATTTTGGTTGGAATGTTGGTAATTGGCTTAATTTGTAACTTGATGATTCGCCCTGTAGCTGACAAGTGGTTTATGACAGACGCAGAGCTTGCTGAAGAGAAGAAACTTGCTCATGAAAAAGCTCTAAACTCTTTGGTCAAGGGCGAGGTTGGTCATGAGCATACCTCGATGTTTACCGTCATTATTGCCTGGGCTTTTGTTGCCATTCCATTGTCATGGGGCATATACAAAACCTTCCTAAGCGCAATGAAGCTATTTGCTTAGATCTGGGCTATTGACCGAGCAATAAACTAGTAGGTATTAAACAAAAAAGCTGCTCCTAAGGAGCAGCTTTTTTTATATATGCATTATTTATAAGGTGATCATCATTCCTTTTTCAATCTCATGCTTTTGGCATCCACATCAAACGCATCTTTAAAGCCCGGAGGGTATTTGCTCCATGGATAGCCATTAAGTGCATGCTCATAGCCGTAATTGAATAAAGCCTTCATGTATTCAGTATCAAATTCTTCTTTATGAGGCTCATCAAAATCTGAGCCTATATAGGCTAAGTTAAAGCCAACACCGTCGTTTTGAGTGATGTTGTAGATGCGATAAAGATCGCCAATGCCTTGCGTTTGGATTAGTTGTGTAATGGCTCGTCCTGCAACGCTCAGAGTGCGTCTTTCAGTCTCGCTCCACCGTGGATCTAAGCGAGAGTTACGAATAATGTAGGCTTGTTTATTTGTTCTACGAGGTAGATTGAGTTCTTTAGCGCGAGTTACTGCGGATGCTGGATAAAGGAAAACCTGAGTACTAGCCCCACCATCCACATGCATTTCTTGAAAGGATTCAGAGCCTACCAAGAAGTCAAACATCACTGGTGAGAACGCCCCTGGAATCGAAGCTGATGCCAACATAATGTGTCGAAAGAGTTCAAGAGATTCTGGCGTTCCTACACTGGCGATGCGACCCATATTCCAAACAATTGGAATTCCGGCATCAATATTGGTAGTACCAATTAATAGCCATCTTCCATTGGTGTTGTACTCGTAGGCGATGCGCTGAAGAAGTGGGGCATCTATGTAGTGTGAAATGAGATTGTATAAAGGCGTTGAATCAGCTAGCCCATCGCTAAAAATACCAGAGAGAATTCCACGTTCAATATAGACGTCTTTAGGATTGATGCTGGTATAGACCTCTTTAAGCACTGGGTCATATTCTTTTCCAAGATAAGCAAATGGAGCAATCAAGGCTCCAGTGCTAATGCCGGTAACCAAGTTAAAAGTCGGGCGGCTACCTTGCTGTGTCCAGCCAACCAGAAGGCCGGCTCCAAATGCGCCATCATCTCCGCCACCTGATAGTGCTAAGTAGTTGGCATCACCATCAAAGGCTTTTTTATTGCGCGCTGCCTGTAAAACTGCGACATCCTCAAGCATTTGCTCAACACCAGCCTGGGTTGAAGGCAGGTATCGAACACTAGGAAGGCCGGCAATTTTTGCTGCTCCTATGGACTGGGCTGGTACAGCCGCTTTACGTTCAAGGCCAGAACAGGCGGCTAGCGTAGCAATCAAGAGGGCGCTAGCAATAATTTTTGACGCAGACTTTAAGAGTGGCATAGGGATTCTAGAAAATAAATGAAAAACGTCGCACTCGTAGTAATAAATACTTTAATGAATTGTAAAGCCTTGAATAATCAAAGAGACAGTCAAACCTTTACTGCAGGCACATTATCAGCCTTTAACTCATGGCTTAAATCAACCTCTGGGTACAAGCAAGTTAGATATTCAATTTTTGCAAATGAAGTTATCTAAAAAAGTTATCTAAAAAATATAAATCCTGGAGCCAAATTTTTTATTAAGCATCCCAAGTAGGTAGAGCAGAATTTATCATTCGGCTACCTTTTCCTCCATCTAAATGCTTTAATGATGTAAGCTTTTAGAGATATTTTCACTAGAGCTAATTGTCTATCGGTTTGTGAAACTCATCATAGGTAGTACATCTTTAATCATTTCAGAGCCTTTTAAATGAAAACTTCCGTTTCCCGTATAGCGCTAGCTACAACAATACTAGTTTGCAATTGTGCATATTCAGCAGGCGGGGGAGGGGTAATCGCTGATCCTGGGGCAATGCAAGGTAAGCATTTCGATGTCAAAGGTCAACAGCCTTCGACTTTTACCATCGAATTACAAAATGGCCTACGTAAAACCTTGCCATTTGACGATAAAAGAGATTTTGAAGAGGCTCAAAAAGGGTTTATTGCGGCGCCTCCCTATAAGCAAATTATGGCCGATGCCGGAAATGTAGCTTGGGATATGGGTAGTTACGATTTTCTATTGCAGGGAAAGGACTTCGATAGCGTCCATCCTTCCTTGCAACGTCAAGCTATTTTAAATATGGCTTATGGGCTATATGAAGTTGTGCCAGGCAAGATTTACCAGGTACGTGGCTTTGATTTAGCCAATATCAGTTTCATCAAGAGCGATAGCGGCTGGATTGTGTTCGATCCACTCACCGCCAAAGAAACAGCTCGGGCCGCCTTAGAGCTTGTAAATGAAAAGCTCGGAAAGCGCCCAGTAGTGGCGGTTGTGTATTCCCATTCGCATGCCGATCACTTTGGTGGCGTGCGCGGGGTGGTGGATGAGGAGGATGTTAAAAGCGGTAAAGTCAAAATCATTGCCCCCGTTGGCTTCATGGAGCATGCAGTTGCGGAGAATGTCTATGCGGGTAACGCCATGACGCGTCGTATGTATTTTCAATATGGCGTTCTTTTACCGCGCAGCCCTTTTGGTCACGTAGACCAATCAATTGGTAAAAATACTGCCGCTGGTAATTTAGGCTTAATTGAGCCAAATGTTTATATCACTAAAGACTATGAAACCTTGAACGTCGATGGTGTGGAGATGGAGTTCCAAAATACGCCGGGCACCGAAGCTCCAGCAGAAATGAATACCTATTTCCCACAATTCCAAGCTTTTTGGGCTGCTGAAAATATTACTGGCACTATCCATAATATTTACACCTTGCGCGGTGCTTTAGTTCGAGATGCTTTAGCTTGGTCTAAAAATATTAACAATGCCTTATATCGTTATGGCAATAATGCACAAGTCATGTTTGCATCTCATACTTGGCCACGTTGGGGCAATGAGCGTATTCAAGAGGTTATGCGGACGCAACGCGACAGTTATGCAAATTTAAACAATGACGTCCTTCATTTAGCCAATAATGGTGTGACCATTAACGAGGTTCAGAACGTTTATAAGCAACCTGATAGCCTTAAATCACAATGGGCTGCTCACAGTTATCATGGCTCGGAAGAGCACAATAGTCGTGCTGTAATCAATCGCTACTTAGGTTTTTGGGATGCTAATCCTGCAACACTCACCCCTTTGTCACCAAAAGATTCTGCGCCACTTTATGTCGAGATGATGGGTGGTTCTGCAAAAATTATTGCAAAAGGTAAGCAACTTTATTCGCAAGGTAAATACCGCGAAGCAATGGAGATTGTGAATAAATTAGTCTATGCTGAGCCGAATAATACTGCTGCAAAAGATTTATTGGCTAATATATTTGAGCAAATCGGCTACCAAAAAGAGAGTCCTAGTGTACGCAATAGCTTTTTGGGTGCTGCCTATGAGCTACGTCATGGCATGCCTAGTGGCGCCTCTCCAAAGAGTAATGGCCCAGACCTCATCAAGGCAATGAATACGGAGTTATGGCTTAACTCTTTAGGCATTAGTGTTGATAGCAAAAAAGCTACGGGTATGAAATTTACGATCAATCTTTCTACACCAGATAATGGCGAAAAATTTGTAATAGAGATGAGTAATTCCACGCTAACCAATATCAAAGGTCAGCAAGCTAAAAATCCTGACCTGACTATCACTATCAATCGCTCTGACTTAGAGCAAGTCATGGGCGGCAATACGACATTTGATGCTTTAATCGCACAAGGTAAGGCTAAGTTCGATGGAGATAGAAAGCCCTTTGAACAACTCAAAAGTACTTTAACAATTTTCACGCCTGATTTTGAGTTGATGCCAGGTACAAAATCCAAGAATCCTTCACCTATACAGGCTCATCAAGATCCTTTTGAGGTTCAAGAGTTGCCTGTTACGGGTAGCGAGTAATGCAACTCATCTAATCTAGCCTAAAAAAATCTCTTGTAGATTATTGAGGTAGCGTAGTCCTTGAGAACTGGGTTTGAGCTTGCTTGGATCAGGGTCGAGTAAGCCTTTTTTACTGGCCTCATCCAATCCTTTGGCGATGACATGAAGGGGTAGGCCAGTTCGCTCACTAAAGGTATGCGTAGCGACGCCATCGGAAAGTCGTAATGCATTGAGCATAAATTCAAAGGGCAAGTCTTTGAAGGGAATTTCTCGCGATTCTATGAGTGCATTGCCCGAAGTTTCCATTGCTTGCATATAAGCCTCGGGATGACGTTCACGTACTTGGCGAGTTACCTTATCGGGAAAGGAGACTTTTCCATGGGCGCCGGCACCAATACCAATGTAATCTCCAAAACGCCAGTAATTAAGATTGTGCTTACATTCTTGATCTTTTTTGGCGTAAGCAGAGACTTCGTAACGATCGTATCCTGCCTTAGTCAGTAACTCTAAATTCTGATCAAAGATGGCATCAATATCATCTTCACTGGGCAGATTGGGTGGAAAGCTGGCGAAATAAGTGTTGGGTTCAAGCGTCAGGTTGTACAAAGATAGGTGGGGCGTCTTAAAGGAGAGTGCAGTCTCTAAATCAGCCTTTGCGCCTGCTAAGGTTTGTTTTGGAAGTCCATACATTAAATCTAAGTTCACGGATGCGAAGTGTTGCATAGCGATTTCTACTGCACATTTTGCTTCTTCCCCATTGTGAATTCTGCCCAAGGCTTTAAGTTGCTCATCTTGAAAGCTCTGTATTCCTAATGACACCCGATTGATTCCAGCTTTTGCAAAGCCTGCAAATTTAGTTGTCTCTACTGAGCCTGGGTTTGCTTCCATGGTAATTTCAGCATCTGGCTCTAAGTTGACTCGAGCGCGAACAGCAGATAAAAGTTCATTCATACCTTCTGGTGAGAGCAGGCTGGGTGTACCACCCCCAATAAAAATACTGTGAACTTGGCGACCCCAGATACGCGGTAGTTCAGTTTCTAAATCGGCAATAAGGGCTTTGATGTAACGCGCTTCATCAAAGCCATTCTGACTTTTGCTATCGGGATCTTTGATTTGATGTGAGTTGAAATCACAGTAGGGACATTTTTTCTCACACCAAGGAAAATGAATATATAAAGCCAGTGGTGGCAATGCCGTCATGCGTGGGATAAGTGAGGGTGTATTAAGCACGGTTCTTGAGTTGCAAAATGAGTTCGCGCAATGCTTGGCCCCGATGACTCACCAAATTTTTTTCTTCAGGCTCCAACTCCGCAGCAGTTTTATTAAGCTTTGGCAAATAGAAGTGGGGGTCATAACCAAATCCATTCTGACCTTTCGCTTGGTCGATGATGGTTCCGTGCCAACGAGTTTGAACAATTAGTGGCTCGGGATCATTTGCACTTTGCACCATTACCAGTGCGCAGACATAGTGAGCACCTCGATCCGATTGTGAGCTCAGGGCATTAATGAGTTTTTGATTATTAGCGGAATCATCACCATCTTTGCCAGCATATCTTGCAGAAAACACCCCAGGCTCTCCCTGAAGTGCATCAGCACAAATGCCGGAGTCGTCGGCCAGTGCAGGTAGGCCACTTGCTGCGCTAACATGTCGTGCCTTAGCTAAGGCGTTTTCAACAAACGTGTAATAAGGCTCCACGGCTGAAGGAATGGCAAGATCGCCTTGCGGAATCACTTCAAAATGCAGTGGAGCCAATAGTGCTTGAAACTCACGCAGTTTTCCTGGGTTATTCGAAGCAAGAACAAGTTTTTGCACTGACATGGATTTGCTTTCTGTATTTTCTTGGGTTATTTCAAAGCATCAATTTGCATTTGAGTGAGTTCTTCAATGCCTTGTTGGGCAAGATCTAGTAATGCATTTAATTCGTCGCGGGAGAAAGCGGCCCCTTCAGCTGTGCCTTGTAATTCAATCATGCCGCCCTTGCCAGTCATGACGACATTCATATCGGTATCACAAGAAGAGTCCTCTGGGTAATCCAAATCCAATACAGGGACGCCTTGATAAATACCCACAGAGATTGCAGCAACGCTATCAATGATGGGGTCCTTAGTAAGCGACCCATCTTTAAGTAATTGATTGACTGCATCACGCGCTGCTACGTAAGCGCCAGTAATGGCTGCGGTACGGGTGCCACCATCAGCTTGCAAAACATCGCAATCTAGATGAATCGTGCGCTCACCCAAAGTTTTGAGATTAAAGACACTCCGTAAAGCACGCCCAATCAGCCTTTGGATCTCCTGTGTACGACCACTTTGCTTGCCACGGGCTGCCTCGCGATCGCTACGGGTGTGAGTAGAGCGGGGGAGCATGCCGTATTCAGCGGTAACCCAACCTTCGCCAGAACCTTTTTTATGTGGTGGCACCTTTTCTAAGATGCTGGCAGTACACAAAACTTTGGTATCACCAAAAGCAATCAATACAGAACCTTCAGCATGTTTAGTAAAGGCGCGGGTAATCGTCACGGGGCGTAATTGCTTGGGATTGCGGCCACTAGGGCGATTTACATTAGAGGTACTCATGGGGTTGTTCCTAGGGGTTGGGCTTTAATCGATAAAGAATCTACAATGTCCATATGATATCGAGCATGACTGGTTATGGCAGCGCTTCTCGCCAAGTGTCCCTAGGGGCTGGTGTAGTTGCTGATCTGCAAGTGGAATGTCGGGCTGTAAATAGCCGCTTTCTGGATTTGGGATTTCGTCTTCCAGACGAATGTCGCGGGGCTGAGCCTGCCTTACGAGAAATGGCGACTCAAAGCCTTTCTCGCGGAAAGGTGGAGTTTCGGGCTGCCTGGCGGGTAAATTCAGGGGCTGCCACTGGAAAATCCAATCCTCATTCCTTGGGGGCTCTGAATAAAGACCGTTTAGATGCGCTTTACACACTTCAGGAAAAAGCCCAAGAAGCCTTCCCGAAAGCTGAAGAATTGCGTATCGCCGATATTTTGAAGTGGCCCGGCATTGTTTCAGAACCACGCGGTGAAGAAGAAGGCTGGATTCTGGCAACGGTTGAAGCTGGCCGTGCTGCTTTAGCAGCTTTGTTAGAGAGTCGTCATGCTGAAGGCAAGGCTTTAACCACTGTTTTGACAACGATTACCAGCAAAATGCGCGAAATCGTCAATGTCATCGAGCCTAAAGTTCCCGAGTATGTTGCCCAGTACCAAGAGAAACTCACTGAACGCTTAGCTGAAGCTTTACAAGCCCAAGAGCAGTCTAAGGGTGGCGCAGAATTAATGGAGCGCATTCGCCAAGAAGTGGTGCTCTATGCTGTTCGAATTGATATTGCTGAAGAGTTTGCTCGTCTCAAAACCCACTTACAGGTTGTCAATACCGCTTTGGCGGGTAAGGGCCCTGTTGGTAAGCGTTTGGATTTCTTAATGCAAGAGCTCAATCGAGAGGCTAATACCTTAAGCTCCAAGTCGGTTTCAGAGGAGTGCACTCAAGCGGCTTTAGAGTTAAAGCTGTTAATTGAGCAAATGCGCGAACAAGTGCAGAATTTAGAGTAATTTTTTTATTTCATAATGACCAGTCCAAATCTTTCTCCAGCCTATCAAGGCAGCATGCTCATGATTGTCGCGCCATCGGGTGCAGGTAAATCCTCCTTAGTGCATGCTTTATTGGAAGGTGATGCCGGGTTGAGGCTTTCCCTTTCCACTACGACCCGTGCCCCAAGACCGGGAGAGGTCGATGGCATAGATTACCGATTTGCCACTACAGAAGACTTTCTGCGCGAACGAGATCAGGGAAATTTTTTGGAATGGGCACAAGTGCACGGTCACTTTTATGGAACCTCCCGCGCTTGGATTGAAGCGCAGATGAAAACAGGTCGCGACGTCATCTTGGAAATCGACTGGCAGGGTGCTCAGCAAATTCGGGGCTTAATTCCTGAGGTGCAATGGATCTTTATCTTCCCACCTTCTATTGAAGCTCTAGAAGAGCGTTTACGTAAGAGGGGTCAGGATAATGAGGCGACGATTCAAAAGCGCGTAGCAGCAGCCCACCTTGAGCTACAACATGCTCATGAGGCTGATTACATAGTGGTCAATGATGATTTTGAGCAAGCCTTGACGGATTTACGTCACGTTGTAGCGGCAAGTCGGCTGAGATCCTCGCCAGTAATGGCGCGTAATCCCGCTCTTTTGAAGCGTCTTGGGGTGTAATCAGTTATCCTATAGGTATTGAAGCTAAATTAAGTGAGTTCCGCATGGCCCGTATTACTGTAGAAGATTGTCTAAAAACCATTCCTAATCGTTTTGAACTTGTATTGGCTGCGACATATCGTGCCCGCCAACTCGTTCAAGGTCATTCTCCACGTGTTGAGTCAAGAGACAAAGCCACTGTAGCAGCTTTAAGAGAAGTTGCTGCTGGCGTGACTGACCGTGATATGTTGACCAAAGTACCTTTGTAATTCAGGGGTTCCGGTGTGGAGCTCCCCTTAAGCCTTAACAACACATCGGATACATCGGGTGAACTCTTGTCTAAAGAGTCCCCCCAGTCTAACCAGAAGGATTTGCTTTCTCATTCTTCTGAGGCATCGGATCAGACCGATAAAATATCAGACAAAGACTCTATTCTTGCGACTTTATTGGCGCAATCAAGTCGCCATTTATTTGGGCCAACTTCTCAGCCCAATCTCCCGCTTAAGCATCAAGTTATCTCGATTGATGGATTAATTTCCAAGCTGGGCCATCTCAAGCCTGAAGAAATCGTTCAGATCAAAAAAGCGTTTCATTTTGCTGATGAGGCCCATTTAGGCCAATATCGGCATAGTGGAGAGCCTTACATTACCCATCCTCTTGCCGTGGCGGAGCTGTGCGCTGGTTGGCGTCTGGATGCGCCCTCAATCATGGCTGCGTTATTGCATGACGTCATTGAAGATACTGGCTGCACTAAGGCCGATCTTGTCGACAAGTTTGGGGGCAAAGTTGCAGAGTTAGTAGAGGGTTTAACCAAGTTAGATAAATTGGAGTTTCAGAGTCACGCAGAGGCGCAGGCTGAAAGTTTCCGAAAAATGTTCATGGCGATGGCGCGCGATGTTCGTGTCATCTTGGTCAAGCTGGCGGATCGTACGCATAATATGCGCACCCTAGATGCCGTTCCAATCGCCAAGCGCCGTAGGGTTGCTGCTGAGACTTTAGAGATCTATGCCCCCATTGCTCACCGCTTGGGGTTGAATATTATTTACCGAGATTTGCAAGACCTCAGTTTCCGTTACTCCATGCCAATGCGTTTTCGTGTCATTGAGAGCGCAGTAAAGCGTGCCCGTGGCAATCGTAAGGAAATGATCGAGAAGATCCTGCAGGCCACTCGTACGGCTTTTGCTAAATGCAATGTAGAGGTTGACCTGCGCGGTAGAGAAAAGACCTTATTTAGCATTTATACCAAGATGCGGACTAAGCATTTGAGCTTCTCTCAAGTTCTCGACGTTTATGCCTTTCGCGTTACCGTCCATACGATAGATGATTGCTATCGCGCCTTGGGTATTTTGCATTCCTTATATAAGCCCATGCCTGGCAAGTTTAAGGATTACATCGCCATTCCAAAACTTAATGGCTATCAGTCTCTGCACACTACCTTGTTGGGTCCATCAGGCGTGCCAGTTGAGTTTCAGATTCGCACCACTGAAATGCATGCTGTAGCAGAAGCTGGTGTAGCGGCGCATTGGGCTTATAAAGATGGATCGCCTGATATGAGTGAAGTGCAGAACCGCGCTCATCAGTGGCTCCAGTCATTAATTGATATTCAGGATAGTAGTGGCGACTCTCAGGAGTTTTTAGAGCACGTCAAAATCGACTTATTCCCTGATGCTGTTTACGTCTTTACGCCAAAAGGTCAAATCCGAGCCTTACCAAGAGGCGCTACAGCGCTAGACTTTGCCTACGCCATTCATAGTGATGTCGGAAATACTTGTGTAGCAGTCAAGATCAATGGACTTCAGCTACCTTTGCGCAGCGAGTTAAAAAATAGCGACATCATTGAGGTAATCACTTCTGCCAGCTCTCAACCGAATCCTGGTTGGCTGGCATTTGTTCGAACTGGCAAAGCCCGTGCTTCGATTCGTCATTCCCTTAAGACCAAGCATTACTCCGAGTCCTTGCAATTGGGTGAGCGTCTATTGGCTAGCGCTCTACGGCAGCAAGGTGTAGACGCCGGTCTTTTATCGCCAGAAATTTGGGAAAAGCTCCTACATTGGACTGGCGATAAAACCCGGGAAGAGGCCTGCGTCAATATCGCACTAGGACGCCGATTGGCGCAAGAGCTAGCCATCCGCCTCAAGATTCTCATAGATGAAGGTGGTGGGGCTGGGCAAATGCGTCTAGGGGCTGCTGATTGGGTCTCTCCTCAACAGGAAACTGTAAACCAACATCAGCGGCAGGCGATATTGGTTGATGGGCGCGAAGGTAACTCTATGAGCTTCCAAAGCTGCTGCCATCCTATTCCAGGGGACAACATTATTGGTTACCTGGGCAAAGGTGAGGGATTGCAAGTTCACATGAACGACTGCCCGCACGCTTTACGAATGCTCTCTAAAGACAGTGATAAATGGGTTGAGGTGGAGTGGGGCAAAGATATCAATAGAGAGTTTGATGTCGATTTGGCCATAGACACTCGTCAGGGTAAAGGCGTGTTGGCTCGTGTGGCTAGTAGCGTTACCGCGGCGGACTCCAATATTTTGAATGTCTCCATGGATGACCGCTACAAAGAAGATTCTGTCACCATTCGCTTTACGATCCAAGTGGCCGATCGTCTGCATCTTTCTAAGGTCATGCGAAGCCTGCGAACTAACCACGATGTCATGCGAGTAACCCGTACCAGGTCTATTTGAGTTCTTTGCGGCCCCCTCAACACACTTGCTAACTAGCTGACCTGATTACTTATTTAGCTACTTGTACTGAATATCTAGAATTTCAATTTCCGTTGGGCCTGTAGGTGTCTGAATCATCACGCAATCGCCTAATCGGGCCTTTATTAAGGCTTTAGCGATGGGGGAGACCCAACTGACATAACCCTTATCTAAGTCGACCTCATCAACGCCTACGATAGTGATGGTGGTTTTTAGGCCGGTATTGACCCCCTCAAGGTTGCTATAAGTCACAGTAGCCCCAAAAAAGACCTGATCAGAGCCTTCATCACCGGTTTTTCTGGCCAAATTATCGACAACAACGGCAAATTCAAGGCGCTGATTGAGGAAGCGAATTCGCCGATCTATCTCCCGAAGACGCTTTTTTCCGTAGATATAGTCCCCATTTTCAGACCGGTCACCATTGGAGGCGGCCCAGTGGACAACCTTTACAACCTCCGGTCTATCAAGGTTTAGCAGCTGTAATAGCTCACTCTTAATTCGCTCATGTCCAACAGGAGTGATGTAGTTTTTCTCTTCCATGGCATAATTATGGCTGTTGCGGCTGTAGCTCAGCTGGATAGAGTACTTGGCTACGAACCAAGGGGTCGTGGGTTCAATTCCTGCCAGCCGCACCAACCTTTACGAGGGCCTAGTTGAAAGACTGGGCCCTTTCTCATTTTTGGGCTTTTAGGCCTTGCTTTTAGGTCTAACTTTTAATACTTCCCTTATAGTTTGGCTATGAGCCTTCCAACTCCAAACTCATCCCCCATAGAGGCGCCAGTAGCTAGCTGGTCTCAAGCTGACTTGGCCAACGCCAAGATAGTATTGAGCGGAAATATTAACGTCTACTCTTTAGGTGATGTTTGGACACAAATTCGCCAAGACCAAGACCTTTGGTTAGGGCAGGGTGACGTGAAAAGTAAGTCACTAATCTTTGATGCCTCTCAGGCTAAATCTCTGGACGGATCGGGCATTGCGTTCTTAATTGATATTCAGGCGGCACAACAAAAAGCTGGTGGCACTTTTAATCTCCAGGGTCTTGATCAAAAGTATCAACCTCTCTTGCATGAATTTGATCCGATTGGGAACTTATTTCCCGTTCCGGTAGTGAGGCCAAAGATTGGCTTGATTGAATCTACTGGAATGGCAACCCAGAATCTTGTAAACGATGGTGTTGGTTTAATTACATTTACAGGTCATCTTGCTGATGATTTATTTTGGTCGCTTCGTCATCCCAAACAAGTCCGGTGGGGGGACTTTGTCAATACAGCGGTACAAGCCGGTATTGCGGCATTGCCGATTGTTGGCTTGGTCGCTTTCTTGATTGGGGTGATTTTGTCGTTTCAGGCAGCTATTGGTATGCAAAAGTTTGGTGCAGTAACGTTTGTTGGCCCGCTTGCTGCCCTAGGTATCGTACGTGAGATGGGTCCCTTAATTACGGCCATCTTGCTTGCTGGACGTTCATCTGCTGCATTTGCTGCCGAGATTGGCACCATGACCGTGAATAGCGAAGTCGATGCATTAATTACAGGCGGATTAAGTCCGATTCGATTCTTGGTCGTGCCGCGAGTGTTGGCAGGAATATTGGTAGCGCCCATATTGACCTTATATGCTGACATTGTCAGCATCTTTGCTTCTATGTTCACCATGCTTGCCTATGGTGTGCCTTTCTCGAATTTTTATAATGGCATGTTGCAAGCGGTTGATATTGAAGACATCACATCTGGCCTCCTTAAGGCAACGCTTTTTGGCGTAGTGATTTCAGCTGTAGGTTGCTTGCGCGGCATGCAGACAGGTGATGGTGCAGCGGCCGTTGGTATTTCAGCAACGCGCGCAGTGGTCAGCAGTATTGTGATGATCGTCGTAGTTGACGGCATATTTGCTTATATCTCTTACAAGACGGGCTTCTAATGGATATAACCAGCAACGCTATTGATGTTCAGAACCTGACAATAGGTTATGGCTCTAAGGTTTTATTGCAGAACCTCAATTTCACCGTTCAGAATGGTGAGATCTTTGTCATTCTTGGTGGTTCGGGTTGCGGAAAATCGAGTCTTTTAAAAAACATGTTCGGTCTTTATCAACCCTTAGGGGGTGACGTCCTCATTGAAGGGCAAAATATCACTGCTGCCCTAGGTGTTGAACGCCAAAAGATTATGACCAGCTTTGGCGTAATGTACCAAGAGGGCGCGTTGTTCGGGTCGATGGATTTATTAAATAACGTTACCCTCTTTATGGAGGAGTACACGCAACTTACTCGGCCACAAATGGATTTGCTTGCGCGCACAAAATTGGATCTTGTGGGCCTCTTGCCTTACGAAACTTATATGCCAAGCGAGATTAGTGGCGGTATGCAAAAACGTGCAGCCATTGCGCGCGCTATGGCTTTGGATCCTAAAATATTATTCTTAGATGAACCTTCCGCAGGTTTAGATCCTATTACTTCAGCAGATCTTGATAGAACCATCATGGATCTATCCAAAAATCTAGGCATTACCTTTGTCATCGTCTCGCATGAGCTCGCCAGTATTTATTCTATTGCCGATAAGGTGGTGATGCTAGATAAAGAGGCGAAAGGCATCATTGCCGAAGGCGATCCTAAAGTCTTAAGAGATACCAGTACCGATCCTCGGGTACATCAATTCTTTAATCGTATTATGAGCAAGGAAGTAGCATGAGCACAAACTCAAATCCCAATTACTTTCGCCTAGGAGTATTTGTCCTGGCAGCTATCGCTGTCTTGGTGGCTATCATTCTGGTCTTTGGCTCAGGAAGATTCTTTCAGAAGTCCTATACGGTAGAAACATATCTCACGCAATCAGTCACCGGACTTGATGTCGGGGCTTCTGTTCGGTTTAGGGGTGTCAAAGTAGGGCAGGTGTCCATGATTGGCCTTACAGGAGATCTTTACGAAAAAGACAGACCTCTCATTGATCGTCAGGAATATGTCGTCGTGCGGATGAAAATTTTTGGCGACAATGTTGACGAAGCTGATATTAATGATTTTATTAACGCTGGCTTGCGGGCGCGTGTGAAATCTATGGGTATTACGGGTGTGAATTATGTTGAATTTGATTTCATATCAAAGGCCGATCTCTATCCCAAACTGCCTTTTACTTGGACCCCTAAATATCCAGTAGTTCCAGCCCTCCCAAATCAGGCTGATGAAATTTTAGATGGCATTCAAAAGCTATTAGGCGCTTTCAATGCCATGGATATTGATGGTACCCAGAAAAAATTCGATTCTTTACTTACTAACCTGAATGTGATCATGGCGGGCGATGGTAAAGGTAATGAAGGTTTAACCCGTTCAGTGAGAGATCTCAATGTATTGCTTGAGCGTGTAGCCAAGGTTACCGATAAAGATGAGTTAAATGTTTTAATGCGCGAGGTCGTAGGTACGATGGTTGCATTACGTCAAACACTTACCAGCATTCAAGGAGATACCAGCTCTACCTTTGAGAATTTGAAGCAGACAAGCGATCAGCTAAATGAGCTCACTCGCATTGCTAGTCAATCTCCATCGTCTTTGATTTGGAGTGCACCTCCACCGAAGATTGTTTTGCCAATGAATGGTGTACATGAGCAAAATCCCTCAGGAGCAAAATAATGAGCATTCAAAAAAAGATGAACGCAAAACTTTCTAGGGTGTTAATTTGCGGCGCTGTTTTGGTTATTACAACAGTTTTAGCTGCCTGCTCTTTGCCTAAACAAGCACCACTTCCCATTACTAGCTGGATGATCGATCCCCAGAGAGTAGATAAGCCTTACACACCTAGATCTGACATCTGGCTTAAGGTCGGATCGGTTGCTGTAGCACCACCATTCGAAGGAAGATCTTTGGTATATCGCTTGGGTAATCAACGTTATGAAAAAGATTTTTACAATATCTATTCAGCTACACCTAGTGAAATGATTTCTAACGCTACACAGCAATGGTTAAATAATGCGCATATTTTTGCGATGACGGTTGGTCAAAATAACAGCTTTTTCCCTTATTACACTTTGCAAACTAATATTGAAGAGTTTTATGGCGATTATCGTGTGCGACCCGAGGCAGTAGTGACTGTAGAGTTCTTTTTAACTGCTACCAACGCTGGTCTGACCAATCCCATCATCGGCACCAACCGATATACAAAACGCATCCCTCTGAGTGACAATACCCCCGATGCATTGGTAGTAGGTCAACAGCAAGCCTTGACAGAAATTCTCAAGCAGTATGAGGGTGAGTTATATAAATACGCTGGCAATTTACCTAAGCCACTCGGACGTTACTAAGTAGCAATAGGCGTGATAAGGTCCCTGCATTCCTTTTTAAAGGGGCTTAGGCGCGACTTAAGGTCTCGAGAGTTGGTATGGTTATTTTTGGCGCTTACGCTCTCCGTAACGGCTTTATCAAGCGTTAGCTTTTTGGCAGATCGCATGCAAAGGGCATTTCAGTTTGATGCCCGTCAATTGCTTGCTGCCGATCTTTTGCTCGTAAGTGATCACCCATTACCTGAGCAGTTCTTAGAAGAGGGCGAATTGCGTCAGCTAAGGATTGCTCAAACCGTGGTTTTCCCAACGATGGCCACTGTGGGCTCTCAAAGCAAGTTAGCTTCACTAAAAGCAGCAACTCCAACTTATCCTCTGCGCGGTCAACTTGAAGTTGCCCAGGTTAAATCTGCAAATATAGTGTCAGCTCCAGGGGTGGCGCACAGTTCTCCGTCTGTTGGTCAGGTATGGGTTGAGCCTGCCATGTTGAATAGTTTAGGTGCTCATGTTGGTGATGTGATGACATTAGGTGAAAGTCACTTCATTATTGGAGGGGTATTAACTAGGGAATTAGATCGTGGCGCAGGTTTCATGAACTTCGCCCCTAGGGTGATGATGTCGCTAGAGGATCTCAATGCAACTGGCTTAATTGGTCTGGGAAGTCGGGTAACTTATCGACTTTTATTATCTGGCTCTGATGAGTCTATAGCAGCCTATGAAAAATGGGCTAGCACCTATATTGAGTCAAAAAATCTCCATGGCGTACGGATTGAGACTTTAGAAAACGCGCAGCCTCTCATGCGAAAAACCTTAGATAGAGCTGAGAGATTTCTATCCCTTATCTCTTTGCTAACGGCAATGGTGGCGGCTGTTGCTATTGCTTTATCAGCACGTCGTTATGCGTTAAAACAAACTGATGTCTATGCAGTGATGAAATGCCTAGGGGCAAGTCAGTCCTTGATCTTGAAGTGGCAATTAAAAACCCTTGTTAGCCTTGGAATACTTGCCTCGGTTCTTGGTGCTTTGGTGGGATATTTGGCTCAAGAGTGTTTATTGCGATTATTAGGTGGCCTAGTAATGGAAAGTTTGCCGAGCATATCTGCCTGGCCAGTAATCTGGAGTGCCTTACTGGCTTGGTCACTTTTACTGGGTTTTGCTGGCCCTCCGTTATTTGAATTGGTAAAAGTTTCTCCAATCCGCTTGGTGAGAAAAGAATTCAATGGACTCTCGGTCAAGGGTTTATGGGTTGCTATTGGTAGTCTTGGAACCTGCGCCTGTTTAATTGCTATTACTGCCAAAGACTGGAAATTGGCTGCCTGGGTTGGGGCGAGTTTCGGTGGCGCTATTGCACTCTTCTCATTACTTGCCTGGGCAACCTTATTTTTATTAAGCCGACTCAAGCTTCAGAGCTTTCCTTACCGCTTTGCGCTAAAGATACAAGCTCGCCAAGCCAGTTTTGCCATCATTCAAATTACTGCGCTTGGTATTGCGTTGATGACATTGCTGATGATTTTGTTATTGCGTCAAGATTTGCTTGCCTCCTGGAGGGGCAATCTTTCCCCTGATGCTCCCAATCGTTTCATTATCAATATTCAAGAAGATCAAAAGCAGGGTATTGCTAATGAGCTCACTAAGTCAGGCTTAGCCAAACCTGAGTTTTATCCAATGGTCCGTGGTCGTTTGATTGAAATCAATGATCGACCAGTTTTGCTATCTCATTATCAGGACGATAGTGCCCGTCGATTGTTGGATAGAGAATTTAATCTTTCTTATGTCGAACAATTGCCACCTGGCAATCGTATTACTGCAGGTCAATGGATTCACGGTGATGCTCCACAAGTTTCCCTTGAGGTCGGCATTGCAAAGACTTTGAATCTCAAGCTTGGTGATCTGATGACATTTGAGGTTGCTGGTGAAAAGGTCTCAGCACCCATCACCTCATTGCGAAAACTTGACTGGGGATCGATGCGTGTTAATTTTTTTGTGATCATGCCACCCAAATTATTGATAGATTTACCGCAATCCTGGATCACTTCTTTTTATCAGCCAAGCAATTTGGATGGATTGGATTTTCAGATTAACCAGTCTTTTCCAAATCTGACCATCGTTGATGTTGCCGCCTCGCTGCAGCAAATTCAAGATATCTTAGATCGACTTTCATCGGCCCTTGGCCTCTTATTTGCTTTTACGATCATGGCAGCCATTTTGGTATTAATAAGCGCCATGTCTGCAACGCAGGATGAGCGCTTTAAAAATGCTGCTTTATTAAAAGCACTTGGCGCTTCAAAAAAGATGCTGGCCAATATTGTTTTAACTGAGCTATTAGTGACTGGTCTTATTGCCGGTGCGCTTGCAGGATTGGCTGCAGGAGGTGCTGCTTGGGCTTTAGGTCGCTTTGTATTGGAAATTGAATTTAATGCCTTTGCGCAATCCTTAGGTATGGGTATGGCGTTAGGTTCAATTGCATGTCTAGCGGCCGGTTATCAATTTCTGAGAAAAATCCAAAGTACGACTGCAATGGAGTGCTTGAGAGAGATTGCCTGATGGGTATAAGGCCCTTAAGAAAGCGTTACAAGATTTTTTGGTAACTCCACTAGTCGCGTTTTGGCCAGCCGGTCTGGAAAGCTCTGGCGCTGTAATGGGTTAACGCGATCAAAGTAAGTCGTTAATGGCCAGAAAAATAAGGCGACTGTAAAAAGCATCTCAATAATTTGCCACTTCTGTAGGTGCAATAAGCCTTGTACCAATATGCAAGGCAATAACCACAAAGATCCATACACATAGCGCCAAAAGGCTTGCGGTCTAGTGAGGTTGTAGCCTTTCTGATTAATGATCCGTACCCGCCAGGTCTGCATAGCAAGTGTTTGACCTGATTTAGTCCAGTACCAAATGAAATAGATGCCTAGTACTGCGTAGAGATAGATAAACGTAAGCCAGCTAGGCAATGAGATGCCAAGCATGATCCCGAGCACTAAGTTAGGCACCAGAAAGACCAGTGCAACAACGCCAAGTAAAACCAATTGCTCATACAGAGCGCAAGAAATCCGACGCCAAAATTGTGGTGACGGTAAAGCGTTTAATTCAGATGGGGTCATGCAGATTACTGTGGAGTCGGATTGCTTGAGTTAGTGCTAGTGTTTGAACCTGGTTCTTCTGCGGCTGCTGGTGCTGGCGCTTGTGCTGGTGGGCTAACAGCTGGCGCCATGAGAACAGGGTTCTTACTTACTGGGTGTTGCTGTAATGTTGGTGCGTTAGCGGCTGTAGGCTTCTTCTTGTTGAGCTCCGCCTGCGCAAATTTTTTCTTTTCTTCATCACTCAGCTTCTGGTAAGCACTCCAAGCCTCAGCTTTTTTGTCGGCAGGGAACTTCAAGCTAGTGAGGTAATTTTCACGGGCGACGCGACGGTCTTTTTGCGAAAGATTTGACCAGCCCATCATTCTGGATTGAAGACGCATCTGATCTTGCTCATTCATCTTTGGATAGATGTTTGAAACCTGAATCCATTTCTTACGGCTTTCAGGGAGCATGTAGTCCCAGTCATCCTCAAGCGGACTGAGAATTTGTTGTTGCGCAGGTTTAAGGCTTTCCCAGCTACCGTCTGATTTCTTTTCTGGAGTTCCTGTGGATTTACCATGAGCAGGACTTGCGCTCTGAGCTTGGGCAGTTGAAACGCCCAAGCTAGAAAAGCTGATGATCAGCGCGAAAAAGCTGGCTGATAAGATGGGAAGAGCTTTGCGCATTCGCTGTTTGTATCTATCGGACTCTATTTGGCTCTTGGCGAGCTAACAGCATCAGAGCTAGAGTCAGCAGAAGGGCCATTCTTCAGAAAGCCCATAAAGCCGCTATCAGCATAAGCATCCGGTGGAACATCATCGGTCAATAAAGCTGCATCGACTGCGGCAATATCGTCAATGCGGGAATCTTCTTGCCACTGTGCGATACCAATTAAGCCAAAAACCAAGACGATAAGGGGTGCTACCCAACCCAATACATCCCAAATACCTCTAGACCCTCTATAGCTAGAAGACAAAGAACCACTAGATCCAGCCAAAACTTGCTTCCGAATCCGGACTTTTTCAGGGTTTCTCGCGGCTACAGCTTTCATGCGAGCCGCATAAAGGCGATCTTTAATGTGAGTAGGTAGAGCTTGGGAGCCTTTGCGAAGCAGGGCGGCACTAGCCAGACCAAATTGGTCGGCTTCCATCGGGGTAAGGTGGTTGTCGGCGTGTTTCACAGGGTAATTCCTTTTAATTTCAATGCTTTAGCTAATGTTTGTGTGGCTCTTGAGCAATGTGTTTTGACGCTTCCCTCGCTACAACTCATAGCTTGGGCAGTTTCAGTAATACTTAGCTCATCCCAATAACGCATCAGGAAGGCTTCTCGTTGACGGGTTGGCAATTTTGATATTTCAGCCTCTAGAGCGGCTAATAACTGACTTTGCTCTAATTTTTGGGAGCCATCTTGATGAATTTCACTGTCATCAGGTGCAGAAAGCTGTTCAAGAGGGTCAAAATCATCACTTTCCTCTGATTTCTTGCCCATATTGGAGAAAAGTGTCACCCAGGCATTTCTGACTTTTTGACGTCTAAACCAGTCATGCACACGGTTTTGCAGAATTCTGGTGAAAATCAATGGAAATTCACTAGCGGGTCTGTCCCCATATTTTTCAGCCAACTTAATCATGGCATCTTGAACAATATCCATCGCCGCATCATCGTCGCGCACGGCATAGACCGCATGCTTAAAAGCACGCTGTTCTGCGCTACTCAAAAAGTCGGATAGTTCTTGGGCGGATGCCATGCAGTCGATTAGACCCGAATCTGTAAGAATTCATTCATTTTAGGGGATTGCTATAGAATATACGGCTTACTACCTAGAATCTCATTCAAGAAGTGGTTTTTTCCGGTAGCAGCGCCGTTCGAACTCGGGCCATAAGCAAGGGACAGAACAGACCAATCAATTTTTTGCCGAAAATTGCAAAGGACGAAAGAAAATGAATACAAGCAGCGCCGAATTTTTAGCTACTAAAGCTACTAAAGACTCAACTAATACAAATCCCGTAGTTGCCCCTCCAGAAATGATTGGTGCAGAGATGCTCGTGCATGCCTTGCATGCTGAAGGCGTTGAATTTGTTTGGGGTTACCCAGGCGGTTCAGTTCTCTTTATCTACGATGAAATTTTTAAACAAGATAAGTTTGAACATATTCTTGTTCGCCATGAGCAAGCAGCGGTTCATGCTGCCGATGGCTATGCGCGTGCAACCGGTAAGGTTGGCGTTGCATTGGTCACATCTGGACCAGGCGTTACCAATGCGGTTACTGGAATAGCGACTGCCTATACGGATTCGATTCCATTGGTGATCATTAGCGGCAACGTGCCAACCTATGCCATTGGTGAGGATGCTTTCCAAGAAGCCGATACTGTTGGTATCACGCGTCCAGTGGTTAAGCACAACTTCTTGGTGAAAGATGTTAAAGACCTGCCGCTGGTTTTGAAGAAGGCCTTCCATATTGCTCAAACTGGTCGTCCAGGTCCTGTGCTAATTGATATCCCAAAGGATGTCTCAGCAGCTAAAGGCCCTTTTGTATATCCAGAAACTTTAGAGATGCGTTCCTATAACCCAGTAGTGAAGGGTCATAGCGGACAGATTCGTAAAGCCGTTTCTTTATTACAAGAAGCGGAGCGTCCGTATATCTATACCGGTGGTGGCGTGATCCTAGCTGATGCGGCTCCAGAACTAAAAGAATTTGCTGATTTACTCGGTTATCCAGTCACCAATACCTTGATGGGCCTTGGTGGCTTCCCAGGTACTAGCCCTCAGTTTTTGGGCATGTTGGGTATGCACGGTACTTATGAAGCCAATATGGCGATGCAACACAGCGATGTGTTGATTGCGATTGGCGCCCGTTTTGATGACCGTGTGATTGGTAACACTCAGCACTTTGCTAGCCATCCACGCAAGATCATTCATATTGATATCGATCCATCGGTGATCTCTAAGCGCGTGAAGGTTGATGTTCCGATTGTTGGCAACCTGAAAGAAGTGTTGCAGGAAATGACTGCACAACTTAAGGCTGCCGGCCCACGTAAAAACGACGCTAAGCTAGCGGCATGGTGGGAGCAGATTAATGAGTGGCGCAAAAAAGATTGCCTGAAGTACGACGAAGAGTCCCAAATTGTGAAGCCCCAGTATGTGGTTCAAAAGTTGTGGGAGCTCACTGGTGGCGATGCATTTGTTTGTTCTGACGTTGGTCAGCATCAGATGTGGGCTGCCCAGTTCTATAAATTTGATAAGCCACGTCGTTGGATTAATTCTGGTGGTCTTGGAACTATGGGTGTGGGTTTGCCATACGCAATGGGGATCAAGAAAGCCTTTCCGGATAAAGATGTTTTCACAATTACTGGTGAAGGCTCAATTCAGATGTGTATCCAAGAATTGTCGACTTGTAAGCAGTACAACACACCAGTCAAAATTGTTTCTTTGAATAACCGTTACTTAGGTATGGTTCGTCAATGGCAAGAATTAACTTATAACAAGCGTTATTCAAGCTCGTACATGGATTCATTACCGGATTTCGTGAAATTGGCTGAAGCC
>Ga0364908_10035_pt2 | contig 39824 bp, 30 predicted proteins | sample ExccelJu500002D4_2_FD_206965 | JGI IMG/M metagenome (GOLD analysis project Ga0364908, IMG submission 206965) | Enriched cells from Trout Bog Lake Hypolimnion, Wisconsin, USA - BchlTB.July02.5000.02.D4 | ecosystem: Environmental > Aquatic > Freshwater > Lake > Hypolimnion/Profundal zone | place...
CGCGGCGACTCGGCTAAGTACGATCTCCTCTTAGATCTTCTGGAGAACTTGATCGCCGGCAAACACAAGACGGTGATCTTCAGTCAGTACACGCGCATGCTGCAGATTATCCGCGATGAATTTAGGCGGCAGGGGATTCCGTTTGAGTATCTCGACGGCGCGAGCAAGAACCGCCTAAATATTGTGAAGAAGTTCAATGAAGACGAAAATATCCCGATCTTCTTAGTCTCGTTAAAGGCTGGGGGATCCGGTTTGAACTTAGTTGGGGCCGACACGGTGATCCACTACGACATGTGGTGGAACCCAGCAGTAGAGAACCAAGCGACCGACCGCGTCCACAGAATTGGTCAAAAATCTTCTGTGTCTTCCTATAAATTAGTGACATTAAATACAATAGAAGAGAAAATTCTAGCATTACAGAATCGAAAGCGGAATCTTGTCACTAAAGTTGTGAGTTGCGACGAAGAGGCAATCTCTAAATTGACATGGGAGGAGGTTCTCGAGCTTTTGCAAACATAAGGATGGAGCGAGATGAACAGCAAAAAGAGAACAGAGGGCGGAAGTGTTTTTAAGTCATTTAAGGATCTAGTCTTAGGAAAATTTACCAAGATGCGCGGCGTCTTCTCGAGCGACATTGGCATCGACTTAGGCACGGCAAATACACTGGTTTATGTGAGGGGAAAAGGCATTGTCCTTGCCGAGCCCTCCGTGGTAGCCGTCGATTCAACCACAGGCGAGGTCTTAGCAGTCGGGCATAAGGCGAAGGCCATGCTCGGGAAAACTCCTGTCAAGATGCACGCCGTGCGGCCGATGAAGGACGGCGTGATCGCCGATTTTGAGGTGGCGGAGGGGATGCTGAAAGCCCTGATCAAGCGCGTCACGCCGTCGAGAAGCCTCTTTCGTCCCAAGATCTTGATCGCTGTACCCTCCGGCATTACAGGTGTAGAGAAGAGAGCTGTGGAAGATTCAGCCCTGCACGCCGGCGCTCAGGAAGTCATCTTGATCGAAGAGCCCATGGCGGCAGCCATCGGCGTCGACCTCCCCGTCCACGAGCCCGCGGCTAGCATGATCATCGACATCGGAGGTGGAACGACAGAGATCGCCATCATTTCGCTTGGCGGCATTGTCGAGTCGCGCTCGCTCCGTATCGCTGGTGACGAGTTTGACGAATGCATCATCAACTACATGCGCCGCACCTACAACTTGATGATCGGACCGCGCACAGCTGAGGAGATCAAGATCACGATCGGTTCAGCCTACCCCTTGGGAAGCGGCGAGCTCGAAATGGAGGTGCGTGGGCGCGACCAGGTGGCTGGCCTGCCTGTGACGAAGCGCATCAATTCGGTTGAGATCCGCGAGTGCTTGGCCGAGCCGATCCAGCAGATCGTCGAAAGCGTCAAGCTCACCCTTGAGAAGTGCCCTCCCGAACTTGCCGCCGACCTGGTCGAACGCGGCATGGTGCTTGCCGGCGGCGGCGCTTTGATCAAAGGGATCGACAAGGCCCTGATCAAGGAGACGGGTCTTCCCGTCATTGTGGCGCCGAACCCCTTGCTCGCCGTCTGCTTAGGCACGGGGAAAGCGCTCGAATATCTCGACAAGTTCAAGAAGCAGCGCTCCATGGCTCTATGATCTTTAATAGGTCTCTGAAGGAGTATACTGGTTACCTTGCACTACAAACGTGGATCAACCAAGCCGTAGCTTTGTGCCAACCTTCCGAGGTGTGGCTCTGTGACGGCTCAGAGGAGGAGAACCGCCTCCTTTTAGAGCGTCTTGTCAAGAGCGGCACTTTGACGCCTCTTAAAAACGGCTGTTTCCTCGCCCGCTCTGACCCAAGCGACGTTGCTCGGGTCGAAGAGTGCACCTTTATTGTCACGGAGACTAAAGAAGAGGCCGGCCCGACCAACAACTGGATGGATCCAGAAGAGATGGGCGCCGTATTGAGCCAGCTCTTTCGCGGCTCGATGCAGGGAAGAACCCTCTATGTGATCCCCTTTTGCATGGGGCCTCTCTCTTCGCCTTTTGCCAAGATCGGCATCCAGATCACCGATTCGCCGTACGTTGTGGTCAATATGCGCATCATGACGCGCATGGGCAAAGATGCGCTCTCCACCTTGCAAGAGGGGGCCTTTGTCCCGTGCATGCACTCGGTGGGAAGACCCCTTAAAAAGGGTGAGCAAGATGTCCCGTGGCCCTGTAATACGGCTAACCGCATCATCGCCCACTTCCCTGCCACGAAGGCCATCTGGTCGTACGGAAGCGGCTATGGCGGCAACGCGCTTTTGGGTAAGAAGTGCTTGGCGCTTCGCATCGCCTCTTGTTTGGCGAGAGAAGAGGGATGGCTTGCCGAGCACATGCTGATCATGGGGGTGACCAATCCGGCAGGAGTGAAGAAGTACTTTGTCGCCGCTTTTCCTTCGGCTTGCGGCAAGACCAACCTCGCCCTGCTAAAGCCTGCTCTTCCCGGCTGGAAGGTGGAGGTGGTGGGCGACGACATTGCGTGGATCCATTTAGGAGAGGATGGACGGCTCTATGCGATCAATCCGGAGAATGGCTTTTTTGGGGTAGCTCCGGGGACAAACTGGAAGAGCAACCCCTACGCCATGGAAGCAATTTCTAAGAATACGCTCTTTACCAATTGCGCTTTGAATGATGAAGGGGAGGCGTGGTGGGAAGGGAAGACAAAAGAACCCCCAGCGCATCTTATTAGTTGGCTTGGGAAAGAGTGGAGGCCGGGAGGGGAAGAAAAGGCGGCCCACCCTAACGCCCGCTTTACCGCGCCTCTTTCCCAGTGTCCTATTCTCGACCCCGCCTTTCAGGCGCCTTTGGGCGTGCCCTTGTCAGCTATTCTCTTTGGGGGAAGGCGAAGCGACTTAGAGCCTTTGGTCTATGAAGCGAACGACTTTGTAGGCGGCGTGTTGGTGGGGGCGAGCCTTGCGTCCGAGACGACGGCGGCAGGTGGGGGAGCGGTGGGGCGGCTTCGCCACGATCCCTTTGCGATGTTGCCCTTTCTCGGCTATCCTATGGGTGACTACTTTGCCCATTGGCTCTCTTTTAAGGCGCGGACGAAAGAGGAGTTATTGCCTAAGATCTTTGCGGTAAACTGGTTTAGAAAAGACGAAAAGGGAGACTACCTCTGGCCCGGCTTTGGCGAAAATATCCGTGTGCTCCAGTGGATTTTTGAGCGGACGGAAGGCACGGCTGAGGCGAAAGAGGTGCCCTTTGGGCACATTCCGGCTGAAGGAACCTTAAATACCGAAGGGTTAAACCTTAAGGAAGGTGCTCTGGAGGAGCTCTTTAGGGTTGATCGAGAGGGGTGGCTAAAGAAGTTGGAAGAGACAAAGAACTATTTTGGCCTTTTTGGAAAGCGGTGCCCGCCTGAACTTTATAGAGAGATAGAGCGGATAGAGGCGGCGTTTGTACGTCCTTAAAAAGTCATGGCGTACATTGATGGGCTGCGACCTTCGAATTTACGTATTTTGCTCGTCGTCCTAAGAAAGTGTTTGAAAATTAAGGCTTCGTCGATTTGTGTTTTTTCGAATTATGTAACAACGCCATTTCCGGTTGAAAGGCAACAAGACTGTCTTCCCTTTACAGTTTATTAATACAATTTTAACAATTAGTCGTTATAATCGGGTTCAATTTTTTTTATATAGGAATTGACAATGGCTGATTTTATCTCTACACAGTTTGAGTGCGTGGCAGCTTACTGTAAACAGACGAAGACTGAAGCAACGGAATGGATGAACCAACAGGTGAGAATGTGGGCCCGCTATCCAGACCAACTCGTCACAAAATTACAAAGAGCCGTGACGAGGGCACTGCGTAGTCTTCGCACTTTTGAAGATAAACTGGAAAAGAGAATCGAAGCTCTTGTCCCCTCTGATTTCTTCCTTCAGATCAACACTGCAGCGCATCAGATCAAAGACTGTGCGACAGAGATCAAAAAGAGCTTGAGTACAGTGGATCAGAGCTTTACATCTCTTAATGAAAAGCTTCACAGTGCGGAGAAACAGGTGGAAGAGGCTGTCGAAGGAGATAGTCGCCTCTCTTTTGAAAGAGGAGATCTGGTCCCTGCTTCAGATCAACCGCTCATTGTGCGCGAGACGGCGCGTATTTTTCACAGGACGTTCCATCGGCTCTCCTTCGATTGGTCTAAAATAGAGATCATACACACTTTACGCGATCAGTTCCGGCGGATCATTGGGGCAAGTCTTGCCTCCAAGTTGATCATCAATCCATTTAATCGGGGCAAGGCAGAGCTTGTAGGCTTGATTGCCGACCAGAAGGAGTCTTTTACAACTCTTTGCAGAGAACAGGCTATCGACCTTTCCCGCGATGAAATGGGGGATGTGGAGCTTTGGGGAGAGATCAGCGCCCAAGTAACACAAGGCACCGAAGCGGTGGTCTGTCTCAGGAAAAAAGAGCTCGTGTTAAAGTGCCGGCCTACTCTCGATCTTTCTCAAGTGTCGCCCTCCCAACTTGACACGCTGTACACGGTCTCTTTGGAAGAGATGCGGACTGTCGAGCGGGTGCAACTCCAGCTCAATGAACACCTCGCTTCGGCAAAGCTCCCCGAAGAGCTGAAAGCTCACTACGCAGTCACTGTAACACACGGAGGGGGAGGGGAAGAAGGGACGCCGTTTACAATAGAATTGGTCTCAGAAGATGAGCCGGCTGGCTTAAAGCTCCAAGGAGAAGAGATAGAAAAATTTTCTCAACGCCTCTGCCAATTAAAAGATCAGTTTTGCGATTTTGTTCAGATTACAAGTGATCTTCTTCTTGTGGGGACGGGTGAGGAGAGGGAAGAGATGGAGAAATATGTCTCCCTTGGGCTGACCCTTCAAGGGCAGAGGCCGATGCTGCTCACCGATAAACTGTTATTGAACATAGAGACCCACCCCCAAAGAGACGCTCTTAAATCCAAGATTCAAGAGCTGCTTCGCTTAAGCAACCAATTAGAGCTGCACTTTGAATTAGAGGAGCCCTATAGGATAAACCTCTCTTTCAGCGAGGTCGAGAAAATGGCGTCGCCCTTACAGAAGCTGCTCCATTTTTTAAAGTACAAAAAAGAGTGGCAAGACTCCATCTTTTCTACAACCAAGAGTGAGGAGATAGAGAAAATAGGTGGCCGTTTAGGGAGCCAAGAAGAGAAAAGAGATGCTTATCTCTTCCTGCAGCACCACGTTGCAAAGCTACACGATGTCTACCAGGTCTTAGGCAAGACACCCCCCTCTAATTTAGCGCTCTTTCTCTTGCCGTTTGAGGCAGAGATACGAAGAGGGGACGATTTTTTCTTACAATGCATGGATCTGACCGAAAAGAAGAGCGAGGCTCGTCTGAAGAGGCTGCTCAACACAAACGCAGGGCCCTACTTTGTCAAAGTCACCTCCTTCGAGCCGACAGCAGAGGAGATTGTAGCGTTGTATGAAGGGGAGAGGGATCACATCTACGTTCATCGCGATAGAAAGGGTGTAGAGCATCGACAAGTCCACTGGAATGTGCCCAAGCTCTTTCAGGTGCTACGAAGACAGCCGGCATATCAAGACTGTGTGGCTAAGACGCCCAATTATGAGAAGCAGCTGGCGGCCTGGGAGGCGGACTTTGTGCGTCGGTTGAACAAGTACTACGCTTTGGATGATAGCCACACCTTTTATGGGAAGGCGATGATCGATGAGGCGGTGAGGCAACTTGAGCACTATGTGGCGCTTGTTGTTTACAGAGAGCGCTCTAAAGTAGATCATACAGCTGTCGAGCGGTCGCTGATCAAGCTCAGTGCGTCGGTGGGTCGCGATATGACCAAAGGGTGCGCCATTGGCTTTGCGCAGCGTGCTCAAGGTGTACGCCTTGCCTGTTTTGGTGTTGGATTCGATCTTAAGGACAACCTCTTGCAGTTTCAAAAGGAGTGTCTGGAGGTGGCCTTTCAGAAAGTCTTTGGGGAGAGCGAAGAGAGCTCGATGCAAGTTCAGCACCAAGAGATAGCCCTCCACTTTTTGCAAGGGAAAGAGGGTGTGACGTGGTACGGACTTGGTTCTGCAGTCCAACAGTTGCTTCGCCAATTTTCCCAGGAGTATACGCCCGCGGCCATCTATCGCCGGGCAGAGCAGTTTCTTGTCAGCAAGGTGGTGGAGTTTAACCAAGAAGGAAACGATGAGGCGATGTACCGTCTGTTGGAGGAGTTGGGTTTTGGCTTCGATCGAGAGCAGTTGGACCGGAAATACCGCTTGAATGGAGACGCTTTGTTCAAATGGCAAGAGTTCTTTTTTCAGCAGGACTTGATGCCGCGCCTTATGTCATTTCTCTTTCAAGAAAAGTGGCTGAAAGAAAAGGGACAAACAAGTAGCGATCCCTTTTTGCCGAGGGACACCCTCTAATACCATTCGCGGAAAATAATTTCATATTTGAGCTTAAGCTCAAATGTGAAATTATTTCCCGCGAATGGTATAAGCAACGGTTTCCAAGGTTTCCTTGCCCTGCCTATTCTGTCCGCGAATGCCGTAAAGGACAGCCCCCAAGAGAATGCACATCCCCGCGGCGTCCGTTAAGGGTGGAAGTTCCCCTATCAAAAAGTAGACGTAGCTTAACCCAAAGAGAGTCTCAAAGATGGTGATTTGGCCTGCCAGCGCAATGGGGAGATGGAGCGAGGCTTTATTCCAGATCCAGGCACCGACCCACGAGCAGATCAGGCCTAGAATAAGGCTTCCCCCCAAGAATTGGGCCAAGGGCAGATCGAGCGCAGCGTATTTGTGGCTTTCGATCTGATCGGGAAAGAACAACACAAGAACAGACGTCACTAAAGCGACCCAAAAGAGTGTGGCGACCCCGAGCAGGGTAGACCATTCAATCGGTAACAAATTGGGTGTTTCCTTCAAAAAGCGGGCGTTTTTAACCACATACCAGCTCCAGATGCCTAAGGCAATAAAACAGCAAAGAATGCCTATAAGGTAGTCGGCAAGTCCCTGTTCTGTCTGTAGGTGAGGGGCGTTGATGACGAGGAGACCGACGATGATCAAGATTGAGGGAAGAAACAGGGTTTTAAACTGATATTCTCGCTCTACCCAGTTGCCGTAGAAGGAGATAGAGATAGGGGCAATGCCGGAAATAAGCGCGGCGATGGGGGGTGTTGACCAGCGAAGACCCAAGACCATGGCCGTGTAGTAGGTCAAGGTGATGATCAGAGAAAACGAGAGCGCTTTCAGCCAAATAGAGGGCGCATAGCGCCCTTTCCCCTGAAAAACAGCTTGGCTAAAAAAAAAGAGAGAGATTAAGCCGTAACAGGCGTAGCGCCCAAGAGCAACCTCGAGAGAGCTAAAGCTCTCCATAAATTGAGGCACAATAAAGATGAGCCCCCACAGGGCGCACGCAGAGATAGCTAAGACAATTCCCTTAAACATAAGTTTTTTTATTTTACATTAATTACGAAAATAAGACAATGGTATTTAATTGTTAACGTTCAAGACGATCTATGTTGACCCAATACACCAAATACTACTGGAAAGAGGGACGGCCTTACGGTCTTCTCACCCCCGGCCTCTACGGCAAGAGCTACCGCATTGTACACGACCCCTACTGGAGGCGCTGTTCGATTGAAGAGTATGAAAAAGAACAGTTTAGGCGTGTGATCTACGACTCGCTGCTTCTTGACTTTAGCCGTTTAAAGGAGGAGTATCAAGAGGGGTGGAACCGCGAGCGTTGCCTTCAGAAGGGTGGCGAAGAGCTCTTCTTGATCCGCGACCAGAACGAGCGGGTGATCTTGTTTGAGTCGTCTCTCTTTGAAGCGGGGAAGTGTCGAGAGACACGGCTCTTTTCCTCACAGCATACGCCCCTTGCTACCCAAAGGATCTGTTACACAAGCTTGGGAGACAGCTTTAATGGGGTGGTTTTTTACGATCTGGAGAAAGAGGTTGTGATGTACAAGGTTTATGCATACGACGAACAGAGAGAGGAATTTACCAAATTACTCCATGAGGAGTGGGATCCTTCCCACAAACCTCCACCTTCTGTGTTAAGGCATTAAAGCAGCTGTCTCGCGAGAGACTTCGTGGTTAGAGAAGTCAAAGGCAGCTTTGGAGACCTCTTCTCCCTTAAAGTACCAGAGCACATCGGTTGCGTCGGGCAAGAAGACGGTACGAGGCCCGTGCCGCACGCCTTTGATCCATGTAATGGTTTCAATAAGCGTCTCGCCATCGCTCCACTGCTTCTCGATCCCGTGTTTTAGGCCGTTGACGTAGGGTGTCTCCGTGAACTTCTCTCCATTGCGGTAGAAGGTGGTGATTCCGCTCTGGACGCCGTTTTTCCACTCTTCAAAGAGGTGGGGCTCACCTCCAGCCAAGTATTTTTTCACGATGCCGTCTTTCAGACCATTTTGTAAGGGGACAATCTCTTTGACGTAGCCAGACTCAGAGAGCAGGGATTGTAAGACGACGACGCCATTTTCCACAGTCTCTTTGACCACTACAGCCTCAAAGGTGTCTCTGACTAGCCGCACGCCATAGCCTTCATTGACAGTTGAGGCGATCTGATGGTCTTCGGTAAAATAGGTCCCTGAAAGGAGGAGGGAGCCTTCGTACTCTTCAATGGCAAGCGGGGCCCCAGAATTGCTCCAGAGCGTCATTTGAGAGCGTGTCTCGTCGATGTGGAGAATCTCCTTCACAGGTTCTCCCGAGAAGGCGTACCAGAGCTCGCGCGTCAAGATACCCTCAGAGTAGGTCTCGAGTTTTTCAAGGCTTAAGCTGTAGGGGAAGGTGTAGGTGGCGTCGCCGTTTAAGATACCTCTACTGTATGTTTTGGTGACGACAACCCCTGTTTTTAGGGTCTCAATGATCTTTCCCTCTTCGCCTTTTTGCGTCCACTCCTCTTTGGGTAGGGGAACGCCGTATTTGTGGACGTAGTTTGTCTCTAAGGGGGTATCAAGGGCTTGGTTACAGCAGCGCTGGCAGCTTGTAAAGCTTAGCGCGGTGCAGAGCAGCCCCATAATCAATGGGTGTTTCATAGTATGCCTCATAGTATTTAATTTAATTTAATTGACTCACAAATTTCTGGTGTTCCCGATCTGCCACTTCTTGAGAGAGGGTCTTTTCTCGGTCTCTGTAGATAAATCTTAAGGTGACATTTTTCTTGTCCAAAGCAACCTTGTCGCCTTCGTAAATCCCCAAGAGGAGCACCTGTTCTAACAGATCTGAATGGACTAAACCTACTCTTTCAAAGAGCTTCTCCACAGGGGTTTTGCGGTCGATTTTGACTGTGACGTCTCTCTCGGTTGAAGGGTAGAGGGGGATCGGTTTTAAGGAAAAGGCCTTCTTCACTTGGAAGAGGTCTTCTACATCGAACTCGGCAAAATAGATGCGGGGGGTTCTGTCCAAACGCCGATTGATTGAGGGGTGGAGTTCGCCAAAAGAGCCCACGAGAAGATCTTGGACTAAGACAGAGGCCTGCCTGCCGGGATGAAAGGCGGCTAACTTGCGATTTTCAAAGGAGTAGTTTTTAATCAAAAGTGCCTCTAAGAGATTCTCCACAAGTCCTTTGAGAGTGTAAAAGTCGACGTCTTCTGACTTTTCTAACGCGTGAGGGGGATGCTTCTTTCCCGTCAAGAGGATCCCACAGGCAAGCTGCTCTTCAAAATTGCCCTTTTCCTTGAAATGGATCTTTCCTATTTCAAAGCCAGAGAGATTGCGGTTTTGGTGGTCGAGATTGTATTTGACGAGCCCAAGAAGACCAGGAAGTAGGTTGGTGCGCAAGATCGATAGATCCACGGTGGACGGGTTCATGACACAAAGCGTCTCTTCAGGGCTCATCATCGCCTCTTTAGCCACAGAGGCAAGGTGAGGAGAGATCAAGTCGCAGGTGATGAATTCCTGGAGTCCAAAGGAGCAGAGCTTTGAGCGGATGCGCTGTTCAAAGAGATAGAGCGGGGAGTGGGGGCGGCGCGATGCGGTGAAAGAGGAGCTCTCTTTCATCAAGTTGTCGTAGCCGGTCAATTTGGCGACCTCTTCGATCAGGTCGACCTCTTCGTTTAAGTCGAAGCGAAAGGCGGGAACTTTGACTGTGAAGTGCTCCCTGCCGTCGAAGTGGGTCGAGAATCGAAGGCGTTTAAAGATCTCTTCCACTTCTGTGCCGGCATAGGCTTTTCCGAGGAGTTTTTCGATACGGCTTAAGCGGCAGGAAATTTTTTTCTCCTCCCACACTCTCTTCCCACAATCAACAAAGCCCTTGACGGCGCGTCCACCGCTTAAGTCGAGAATGAGTTCTGTGAGGCGGTCTAGAGCGACGAGCGTGCTATTCGGATCGACGCCGCGCTCAAAGCGCTTTGAAGCGTCTGTCTGCAGATTCAGCCGTTTGGCCGATCGTCGGATGGAGAGGGGATCGAAAAACGCCGACTCCAAGAGGATCTGTTTGGTCGAGGCTGTAATGGAGGAGTCTTCCCCACCCATAATGCCGGCGATGGCCAGAGGTTTCTCTTCGTCGGCTATCAGAAGGTCTTCAGAGCTTAAGAGGCGCTCATTTCCATCGAGTGTTTTGAACAGCGATCCCTCTTCAGCCCGCCGTACAAAGATCTTTTTTCCGCTGATCTTTTCTTTGTCAAAGGCGTGGAGCGGCTGGCCGAGCTCGAGCAGCACGTAATTTGTGGCATCGACGATGTTGTTGACAGGGCGAACCCCTGAACTCTTGAGGCGTCTTTGTATCCATTCGGGCGACTCGGCCACGGTCACATCGCGGATCACACGTGCGCTGTAACGAGGGCATTTTTGAGGATCTTTAATCTCCACTTCGACCCAGTCGTGGATCGACTCGGTGTCGTCTTCTTGAAAGTCGATAGGCGGAATAGAGACCTCTTTCCCCGTTAAGGCGGAGAGTTCTCGAGCCACACCTAAGACCGACGCTACATGGCCTAAGTTCGGTGTGAGCGCAATGTCAAAGACTGTGTCGCTAAAGATCTGGGCAACATCAGCTCCAGTCTGGTATTGAGAGGCAAATTCCAAGACCTTTTCGTTGTCTGAGGAGAGTTCTAAGTCTTTGGAGGAGAGGAGGCAGCCCTGCGAGAGAACGCCTTGGATAGAGCACTCTTTGAAAGTAACGGTCTCTCCCTCTTCAGTCTCGAGCGTCGCGCCTGGCTTGGCAAAGGCCGTCAGAACCCCTTTCTTGCAGTTTAAGGCTTTTGAGACGACCTGGAAGGTCTGGTCGCCGTCGCTTAAGGTTAGCACTGTCAGATCTTCCCGTGTCGGATGCGGCTTGACTTCTTCGATCCGCCCGACCACAACGCCACTTGCTTTAAGAGAGAGAGGTTCGATCTTTTCCACTTCCACACCGACGCTCGTTAAGAGCTTGGCAATGTGTTGGGCGGGCAGATCGAGATCGATAAAACTGTGGAGAAAGTGGAACGATATTTTCATATCGAGCAGTATAGGAGAGTCGGAAAATTTTCACCACTTAAAAATCGGCTACAGTCTAAAATCGAGGCCCAAGTAGACGCGTTTTGCCTCTTCTTGTTGCACCAAATCAGAAGGAGCGCCTTCAGTCAACACTCTTCCATCCGAAACTAAGTAACACTTCTCAACTAGCGAAAAAATCTCTCGTGCATTGTGGTCGGTGATCAGAATGCTGATGCCCCTTTCCTTGAGGTGCACAATCATCTCCTTGACCTCTTGAATAGAGATGGGGTCGATGTTGGCAAAGGGCTCGTCGAGCATGAGAATCAGAGGGTCGGTAGCAAGGCTTCTCGTGATCTCTAGCCGTCTCCTTTCACCCCCAGAGAGGGAGACTGCCTTTTTTTTAGCAAGGTGCGTCAAGCGGAGCTCCGACAAAAGCTGGTGGGTTTTTCTCTTCTGTTCGCTGTAACTTAAGGGGAAATTCTCTAAGATGGCGAGAATATTCTCCTCGACGGTGAGCTGCCTAAAGACCGAGGGCTCTTGAGAGAGATACCCCATGCCCATGCGGGCACGAAGATGCATGGGAAGATGCGTGACATCTTGCCCTAAGAAGAAGATGCGCCCTGCATCGGGCTTGATGAGACCAACGGTCATGTAAAAGGCCGTCGTTTTTCCGGCGCCGTTTGGCCCAAGCAGCCCGACAATTTGCCCTTTTTCTACTGAAAAAGAGAGTCCAGAGACAATAGGGCGTCCGCTGTATTTTTTTTCAAGCTCTTTAACGTAAAGGAATTCCGTCATTTTTCTTTGTGAGTGCAGACAATTTCTAAGAGAGAATTCTACATTTTGTTTAAATTATACGCAATGTAATTTTATTTTAAAAGGCACTGTTTTATAATTCTTTTAAAGGGGAGTGTTAAGTTATGAGTGTTCCAGATTCAGATCTATCAAGTAGTCCTTATACAAGTAATGATGTGGCTCGCATACTGATTGACGATTACGGTAAAAAGAAAGTGGCGGAGGCACTCGACCATATTTTTACAACAGATAGTCGATTTAATGAGAGCGGTGACGACACTTTGCAACACACACTCCGAGATTTGGTTCTAGTTCCAGAGGAGAGTGTAAAAGGGAAGAGTGTAAAGAAAAAGAGTAAGAAAAGTAGAGTGGAGCCTAAGTTGATCAAGCAAGTCACTACGCTCTTAAGCGGTTTGTTACACCGTCCTCCGACCCAAGTCGACTTTCAATCTTCTTCTGACAGTCCTTCTACTCAATCCTGCACAATGGAGCAGATTCATGGCCATGTCGAAGAGGGGTCCTTCTTGCCGGGTTATACTGTTAGTTCAGACCTGCAGAAACTAAAACCAGGCATAGCAGCTATTGCCAATCACGGGGTGATTCTCTTTAAGAAAAATGAGCAAAGCTCCGTCTTGCTCAGCCGTTCAGGGCGCACCGATTCTACGGAGCGCATTGAGCAAAAGAGCATTGCCGATATTCGCATGCGTTTGGCTTCAAAGACCAGGGACGGTCTTGAGCAAATAGGAGAGCCGCTCAACGTCGACGGCCATGTAGAGACAACCTATCGTTACCGGCGCAAAGACATCACGTTTTTGGATAAGAGCATCATCAAGACTGCGATCACTAGACTCGCTACCCTTGGAAAGAACTATTCTCAAGACGAGAGCCTCTTTATCAACAATAAAGAGCGAGCTATTGAAGAGCTCTGGAATCAAGAAAAAAACAAAAAGGTGCAGTTCGACGAGCAAGGTGAGCCGTACTTAGAGCGCCGCGTGATGATGGACGACCAGAGTGTAGCTATTGTGCGGGAATATAAACCAGAGCTTGTTAACTACGTCTTTTCCTCTGAAGCGAAGAGGAGTGTGGTGCAAAATAATGTGAAAGAGGCGAGGGAGAATAATCTGGCTGTCACTCTCAAGAATTGTCAACGTCTTTTAGAATTACCAGAGATGGGAAATACGGGTTTAAGACAGCTAGCTCTGGGCTACATCGATCAACTCTTAACAGAGAAACGGACGAGGAATCAAGGAGAAAGAGAGAGCACCATCTCCCTCTTAGTCTTACTCCTCGATCAGTTAGTGGCGTCCACTCCGCCCTTGCCGATCAAGCAACGTATAGGTCTACAGGGCATCCGCATCGCATTACTCGGTGTAGACCAAGAGGGGAATCGATACGACAATGCGCAAGGATCGGCAGTGCAGTTTGCCTATGAGAATGTGATCAACGATCTGTTGAAGATGCCCACCTCGATTGAGTGTAAGAGCGGCAACGACCGGACAGCTTCGGCGATGGCGATTGCTTGCGCTCAGAAAGAGTATGAAGAGGTCAATGAACAGCCCTTTGATCCGCGTACGATGGGTTTAAGCGGTAGTCGTGAGATGCAAGTCTTTAGCGATCTTTTTTTAAAGTATATTAGCGCTTTTGCTGCTCCTACTGTGATCGCCTCGAGAGGGCTTGGAGAAGGGGGAAAGGCCAAGTTGAAGACAAAGGCTAGCCCTATTTTTCAGCTCTTTTTAAAAAACGCGTCCCCAGCCCTTAAAGCACAAGTTGAAGGGCAGCTTGATATTTGTTAATCCGTTTTTTTATTTTTCGAAAAAAATCACAAAGTATTAATAATAAATAATATAAAAACAACCCCCTCCCCCTCACCAAAAAGAAAAAACGCATTTTTTTTAAGAAGTGCTTGCGCGATATTCGCTCTTCAGTTATTGTTTAACCATTCTGTTTTGTAAAGCGTCTCAAAGACGACAAAACTGGAAGAGCGGTCGCCACCGAGCGACTGAAGCTATTTGGCAGTATAGATGAGATAATGTGCGACACAAACGTCAATTTAGCCTTAAGGACGCTCTTTCGCAAGGAAGTAGTTGTCTTTAGGGAATTTTTTGAAAATCAATCAAATGTCAACAATTAATTTTATTAATTTTTGAGAATTTGATCTTGGTTCAGATTGAATGCTGACGGCGTGGATGAGGCATGCAAGTCGAACGAAACAGCGGGGCAACTCGCTGTTTAGTGGCGGAAGGGTTAGTAATACATGGGTAACTTACCTCTAACACTGGGATAACGGTTGGAAACGACCGCTAATACCGGATGTGGTGCGTTGAGGCATCTCGACGTATTAAAGTGGGGGATCGTAAGACCTCGCGGTTAGAGAGAGGCCCATGGGATATCAGCTAGTAGGTGAGGTAACGGCTTACCTAGGCTAAGACGTCTAGGCGGATTGAGAGATTGACCGCCAACATTGGGACTGAGAACTGCCCAGACTCCTACGGGAGGCTGCAGTCGAGAATCATTCGCAATGAGCGAAAGCTTGACGATGCGACGCCGTGTGAACGAAGAAGGCCTTCGGGTTGTAAAGTTCTTTCGCTTGGGAACAAGAGAAGTGGATGAATAATCCGCTAATTTGAGGGTACCAGGTAAAGAAGCACCGGCTAACTCCGTGCCAGCAGCTGCGGTAATACGGAGGGTGCAAGCATTAATCGGATTTATTGGGCGTAAAGGGCGCGTAGGCGGGGGTGTAAGTCAGGTGTGAAATTCCGCGGCTCAATCGCGGAGCGGCACTTGAAACTACATCTCTCGAGGGAAGGCGGAGAAAATGGAATTCCACAAGTAGCGGTGAAATGCGTAGATATGTGGAGGAACACCAGTGGCGAAGGCGATTTTCTAGCTTTTCCCTGACGCTAAGGCGCGAAAGCAAGGGGAGCAAACAGGATTAGATACCCTGGTAGTCCTTGCCGTAAACGATGTATACTTGGTGTAGCTGGATTCAACCCCGGCTGTGCCGTAGCGAACGCGATAAGTATACCGCCTGAGGAGTACGCTCGCAAGGGTGAAACTCAAAAGAATTGACGGGGACCCGCACAAGCAGTGGAACATGTGGTTTAATTCGATGCAACGCGAAGAACCTTACCCAGACTTGACATGGCGTGGACGGTATCAGAAATGATACCTCTCTTCGGAGCCGCGTCACAGGTGCTGCATGGCTGTCGTCAGCTCGTGCCGTGAGGTGTTGGGTTAAGTCCCGCAACGAGCGCAACCCCTGTCACCAGTTGCCAGCATTTTTAGGTGGGAACTCTGGTGAGACTGCCCGGGTTAACCGGGAGGAAGGTGGGGATGAGGTCAAGTCCGCATGGCCCTTATGTCTGGGGCTACACACGTGTTACAATGGTCGGTACAATGGGAAGCCAAGCTGCAAAGCGGAGCTAATCCATCAAAACCGATCCCAGTTCGGATTGTCGTCTGCAATTCGACGGCATGAAGTTGGAATTGCTAGTAATGGCGTGTCAGCAACAGCGCCGTGAATACGTTCCCGGGTCTTGTACACACCGCCCGTCACATCATGGAAGTTGGTTTTATCCGAAGCCGCTGACTTAACCGCAAGGAGAGAGGTGTCTAAGGTAAGGCCGATGACTGGGATGAAGTCGTAACAAGGTAGCCCTACCGGAAGGTGGGGCTGGATCACCTCCTTTAAGGACAAAAAGTGGAGCGGAAGCTCTGCTTTAGGTTGACTAAAGTGACGTTAGCGCACATTATCTTTTTTGTACTGCCAAACGGGCAGTCTAGTTATCTTGAAAAATTTGTAATTGTAGATAGAGTCTGTAAGTAGCGTTAAAAGCATAAAAGCTTTTAAAGCGTTAGAATTGATTGGTTTTCCTTGGTTTAACCCAAGGAGAACACGAACAAAAATCGACGCTTGAGAATAAAGGCGAATTTAGAATTTTGTTGTTAAGCTATTAAGGGCTGCTGGTGGATGCCTTGGCATCAATAGGCGAAGAAGGACGTGACAACCTGCGAAAAGCTTCGGGGAGCTGGAGTAAGCATAGATCCGGAGATGTCCGAATGGGGAAACCCGGTGGGATAATACCCCATCATCGTCGACTGAATAGATAGGTTGATGAAGCAATACCCGCCGAACTGAAACATCTAAGTAAGCGGAGGAAAAGAAATCAAACGAGATTCCCTGAGTAGCGGCGAGCGAACGGGGAGGAGCCAAAACCGAAGGTTTACCTTCGGGGTAATAGGGCCAGTCATAAAGATTTGCAATTTTTAGCTGAATCCTTTGGAAAGAGGAGTGACACAGGGTGATAGCCCCGTAAGCGAAAAGAAGAGCAAATCTGATTGGTTCCTGAGTAAGCCCGGACACGTGAAACCCGGGTTGAAATTGGGGGGACCACCCTCCAAGGCTAAATACTCATTGATGACCGATAGTGAACCAGTACCGTGAGGGAAAGGTGAAAAGAACCCCTGTTAGGGGAGTGAAATAGAACCTGAAACCAGCAGCTTACAAGCGGTCGGAGGCCTATGGCCCTTTTAGGGCAAAGGCTGACGGCGTGCCTTTTGCATGATGAGCCAGCGAGTTACTGCTAGATGGCAAGGTTAAAGGACATCCGTTCTGAAGCCGAAGCGAAAGCGAGTGTTAAAAGCGCGTTTAGTCGTCTGGCGTAGACACGAAACCGAGTGATCTATCCATGACCAGGCTGAAGCAGGGGTAATACCTTGTGGAGGGCCGAACTAGTGACTGTTGAAATAGTCTTGGATGAGTTGTGGATAGGGGTGAAAGGCTAATCAAACTCGGAGATATCTTGTTCTCCCCGAAATAACTTTGGGGTTAGCCTTGAGATTAAGAGCAGAGGGGTAGAGCACTGGATTCCAGAGGGGGGCTACCGCCCTACCAAAGGGAACCAAACTCCGAATACTCTGTTTGTTCTCAAGAGATAGACAGTGGGGGATAAGCTTCATTGTCGAGAGGGGAACAGCCCAGACCGCCGATTAAGGCCCCAAATTCTATGCTAAGTGAGAAAGGAAGTTAGGTCTCAAAGACAGTTGGGATGTTGGCTTAGAGGCAGCCATCATTTAAAGAGTGCGTAACAGCTCACCAATCGAGAGACTTGGCGCCGATAATACACGGGGCTAAGCATAGAGCCGAAATCGCGGATTTGTTCTTTAGAACAAGTGGTAGGGGAGCGTAGTATCAGCATTGAAGGCGTACCGTAAGGAGCGCTGGAGCGGATACTAGTGATAATGCATGGCATAAGTAAACGATAAAGGGGGTGAGAATCCCCCTCGCCGAAAATCTAAGGTTTCCAGGGTAAAGCTCGTCTTCCCTGGGTTAGCCGGTCCCTAAGCCGAGGCTGAGAGGCGTAGGCGATGGAAAGCAGGTTAAATATTCCTGCGCCGCCGTAAAACTATGGTAATGGGTTGACGAAGTGAATGAAGCACGCGGACTGTTGGATATGTCCGTTGGAACATGAGGGTGGCTTGTAGGTAAATCCGCAAGCCAATAGCCTAGGTGTTCAACAAAGGGAATCGCAAGAGGAACTGATGGTGTGGAAGGAGCTTCCAAGAAATAAACTCTAACCGTTGAAGGCGACCGTACCAAAACCGACACAGGTGGATGGGAAGAATATTCTCAGGCGCGCGAGAGAACTCTCGTTAAGGAACTCTGCAATTTATCTCCGTAACTTCGGGAGAAGGAGAGCCGCTTTTTGTGAATCTGAACAAGGTAGAGCAAGAAGCGGTCGCAGCGAAATGGCCCAGGCGACTGTTTATCAAAAACACAGCACTATGCAAAGCGGTTTTACGCGAAGTATATGGTGTGATGCCTGCCCAATGCCAAAAGGTCAAGAGGAGAAGTTAGTCGCAAGACAAAGCTTTGAATTTAAGCCCTGGTGAATGGCGGCCGTAACTATAACGGTCCTAAGGTAGCGAAATTCCTTGTCGGGTAAGTTCCGACCTGCACGAATGGTATAACGATCTGGGTAGTGTCTCAACGAGAGGCTCGGTGAAATTGTAGTAGCGGTGAAGATGCCGTTTACCCACGATAAGACGGAAAGACCCCATGAACCTTTACTGTACTCTGATATTGGCTCTTAACTTGTCATGTGTAGGATAACCGGGAGGCTGTGAAGCGCTGTCGTTAGGCAGTGTGGAGCCAGCGTTGAAATACCGGTCTTGACAAGTCGAGAATCTAACAGGACGCCGTGAATCCGGCGCCTGGACATTGTCAGACGGGCAGTTTTACTGGGGCGGTATCCTCCTAAAGAGTAACGGAGGAGTCCAAAGCTAGCCTCACCGTGGTTGGCAATCACGGGTAGAGCGTAAAGGTATAAGGCTGGTTAACTGTGAGACCAACAAGTCGAACAGATACGAAAGTAGGGCTTAGTGATCCGGCGGTTGAAAGTGGAATCGCCGTCGCTCAACGGATAAAAGGTACTCTGGGGATAACAGGCTTATCGCCACCAAGAGTTCATATCGACGTGGCGGTTTGGCACCTCGATGTCGACTCATCGCATCCTGGGGCTGGAGAAGGTCCCAAGGGTTTGGCTGTTCGCCAATTAAAGCGGTACGCGAGTTGGGTTCAAAACGTCGTGAGACAGTTTGGTCCCTATCTGTCGTGGGCGTAGGATACTTGAAAGGAGCTACTTCTAGTACGAGAGGACCGAAGTGGACGAACCAATGGTTTGCCGGTTGTTCTGCCAAGTGCATAGCCGGGTAGCTATGTTCGGAAAGGATAAGCGTTGAAAGCATCTAAACGCCAAGCCTCCCTTAAGATAAGGTATCCCTATGAGACTCCATGAAGACTACATGGTTGATAGGTTGGATGTGTAAGCGCAGCAATGCGTGTTAGCTAACCAATACTAATGACTCCATAGGCTTAACTTTTTTTTTTAAACTTGTCTTTATCTCAAGAGTCGTTTTTTGGAACGTGTGACTCGATCAATTTGAAAGATCTATCTACAAAGTTTTGCCTGGTGGTAATGGAGAAGGGGAAATACCTGATCCCATCCCGAACTCAGAAGTCAAGCCCTTCATCGCCGATGGTACTACACACAAGAGTGTGGGAGAGTAGGTCGCTGCCAGGCTTTTTTTACAGCCTTAAAGAGAGTAATTTCTCTTTAAGGCTTTTTTTTTGGAATTATGAAAATTTGTTTTCTCGTCAACACCAATCAGTATGAATCCAAGCGTCACTTTACCCGCTATTTAAGAGAGGCTTTGGAGCGTCAGGAGATTGAAACGGAAGTGATCGATGTTCTTGAGAAGTCGATTGACTATCAGACTTTGAAGCAGATTGAGGATTTTGCTCCCGACTTAACCGCTTCATTTAACTTTATTAATCCCATTTCAGAGCACAACTACCTTTGGGACTACTTAAAGCTGCCCCATCTGATGATGCTTGTCGATCCAGCCATCTATTACATTGACTTGATCAGAAGCCCTTGGGCCATACTCTCTACGGTGGATGCGTTTGATGCTCATGCAATTTATAGCCAAAACTTCAAGAATGTCTTTCTCTTGCACCACGCTGTAGAAAGAGAGGTGGCTTTTGCTGAAGAATCTCCCGAAAAGATCTACGATGTGGTCTTTATCGGCTCTTGTTACGACTACGAGACACTGCGGAGTGACTGGAGGGAAAAGTGCGATAAAAAGGTCTCGGAAGCCCTCGACGCCGCCTGTGAGATGGTGCTCGGAGACAACCGCACCACCATTGCGCAAGCTTTGGTCAATGTCTGGAACCAGTTTGGCCTCGAGATCTCTTCCCAGACAGATTTTTTAAGCTATTTCTACTTTATCGACTACTATACCCGCGGCAAAGACCGCATTGACCTTATCCGCGCAATTGACGACCGCGTCAAAGTCCATATCTTTGGCGAACTCTCCACCAACTTTCACGCTGTGAAAGACTGGTTTTCCTACCTTTCGATGAAGCCCAATATCGTGATCCATCCGCCGCTTAACTTCCCCGATTCTCTCCAGGTCTTAAAGAAGAGCAAGATTGTCTTAAATAGCATGCCTTTTTTTAAGTATGGGAGCCACGAGCGCCTCTTTACAGGATTTGGTTCTGGCGCGCTTGTCGTGACACAAGACAACCTCTTTGTCCGGGACTGTTTTGTGGATGGAGAGGACATGGTGTTCTACCAGTCGGGACAGTGGGACGAGATAAAAGGCAAAGTGAATGACTACCTTCAAGACGAAGAGAAGCGGAGAAGTGTTGTGGCTAAAGGTAGAGCAAAAGTGCAGAAGTTTCACACGTGGGACGAGCGGGCCAAGACGCTAAAGGATATGTTGCCTAAAGCTCTGAAACAGGTTGGGGACAGGGGGACGAGTGGAGAGAATCAGGAGAGTGAGGAGTAGAAGAATGAAAAGAATATGGGCCTACATGGGGTTATACTCCCTTTTAATGCATAGCCTCTTTGTCACCGCAGCCCCCTTTGCCGAAGGGGAGGTGGGGCTTGGAATAGGGTATCGTATCGATGCCTCTGATACGGTCTTTCTTAACCCCTTTGCAGGCGAGATCTATGAACGTAACGTTCATATTCATTATGAAAACAGGGTGCTTTTTAGCGGTTTTGTCAAGGCCACAGGGCCCTACGATCTCTATGTCAGGGCCTATGGCGATTATGGAGTCACGATCAACGGCAAAGGAGGCTTGAGAGATGTGGATGTGTTGAATGAAGAGGCTCTGAAATTTACCATGAGCGTCAACAACGACAATGCCTATGACTTTTCTGGCGGTGTGGGGTATGAACTCTCTTTCTGCTCTGGAAAGTACACGCTCGCACCGCTTGTCGGCTTTGCCTACCATCGCCAAAACAACCAGTTCACGTCGCCCAACATGATCATCGGGAATCTCTACGTGGAAAAGATCGATTACTTTAAGGCCACCTACACCCCGCGCTTTTACGGCCTGATGGTGGGGTTTGACTGCACCTTTAAGCCCACTTGCTCATTGACTGCCTTTGGCGAGTTTGAGTATCACCGTGCCTACTATCGAGCAAACTACAATGAAGAGATTGTCTTTACAACAATTGGCAGTCAAATCAGCGCCTTTAGCCAGATTACGCAACAGTCCAATCAATGCAATGGCTTTCGCGGCCGCATCGGTGCAGAGTATTCGAGCTGCTCCATGTTTTCGGTAGGTCTTGCCCTCTCCTACCTCTTCGAATCGGCGTATGGAGGCTGGAGTGCTGTCCATGACCCCGAGATTATCGTTAAGGATAGCAGTGGGACAGAGCTCTTTGCTTTAGCTTCGGAGAGAAATGACTTAAAGAAGGTGTGGTGGCAATCTTTCGACATCGATCTGACGGTGACATACCGTTTTTAGTTCGACTTTTAGCTCGGACGACTCAACAATCCAGCCAACTTAAACATATTGATCGGCCCCTTCACACCAAGCGCTTTGGCAAGACCTTCTACTCCTGTTCGACCTTCCCCGCCTGCGACGTGATCGTCAACCACCTAGATGAGTTAGAAAAGAAGTACCACAACCACCCGCGCACCGCCTTTGAAAAGAAGCCAGGTAAGGGAGGAAAAAGTGGGGGGCGAAAAGGCGGAGGGAGCGGGGGCTTCACTCCGTCCAAAGAACTACAAACCTTTCTAGGAGAAAAAACGCTCTCCCGCGGCCAAGCTACTAAGAAGATCTGGGAGTATATTAAACTGCATAATCTACAAGATTCTGCCGACAAGCGGGTTATTGTCCCCGATGCAGCCCTTGCCAAAGCGCGACCGTTTGGCGATGATCTTGCCTTCGCAGCCAATCGCCGGGCAGGGAGGGGCGTTCTCGTTCTTTTCTTCTTGCTTTTCCCCCTTCTTGGGGATATTGACAATGCCTTTACATTTAGGGTAGTTGGTGCAGCCGAGAAAGGCGCCAAAGCGCCCGTGACGCACCTTCATGGCGCTCGAACAGAGGGGGCACTTTTGGTCCCAGTCGAAGTCTTCGCTGTAGTCTTCTTTATTAAACGCTATTTCTGCTATGGGTGCCGAATAGTCGCACTCTGGGTAGCGGCTGCAGCCGTAGAAGTACTTGGACTTGAACCAGATCTTTTGCAGCGGAGCGTGGCATTTGGGGCAGGGAAGGTCGGTCAGTTGTTTTGGCACAAAGCCCTCTTTTTCCGCCTGGTCGAGCATAGGCGAGAAGGCAGACCAGAACTCTTTGAGGAGGTCCTTCCACTCTTTTTTGTTTTCGGCCACCTTTTCGAGTTCGTCTTCCATCGCCGCTGTAAAGCCGACGTCCATGATCTGTTTGAAGTTTGCCTCTAGAAAGTCAGAGATGACTAGCCCAAGCTCTGTTGGTTTGAGCCGCTTGTTCTCTTTCGTCGTGTAGTCTCTTGCCTGGATCTTGTTCATGATGGCGGCGTAGGTCGAGGGGCGTCCAATGCCCGATTTTTCCAGCTCTTTGACGAGGGAGGCTTCGGTAAAGCGGGGCGGTGGCTTGGTAAACGACTGCTCTGATTTTACGTCGAGCAGTTTCAGCACCTCTCCTACCTTCAATGTGGGAAGAAGTTGGGCCTCGTCGCTCTCTTCTTCCTCATCTCTCCTCTCCTCATAGACGGCGAGGAAGCCTTGGAATTTGGGGGTCGAGCCCGTCGCTCGAACGATAATGTGGTCGCTATTGGCAATATCGACTGAGACGGTGTCGAAGATGGCTTGAGCCATTTGGGAGGCGACAAAGCGCTGCCAGATCAATTGGTAGAGCCTGAATTGGTCACTTGTGAGGTGCGGTTTGACGAGCGAGGGAGAGAAGTGGAGATGGGTCGGCCGTATGGCTTCGTGGGCATCTTGCGCGCTCTTTTTTGAGGCGTATTCATGGCTTTTTTCTGGCAAAAACTCTCTTCCGTACACTTTCTCGATCAGCGCCCTCACTGCGCCGATAGCTTCAGGGGCGACGCGGACTGAGTCGGTACGCATGTAGGTGATCAAGCCCTCAGATCCCTCTTTCCCTAGATCGACTCCTTCGTAGAGGGTTTGAGCAATTTGCATCGTCTTTGTCGAGGAGAAGCCAAAGTGGCGCGACGCTTCCTGCTGCAATGTCGACGTGATAAAGGGCGGGAAGGGCGAGCGGCGCTTTTCTTTTCTGACAATCTCTTGGACGATGTAGGGGGTCTTCCGCATGCGGCTTAAGACCTTCGTCGCCTCCTGCTCGGTGCCGATGACCAATGAGGTAGGGCTGGTCGGCTCTTTTTCGATGCGCTTTTCGTCCACCGAATAGAGGAGGGCTCGTATGGTCGAACCGTCGTGGGCTAGAAAAGCGAAGAGGCGCCAAAATTCGATGGGGATAAAGCGTGCGATCTCTTTTTCGCGCTCGACGACAAGCTTGAGGGCTACCGACTGGACCCGTCCGGCCGAGAGATTGGCTTTGCGCTGCCCTTGAATCCTGCGGTTTAAGAAAGGGGAGAGCTTATAGCCGACGATGCGGTCGAGGAGGCGCCGAGCCTGCTGAGCGTTGACGAGGTTTAAGTCGATGTCGCGCGGCTCTTTTAGCGCTTTTAAGACAGCCTCTTTGGTGATCGAGTTAAAGGTCACGCGCTTGTATTTGGTTCCTGGAGGCAAGATCTTGGTGATGTGCCAGGCGATCGATTCACCTTCGCGGTCGGGGTCGGGAGAGAGGTAGACGATATCGCTCTCTCTCGCCGCCTTCTGGAGGTCCTTGACGACCTTCTCTTTACCTTCTAAGATGGTGTAGAGTGGAGTGAATTCATGCTCCAGATCGATGCCGAATTCGCGTTCGGGCAGGTCGCGGATATGGCCGACGGAGGAGATAAGGTCGAACTGGCTCCCTACAAACTTCTTCAGCGTCTTGATTTTTGTCGGAGACTCGACGATGATCAGCGATTTCTTCATGTCGGTTTTAACACCCAAGTTAACGCGTCACGGCTCACATTAGGCATGTAGATGGGTGAACCAATGTCCTTGGCCAAGATCAGATTGATCGAGTCGAAGGTGGCCTTTTTGTCTTGTTGCATTAAGGAGAGCATTTGCTCTACATCGACCACAGGGCACTTGATAGGCAAAGAGGCTTTCAAGAGCAATCGTTTTAACCGATCGACAAAAGAGGAAGAGGCGATGCGCAGCTTGTTGCTTAAGTCAGCAGCAAGGCACATGCCGATCCCTACTGCTTCGCCATGGCGGAGCGCGTAGTTGGTGGCTGTCTCTAGAGCGTGGGCGAAGGTGTGGCCAAAATTTAAGAGGCGGCGCGATCCCTTTCCCTGTTCTTCTTCAGCGAGAATATCGCGTTTGATCGTGTAGGATTGTTGAATGATCGGCATTAAGATGGCGCTGTCGCGGCTTAAGATTCTCTCCATATTCTGCTCAAGCGAGCAGAAGAGGAGCTTATCTCGGATGACGCCGTGCTTGATCACCTCGGCAAGTCCTGAAGTGAACTCTCGGTCGGGCAACGTCTCTAGAAAGTGTAGAGAGATAAAGACACACTTTGGGAAGTGGAGAGTGCCAACTAGGTTTTTGCCTTCGGGGAGGTTGACGGCGGTCTTGCCTCCGTGGCTCGCATCGCACATAGCTAAAAGCGTCGTCGGAACGTAGATCGTGTCAATGCCGCGGAGGAACGTGGAGGCGACAAACCCGGCAAGGTCGCTTGTCGATCCGCCGCCGACGCTGAGCACCACGCTCTTGGCATCGATCCCCGTCTTGGACATCCTCGACCAGAGTTCGGAGGCAGTGTTCATTGTTTTGGCGGTCTCTCCGCCCTTGACCACGAGCTCAAGGAGGGGGAGTTTAAGCTGATGGAGTTTTCTTTTGAGCTCCTCGCCGTGGCTGCGATGTACCGCTTCGTCGATGATCAGCGCGCACTTCGAATAGTCTTTGCGTTTAAAGATCGTCTCCAAGCCATCTAAGCGGTTGACAGAGAGCACCACGTCGGGGACTTCTTGGTCGACAAACATTATGTAAACACCTGCTAAGTTAAAAAAAAATTGAATCCACGGTATCATTAAACCGCTTTTCACTCAAGCTCGACTTTGACAATTTTTAATGAGCGGGTTCGTTAAAAATTGTCAAAGTCGAGCTCAAGTGACTTTTTCCCCTCCATACTCAGATCGTGGGTAAAACGTCAAAGAATTTCTCCCCAAAACATTTACAACATGTGGGAAAAGCCTGTACAATGCATAACCTATGTGGTCATGGCAGAGCGTCACACGCATCGATTTGCGTATTTTACCGGTGATTTTGGGGCTCATGCTGGTCAGCCTGCTCACCCTCTCCTCTTATACGGTGCCGTCCGGTGATTCTGCGGCAACGCTCTTCGAGCCTTTGCGCGATCAGCAGGCGGCCGCTTTCTTTACCCCTTTGGTGATCAGTCAGTTAAAGTGGTGCTTTTTAGGGTTTTGCGTCTTTTTTTTCTTTGCCGGCTTTGACTACAACAAGCTGAGGGAGTGGACCTGGTTTCTCTACCTGTTGATGTTCTTAGCTCTTACGGGACTTTTTTTCACTGACTCTATCCAGAGGGTCAACAGGTGGTACCGGCTGCCCTTTTTGGGCATGAGCATTCAGCCATCAGAGTATGCTAAGTTGATCGTGGTCATTGCTTTAAGTTGGTTCTTAGAAAAAAAAGCTGCTAAAGCGTCCCTCCTCTCTACCGGGCTTGGCGCGCTCTTGATCGTCGCTCTTCCCGGCCTTTTGATCTTGAAACAGCCCGACCTCGGGACCGCCTTGATTCTCTTTCCTATTGCGCTGGGGCTTTTCTATTTTGGGGGGATTCACCCGTGGATTGTCCGCACCATGGCGTTTCTTGGCGGAAGCGTTTTAGTTATTGTGGCGCTCTTTTTCCTAAAAATTGTACCGCACGAGCCGCTCCGTCCCCTTGCCACCACCGTCTTAAAAGATTACCAGTACGACAGGCTCGATCCCACGACGCTGCACCAGAACGCCTCCCTCACCGCGATCTCTTTGGGAGGCGTGACGGGGAAGGGGTGGAGAAGAAGCGACTACACGGCGGAGGGATGGCTTCCGGCTAGGACGACCGACTCGGCCTTTGCTGCCTTCGGGGAGGAATTTGGCCTGATTGGCCTCTCTATTTTGCTCGCTCTCTTTTACCTGCTTGTCCACTTGAGCTTCCAGGCAGCTGCAAGTTCCAAGAATCTCTTTGGAAGGCTCCTTGCGGTGGGGGTCTCTATCTACCTCGCCATGCACATGATCGTCAATGTAGGGATGATGACTGGGTTTTTGCCGATCACGGGTGTCCCGTTGATTCTTGTGAGCTATGGCGGCTCGTCGATTCTCTCGACAATGACGGCGCTTGGAATACTACAAAGTATTTACAGCCGAAGATTTATGTTTTAACGATCCGAACCTCTTCCACACAGCGGTCGCTCGAGTGGAGGACTTCGATCTGGAAGGCGTCACCGTCGATGATAAAGCCCTCTTTGGGAATTGTGCCGGTCAAGTGGAAGATGTAGCCGCCCACGGTGTCGTAGTCGCTTCCTTCAGGGATGTGGATACCGAGTTCTGTCTCGACGTCAGAGATGCTCATCTTTGCATCGATCTTGAAGGCGCCTTCACCGCTCTTTTCATAGAGAGATTCGGCCTCGTCGTACTCGTCGGAAATTTCTCCCACGATCTCCTCTAAGATGTCCTCGATGGAGACAATACCTTCGGTGCCGCCATACTCGTCGACGACGATGGCGAGGTGAACCTGTTTTTTCTTAAACTCCTGAAGGAGCAGCGAGATCTTTTTGGTTTCAGGAGTGTAAAGGACACCCTTTTGAATGCTCTCGATGGGAGCCGCTAGGATGGTGGGGTCGTTGCCTTTCTGCGCATACTCCATATATTTATTCAACAAATCTTTATACATGAGTACGCCGCTGATATTGTCGACGCTGCCGCGGTAGACGGGAATGCGGCTGTAGCCCTCCGTCATGAGAAGAGCGGCGGCGGCCTCGATCGACGTCTCTGCCTCTAAAAAGAAGACGTCAACTCTCGGCACCATAACTTCTCTTGCGATACTCTCCTTAAAGAGGAAGACGGAGCCTAAGAGTCTCTTGTCGTGCTGCGACAGCTCTTTGTCCGGACTGGTCTCGTGGAGGAGGTCGATGATCTTCTGTTTGCCCTTCTCGCCAAGAGGCAGATAGTCGAACCAGAACTCTGGGAAAGCGGAGAGTAGCTTGAAGAGCGGGTAGCAGAGAGGAAGCAAAAGGAGCAACAATAAAGAAGCACTTGGTAGCAGCACCTTTAAAGAAAAGCGCGGGAAGTGCTCGCCCGTCTTAGAGCCGAGGTAGTCATTGACCACAAAGAGGAGCCCCGAGAGAACAATCAATCCCAGGATCAAAAATAACAGAGAAAAAGAGGTCGTAAAATAGAGATAAAAAAAGGCTGCCGCCAGAGCAAAGGTAAGAGCACTATGCACAATCCTCTTGGAGATGGAGAAAAAGGAGAGCAAAATTTCGAAAGGGGAGATAGAGGGAAAGAGCGCTTGGGCCCTTTTGTACATAAAGAGCGTATGCACTTCCGGTAGATCGTTCCCGCCCTCCTTTAGCAGTAGGCGAAGCAACTTGAGGCTAGCACTTAAGGCAAAGGAGGCAAAGGCAAAGAAAAGAAGCAGTATAAAAAGTAGCATTTAAGACAAAAGATTCTGCTGTTTCAAGTGGTTCATTATCCTTTTTTCGGCTCTTCGCATGCGCCGCCTCTCTTTTGGGCTTATATCATCGAAGCCAAGTAAATGCAAGAGTCCATGCACAAGATAGAGCGTCACTTCGTGTAAAGGGTCCAATTTTTTAGAGGCGGCGTACCTTAACGCCACTAAAGGACAGATAAAGACTTCCCCTAAAAAACAGTACGAAGGCACAGAGTCAGCAAAGGGAAAAGAGATACAATCAGTAGACGTTGGATCACCGAAATAACGCGCGTGAAGCGCTTGAATCTCAGTCTCTTTCACAAAATGAATAGAGACTTCATCGCATGAAACACCTTCCAACACCAAGATCGACTTGACCACTTTTTTAAAAAAAGGTCTAGCAACGGGAAAATCTCGCTGACTATTAAAAAGCGTGACGACCACAAAGAGCGGATTAAATGCCGCCAGGCGTCTTCGGGAGACCCGTGATCCGAGTATTTTTCTTTTCGTCGAAGAGCCCCATTTTTTTAAGGACATCGAGGCGTTCGAGCCGTTTTAAGACATTGCGTTTTTTGCCAGCTCCAATGGCTTTACCGAAACTGCGGTGAGTAGACATGACGTAAACCTATTATTTGATTAAAGGGACAAAAGCGGAAGTGGCGAGGGGACTGCCGATCAGGGCGTTTTCCTGCGGCTTGAATCCAAGCTCCAACCGATCTTTGAGTGACCCGGTCTTAATGCCAGGCAATTTGCGCTTGCGAGGGTAGCGACTGCGTCTTTTCTCCTGTTTGCTGAGACGGACCATATATGCTCTCCAAAGTAGAGTAATAAACACTTAAACATAGCAAAAGTCGGGCTTAAAGTCCAGCAAATTTGTCAGAAGTGCGGCAAAAATTTCTTTTTTTAGATCGGGGATGCCTATTGCGGGAGCATAAGATCTCGACTACGGTATCTGGGCGAGGCCAAAAATGGTCAAAGTCGAGACGCTTTTACGGCAGCCATCTTGCGGAAGCGCAAGAAAAATTGCGCTTCCGCAATATCCATTTTGCGCAATATAGTGCTTCCGGTTGAAATGCTCCCTAGATTTTTGTTTAAAATGGTTCAGATTTGCATTAAAAAGCGGCTCTTAATATCCGGAGGACCATATAAGGGCCGCTTTTTAATGCAAAGATGACCATTTTAAACAAAAAGCTTGGGTGCCTTGCGACTGGAAGCACTATATACTCGAGATAAACAACTTTCGGGATTATTTTGGAAAAGCTTAGCCAAAATATCGATACTAGTATTATTATTTGAAGCGCTTTTATTCAAAAGTGGTCAAAATAACCCCAACTAAAAAAATCTGAAGACAGTCTCTAATGCGCAGTTTTTCTTGACTTTCTTGCATAAAGTCAGGTAGTTTTATCCTCTTTTATCAAGAGAGGAGGCCCTTAAAATGAGGTTTGTCATCGCCACGCAGGAATTAAACTATCTGCTCAGTAAGAGCCAAAATATGATCCCGATCAAGCCCACCGTACCCATTTTGGCCAATCTCTTGATCGAGGCGAAAAACCACTGCCTCACTATCACAGCGACCGACCTTTCCATCGGGATCAAATGCACGACAGAGGCCAAGGTGCTCGAAGAAGGGGTGACCACGCTTCCTGCCAAGCATTTTGGACAGTTGATCAGGGGGCTTACGGCGATCAACGTGGAAGTCTCTGCAACAGAGGAGGCAGCGGTGATTACAGCGGACGCCTCGCGCTTTAAACTCAACGCAGTGAGCGGTGAGACTTACCCAGAACTTCCCGACCTCTCGCGCGAGAGTGCCGTGTCATTTAAAGTGCGTCAAGCCCTGTTAAAAGAGGCGCTCTTTTGCACGGGGTTTGCTGTGGCGACAAAAGAGGATGAGCAGGCGAGGATGACACTCCACGGCCTCTCTATGCACCTCGAGAATAATACCGCTTGTTTTACTGGCACGGACGGCAAGCGCTTAGGCCGCTTTACAATTCCTGTGGAACTTGGAGAAGGCGTCAAAGGAAGTTTCATTCTCTCTTCTAAGACAGTGGAAGAGATTCAGAAAAACTTAAGTGATGAAGACTTAGAATCTTATGCTACGATTTGCCTGCTGGATGACAGGGTAGCGGTCGTGATGGATCAAACGGAGATTGTGGCTAAGTTGTTGACAGGAGACTTTCCGGAGCTTGGTGAGGCGGTTCCCATGCATGCCGATTTTGTGATCACGCTTCATCGGGAAGAGCTGATGACGCTCCTTCGTCAGCTGATGCTCTTTACGCCTGAGAAAGAGGACTCGGCCCGATTTGAGTTGACTCAAGGGCTTTTGACACTGACGGCCAACGCCAAGTTTGTGGGGGATGGGAAGGTCGAGATGCCGGTTGACTATCAGGGGCAGCCCTTTGCCATTGCCTTCAATCCCGGGCGGCTCCTTGAGATTGTGCGCCACACCAAAGAGGAGGTCATCTCCTTGGGGTTAACCGATCCTTTCAATCCCGGCATTATCACCGAAGGCCCTGCAAACTCTTTCTTTAAGCAGAAAGAGAAGGGCTTCTTTATTTTGATGCCGATGCGCCTCTACCAAGAGGAGCCCGCAGCAGCGGTGGAGGAAGCTTCGGTAGAGCCGGTAGAGAGTGCCTGGTAGAGTGCGTGTTGGTTGTAAAATGTAAAACATAATAAAATTATATTGAATATAATTAAATAATATGCGATTTAAGGTTATATAGGCCAAAGTAATATATTCTATGTTGTTTATTTTTTATAACTTAGAGGTTAAACGATGGATAAAAAAGAGAAGCATTCTGAATCAATGCCCTCACGTCCTGAATCAACACCTCCGGAACTGGTTTTTAATGCTCAGGAAGAGTCTCTATTTTGCTTTTTGCTAGAGCTCTTTCTCCTTCATCTCAAAGAGAGGCTTAAAGTCGAGACCGACCCTTATGAGAGTTACATTTTATCGGTAAAGTTAAAGATTTTCTCTGAGGAGACCAACTTTATACACCATTTTTTACAAGGTTTTTTAGAGGTGCTCTCCTCGGAGGGTGTTTGAGAAATAAGCTTCTGTCGAGTTTCGGGTTCTTTTGAACTGATTTTTGACTCTTTTTGGGGGAGTCATATCAACAGTTCGTATATTACTCCCCTAAAAAGAGTCAAAAATAATCCCGAAAATCAACGAAAAGAAATTTTCAAATATCCTCTCAGAATCGTGAATCAATAGATCCTCGCAGCTTGAGCTGGAATAAAGCCCACTTCTTTGTTTTCCGTAAAGACCTGGAGAAAGCGCCCTTCGCCCTTGACGGTCAAGACTTGGACGCGGCTCCCCAAGGGCAAGAAGTGGTCTGACACTTGGGGCGCGCCGGTTTTTGCGTGCGTGTAGAGGAAGGAGCCCTGGACTAAGATGGCCTGAAGGGGAGAGATGTACTTGATGTAAAAGGCACTGACTAAAAGAGGAAGAGCAAAAAGGAGAGGTAAAAGGCTAAAGATGAGTAGTTTTTTACGCGGCCAGAAGATAAACAGCAACAGTGCAAGAAAACTTAAAAAAGCGGCGATGCCGATCCCTTGGAGGATACGGGGAAGGGGTAGGGAAAAGAGGTGAAGGAAACGGCTAAGGCGCCCTTTTGCTTTGGGCTGCTCGAGCTCTACGGCTTGGTAAGTTTTGCTGAGGTTATCTTGGACCGCGTCTTTAGGGAGAAGCTTTTCTGCCTTAAGGTAGTAGAGCAGGGCAAAGGGCCAGTCGTGCAGTTGAAACAAGCTATTTGCCATGTCGTAGTAGAGTTTACCGCTCCCAAACTCTGGGTTAAATGATGCCTCTAAGCTGTGTAGGAGAAAGAGAGAGTCATTGATCTTCTTCGGATTGTTCTCTTTAACACCGCTCTGGTAGAGGGTTAAAGCGTTTTCCAATGCATCTGAGCCGTGTAAGGGTGGTAGGAAGTGCGAAGAGAAGAAGAGAGAAAGAAAGGTGAGAAAATAGAGCCAAATCAAGTTACACTGTCCCATACAACACCTCTACCTGATTGATCAAACGCTCCATCTCTTCCTGCCGCTTCGCCTCGCTTTGCTCTTCTTCAGCCTTCTTCCCAAACTCTGCTTCTTCCATCGCCAGAAGGAGTTGTTTGACTTGGCCTTGGCGTCCCCCCTCACTTAGCTCTTCCTCCCGCTCTTTTAACCCTTCAGTCTCTTTTTCCTCCAGCAGCTTTAACAAAAGAGCGTCTCTCATCTTTTTGTAAAAAGTAGAGCTGTTGTGCTTTTTACACGCCTCTACAGCCTCCCAAAAAAGCTCTTGTGCTGTTTTCTTTCGCCTCTTTCTCTCTTCCACCCACTGCTTGACGATATAGCTTAAGAAGTTCACGCCAAGTCCCACGGGAAAGATCCAGAAGAGGCTCCACGTTCCGAAGGGCTTGTTGTAAAGGTCCCTCCAGGTTAAGCTCATATTGGCCTGAATGGAGCTGCTTTGAAAGGCTGCTTCTTTGTCTTTCCCCCCCTTTCCTTCCCCCTCTTTTCTCTCCTCCTCTACAGGCTTGGCGACCACGTCGATAGGGATGGGCTGGCTCTTAAGCGTGGCATAAGTGGCCGTCTCTGGGTCGAAGGAGGAAAAGGCGAGCGCGGGGATCTCCTGAAGCCCTGGCTCTTTGGGGGTAAAGGCGATCTGCCACGCCTTACTTGCTCCTGCGATGGTTGGGGGGACAATGATCGGAGTGATATCGAAGAGGCCAGAGACACCCACTTGACAGCGGATGGGGGGCAGCAAGACGGTCTGCATATCGCTCTTGGAGCCTCCCTTCACAGTAAAGGTGACGACGACACGTTCGTTAAGATTCAGTTCCTTTCGAGAGGCGCTGGTCTCTAGGCTGTAGCCTGAGCCGAGCGCTCCGGTGAAGGCGGGGGTCTTGCCTTGCTGAGGAAAGGGGAGCACCTCGATCGTTAGAGGAGGCGTTTTGGTGGAGAGGCGGCGCTTGCCATAACGACGTCTGCCTAGGCGGTCTTCTTGATAGACGACGCCTTCGACCTTCGAGGAAGGAACGACAGTTTCGCCGCTTGTGATGGCGCGGTATTCTCTCGCTGTTTTGAGAAGGCCTTGGCCCTCCTCTCCCTCCTCTTCGCTTGCTAAGAGCTTGCCTATCTTTTGAAAGCCTGGGAGGTTTAAGAGGTGGAGCTCCTCCTTGATCAGCTGGATGGTCCCTCTGTACTCGAGAGTGTAGAGGGTCGCAAAGCGGACGCCGGGGTAGAGCTCTGTTTCACTCGCAACGGCTTGGGAGAGCGAGAGGGTTGCTTCCCCTTCGTCCTGAAGCGGGGTGGCTTTGGCGATAGAGAGGGGAGTGGGGCTCGAGGCGATGGTTTTGCTGCCGACGGTGATCTGGAGGGGAGGGACGGTGTAATCTCCGGCGGCAAGCGGGGGAAGCTCAAGGCGGTAGATCGAGACGACAAGAGAAGAATTGGCGATCGGTGTGGTCTTGGACCATTCCAGTGCGACGGGTCGGCCTTTAAAGGAGGCACTCTCTTTATCGACACTTTCGCTCTTGTCGTGGGTGATGAGGAGCATGGCGTCAATGGGCTCATCGGGCACGACGTGGTTTTTGTCGAAGGAAAGATCTGCTGTTGCGGCGTGGAGCGTTGTCGAGAGGATGGAGAAGAGCAGAAGGAGGGCTACCACGGCTTTTCTACCTCTTCAACAGATCCTTTCATGGGCGCTTTCATGAGCTTTTTATCTTGGTTGATCGATTGCAAGAGCTCTTGCCGCGTCTTTACAAGCGCCGTCTCCTCGTGATTCTCTTCCCTAGGAGGGGGAGGAGGCTCCTTTAAGACGTTCAACGCCTCGTCGAAAGCAAGTAGGGCGCTCTTTTGCTTTAGAGCCGCGCTCTCCGTCTCCCCTTGACTTAAGAGTTTTTCCGCCTCCAAAGCCAACCCGACCCCTAAGTTAAAGAGCGGAAAGAAGCTCATCCACGGGCTCTCCTGGCAAAGCCCCTCCTCAAAAAAGGCGTGCTCTTCGGCCTGGAGGGCGCTTTGTTTGACGGGGGCGACAGCGCTTAAGACTCTTCTTTGCGCTTTACCGAGCAGAGTGAGCGTCGACAAGTCGTTTGTTGGTTGCTCACTCTGTAATTGGTTTAAAAAGAGGGCGGTCTTTTCTTTGCGGATACCGCTCTGAAGCAGCTCTTCGACGGAAAGGTTTTTTTTAGGGGCATTCAGTTCAGAGAGAATCTCTTGCAGCGCGAAGCGCTTGGCGGCAAAATAAAAGCGGAGTTCCTCGCCAGAGGCCCCTATACTCAGAGCTTTGACCTCTTTGAGGAGCTGCATGTCTACCCCCCTTTCTGCCGCCTTCTTCTCCGCCTCCTCTAAAAGCAGAGCGATGAGCGGGAGCAGTTCTTGAGACGAAAAGGGGTCTAAGAGGGGCTTTAAATAGTCGTTAAAGGCCTCGAGAAGGAGCTCTTCTAAAGGCATCTTTTCCCAAAGCTCTTTTAAGTTTAAGACCATCGCCTCTTCCGCCTTAGAAAAGAGTACCAGTGCCTGCTCCACCTCTCCCTTTTCAAGAAGATGGGTGCCCTCCAAAGGAGGCAACATCTTTGCCACTTTAACCGCTCGGTCGAGGTAGATCTTCAACATCTCTCCTCGCACTGCAGTTAATTCCTTTAAAGGGCCAAGAAATTCTTTCAGCGCTGCAAGCTGCAAGAAAAGCTGATGCGCCGCCGAAGAGTCGAGCTTCTCTTTTGTCTCGTAGGCTGTGTAGATTCTACTAAGTTCAGCGAGCGCTGCCGCCTTTCTCTCTTCCATCCCGCTGCCAGGCGGTGCTTGGTTCAACCCTTGAAAAGCGCGGAAGGCGTGCCAGAGTGCAGCGGTGCTATCCCCTTTGGATGCCTCGTCAGAAGCATTCTGGAGGTACGCGAGCGCCTGATTGATGTGCACAGCGCGGACAAACGACAGAGGAAAAGTGGGTTGAAAGGCAATGGCTGTAAACCTCAGGAGGGCCAGATCGATGTCTCCCTTGGACAGGTAGACAGTGCCGCTATTGTAGAGGAGAAGGGCCGATTCCCATGAGGGGGTTTTTAGATCCACCTCCTTACCGGCTTGGTTTAAGAACTGAAGAGCCTCTTTGGGGTGTCCTGTAATGTAGAGGTTGTGGGCTTTAGCGATTGAAGAATTAAATCCTTCCCCTCCCTTTCCCTCGTTCTGGGTAAAAGAGATAAAAAGCGAGCAGAAAAAGAGCAAAAAAGAGGGGAATCTGGTCGTAACTTTCATAGGAGAGCTCTTGTACGGGCCTCTGCTGTTTATGCAAGGGGGCGGTGTAGCGCATCTCGATCTTCTCCTTCAGGGTCGGCGGCTCTTCGACAACCCGGTCGAGAAGGGCTTTGGCAGTTGCGAGGGGGGTCTCTAAGGAGTCAACGTACTCTCCGCCACTATATTTGGCAAGGTTTTTAAGAAGAGAGGCATCAAGAGACGAGACGACAGGGGCGCCGTGCCAGACAAAATTAGGAATGGGGGCCCCTTTGGCCGACCCCAACCCCACGGCGACCAGCTCGATACTATGCTCGATCAACGCGCCCTCTTCCGGGAGGGTGTGCGGAAGATTTTTTTCTGGCTCCTCGCCGTCGGAAAAGAGCAGCACCGTTTTTCGGAGTAAAGGAGGTCTCTTCATCAGGTGCGTAAAGAGGTTATTTAAGGCGGCGACAATCCGTGTTCCCTTGCCGGCTTGGTTGGGCTTCACCTGGCTTAGCATCAAGCGCATATAGAGATAATTGGTCGTGGGTGGCACCAAAGAGAGGTCGCGGGAAGTAAAGAGAGTGAGCGCAATATTTTCGCCCCCCAGCCGCTCGATAAAGTCGTCGATCGTCTCTAGAGCAAACTGGAGTCTTGATGTGCCCCCAGGCATATCCTCCACTGTCATGGAGAGAGAGTCATCGAGCAAGACATAGATGTCGTGCGGCGCTTTAGCGGCTGCCTCCTCTTCCTCGCCCTCCCCCGCTTGGTAGGTGGGATGGCCCTTCGGGCCCATCAGGGCAATTGTGATGAGGAGAAAAGCGACCGTAAAGGCAACGGTTTTCAGCCAAAAAAGTCTAGTCGACGAGCAGACGATGAGTTGATCTTGGAGCTCTTTAGAAAAGAGCGTGTTAATGACCCTTCTGTTTTTATAAAACGCCTGAAAAAGACAGAGTAAGAGCAGGGGTAACAAGAGTAAAACCCACGCTGCTAAAGCACGGCTAAAAAAGAGGTCGCGAAACTCTGTCATGGAACGCTCCGTAAGCCCCAATTTTTTAAGAGGAGGCTTAAGACAAGAAAAATCAGCACTGCCCCGAGGCTCCAAGGCAGGAGTTCCACCCTCTTAACAGCCACAACGACCTTCTTTTTAGGGCTTGGCGGCAAGATGGTCTGTTCGATTTCGCTTAAGTCGGCGTAGAGGTCGTCAAGCGCTGATGTGTTGCTCACAGAGTAGAACTTCCCCCCTGTGGTTAAGGCTGTCTTTTGCATCTCGTGGAGAAAGGGGAGAAACTCCTCGGAAGAAGAGCGGGGATCTACGTTCATAATAAAAAGCTTAATCCCTTCTTTGGCGCAAAACTTGGCGGCGGTCAAGGGGTCCATCGAGCGGATATTCTCTTGATCTAGAGGGTTGGGGTTCTGGAAGCCGTCGGTCATCAAGATAATGGCCGCACCTTCGATTGTGAAGGGGGGCTTTTCTCCTTTTTGGATCAATCGCTCTGCAAAGTGGCGGGACGATGTAATCATCTCTGCTGTCGTGTAGATGGCGTAGCCAATACTCGAGCCATCTTCTTCTACACCGCTATAGAGAGAGACCTCTTTTAACGCATCGATCACAGCCTCTCTATCCATTGTCATCGGGGCACGGACAGAGACGCCTCGGGCAAAGGCGATAAGGCCGATCTGATCGTGCTGTAGCCCTGTGAGTTTAAGCTCTGGACTGCCCTCGATCAGATCGTAGGTGAGCTGCTTGACAAGCTGCAGTTTAGAGGCTTTTCCTCCTGTGAGCGTAGGCACCTCCCCGCCCATAGAGCCCGAGGCGTCGAGGAGGAAGGCCACCTGAATCCCTTTGGTGGGGGCACCGAGTGACTCTTCCTCTCGCTTTGTCTCTTTAAAGAGCAGGGCAGGAGCAGTGAAGCTCACGAGGAGGAGGAGAAAAGCGGCCCTCTCTAACCATCTCCGGATCGGATAGAGGCGCACCCGTCGTTCGGGTAGCGCTCCGTAAAAGATGGAGAGGTTGGAAAAGCGGATGCGTGGGAGTTTACTTGGAGGGTAGAGCCTGTGTAAGAAAAAGAGAAAGGCGAGAAATAAAAAAGCAAAGAGAGCGGCTTTTAGGTCGATGGACATAGTATCCTTAGCTAGTTTCTAGAGAACCTAAATAAGCATATTTTATGCAAGACATCATGCATAGAAATTTCTTTCGTTGACTCAAATTTGTCTAACTGATATATTACATATCACTAAATGAAAGGGTCCTCGACATGGAGAACAAGATTCAACGCACTTTTATCCGCCGAGAAGCATACACAAAGCTTCGCGATTGGATTTTGGATGGGACCTTAGCTCCTGGAGCCCAACTGCGAGATAAGGAGTTAGCTGGTAAATTGGGCGTTAGTCGGACCCCTATTCGAGAAGCTTTGCTCCGTTTAGAAGATGAGGGATTGGTAAAAACTAAACCAAATCGATCCACTCACGTCAGTTCAATCGACTTCCATAGTGCTTTTCATCTCTATTCTATTGTGTGGACTTTAGAGTGTTTGGCGCTAAGTCAGGCTTTTGGATCCATTGCGGATGAACATATTCAACGCATGATCGATGCTAACGAACGTTTCTTGCAAAAAATGAAAGCCAAAGATCGTTTTTCTGCTCTAGAAGCTGACCATGAATTCCATTCAGTCTATGTAAAGCTTTCTAATAATCAAGAGCTTGAGAAAATTATTTTTGAAGTAAAAACAAAGCTAAAGAGACTAGATCTTTATTATTTTGAAAAAATTAAAAATGCGCTTCTTTCCTATGATGAACACAAACAGATCATAGAAGCTTTAAAACAGAAGAATCTTTCTCTGGCAACAGAGGCAGTTGAGCACAATTGGAAAAATAGTTTTAACCGATTTGAACTTTAGAGAGTGTCTACGGATTTTTTTTAGTTGCTTTTTGGGATTATTTTGGCCGCTTTAAAATCGGCTCAAAATTCTGTCCACTCTTATGGGTCCACCTTAAAGTAGATACCCCACAATTTCCCGATTGGTATGTTATCGCACGGTTTCACGGGTTACAGAAGGTCTTGGTCATTTTTGGGAATGACTTATCAAGGGTGGGGGGTAATGTCAAGAATGTAGATCTGTTGTTTTTCAGGCCCATACGCCCAGAAAATGCGGAAAGCACCAGGAGTTCTGTTTTGGACATACGACTCGAAGACGTCTCCTAGGTTGCACTGGAGAGTGTCAAACTTGTGTGTCTTCAAAGAAGGGTGCTTGAGATTAGTCTCCATAAAGCCCAAGGTCTTCCTTAACTGTTTTAGTAGGGCTTTTTTAGAATTATCTATTTTCAGTGCCTGTAACTTGAGTTTAGCCTGTTCTGAAAAGATCAATTTGAATTGCATGACCTACTGTTCATCTTCATCAGCGTATTTGGCAAATGATCCGAGATCATACAGCCGCCCTTCTTCAGCATCTTTAATTCCCTTCATCAACGAAGCAAAAGCTTTTGGATCTTTGTAGATCCAATGATTTTTTGGCGGAACTTCCACGACAGGTTCAAGAATGATCTTGGCGCCTTTGCGGTACATTCGGAGAGAGCTCAATTCTTCTCGCTCTTCCTTGGTTAGCATCTGCGTCAAGCAGATCCGCTGTTTCGCATCCATGTGTACTGTGTGTTGCTGCTTTCTCATAAGCACCCCCGATAAATGTATTATACCATATGTGGGATTTTCCCACAAATCAGGAATCTGATCTTCAGAAAGTTTTGTTATACAGCCCATTAGGTTGCAACCTAATGAAAAGCATGATAACATTAGGTTGTAACCTAACGAGGATCCATGGAATCTTTATTTGAAACACAACGAATTATCATTGAACAGATTGAAAATGAGCCATTCTTTTGGAGAGCTCAGTTCGATGCATTTGTGGCCTTTCCGCATATTTGTGGAGTTTTGGGGGCAAGAGGCATTGGAAAAACCACTTTTTTGCTAAGACAGGCAGTGCGGTTAGGAGCAAAAAAAAGAGAAGCCCTCTATGTTTCCGCAGATAATATTTTTTTTCTGACAACCAGTTTAATCCAACTGATCGATTATTTATATAAACACACTACAACTCGCATTGTATTGGTCGACGAAATCCATAAATATCCCAACTGGAGATTGGAACTGAAAAATATTGTTGATACGTATCCTTCTTTTAAACTCTTTTTTTCAGGAAGCTCCATGATCGACCTAATACAGGGGAAATATGATCTTTCTCGAAGGGTTGTTTTACATAGATTGTGCGGATTTTCATTTCGTGAATATCTGGAGTTTTATTTTCAAAAGAAAATCGCTCCATTAACTTTGGACGAACTTCTCCACTCTCATTTGGAAATAGCCCAAGATTTACAAATTACAGGGATATTAAAGCACTTTGCTGATTATTTAAAACTTGGATATTACCCATTTTTTAAAGGATATACGCAAGATAGAGATAAATTCCAATCGCTAGATAATGCCGTACAAATGACGATCTATGAAGACATAGCCACGCTGCATACATTAAAAACCCCCTCGTTACATACGATCGAACAATTATATAAATTTGTTCTCAACTCTTCCCCGGGAGAACTCAACGCATCAAAATTATCGAATTCTCTTGGCAAAGATTTTGAAAGCATATCAAATTATTTGCAATATCTTGAACAAGCAGGACTCATTCGATTCCTTTACTCAGCAAGTTCGGGGCGATCTTCTTTACGCAATCCGATTAAAATGTATCCGGAAAACAGCAATTTAATCCATGCTGCCTATACGCCTTTAGCTCAAGACCAAATCAAAGGAAAGATAAGAGAGACGTTTATTGTAAACCAGATACAAAATATAGAAGAACCTGTTTTTTACAGCCAAATCGGCGACTTTAAGATAGACGGGCGTATTTTCGAAATCGGAGGAAAAGGTAAAACAA
>Ga0364908_10032_pt2 | contig 37452 bp, 40 predicted proteins | sample ExccelJu500002D4_2_FD_206965 | JGI IMG/M metagenome (GOLD analysis project Ga0364908, IMG submission 206965) | Enriched cells from Trout Bog Lake Hypolimnion, Wisconsin, USA - BchlTB.July02.5000.02.D4 | ecosystem: Environmental > Aquatic > Freshwater > Lake > Hypolimnion/Profundal zone | place...
GGACTCACTGTGCCTTTCGCTTTAGCCGCGGGTATATCGGGAGCTATCGCTGAAACCCATCTTGTAGTCACAGCTGGTTTTGCCGAAATTGCGGCTGGCTCAATTGCAATGGGCTTAGGTGGCTATTTGGCTGCCAGAAGTGACGCAGAGCATTTTGAGACCGAAGCCAAACGAGAGCAGCTCGAAATTATCCAGCAAACTCAGGCAGAAGAACAAGAAATATATGACATTTTTGCCCAATATGGCGTATCTCAAAAGCAATCATCATCTGTGGTGACAGCACTTAAGCGAAATCCCACAGCTTGGAAAGATTTTATGATGAAATTTGAGCTTGGGCTTGAAAAACCTGATCCTTCTAGAGCTTTCCAAAGCGCGTTTACAATTGCTTTTTCCTATGTTTTAGGAGGGATTATTCCACTATTTCCCTATATACTAATCTCGGATTCACATACTGCCCTTTTGATTTCTGCCTCTGTAACCCTTCTAGCATTATTTGGTTTTGGTGTTGCCAAAGGATATTTTACAGGTACTTCTCTATTCAAGAGTGGATTTCAAACGGTATTCGTTGGGGGGATGGCTGCCGGAGCTGCCTACCTTTTGGCAAAAGCAATATCATAAAGAAAGCGTAATTCTAAAATGAGCCTTGCAAGAGAACTTCAATAGGAAGATTGTCAAATCATTATTCTAAGGCGCCTATCTATTTTCTCTTGAAAGAAAATTATCAAGAGTTTACACGCTATAAATAAGTGAACTCAAAGAGCCATAGGATATGAACGTTTAAGGGTAAAATCTACCATGAGTTATATTACAATATTTCTTCAACTATTTGTAGCTTTTGGATTGCTAAACGTTTGGCTCATTCGATGTAATAAAAAAACCACCTATAGGGGATCCAATGCTTGTTCCTTAAAAGATGAATTCACTGCTTATGGTCTGCCCTTATGGTCTTTCTATGTTATTGGATTCATCAAAATCAGCTCTGCTATCTCACTTCTTTTAGGATTGTGGAAACCTTTCTTGGTTTTTCCTTCAGCTCTTATAATTTCTTTGATGATGGTCGGAGCTTTATGCATGCATATAAAAGTCAGAGACCCTGTGAAGAAGTCATTACCAGCTTTAATAATGCTATTTTGTAGCATTGGCATATGCCTTGGATCATTTTATCATAAATGATTAGTATTCATATTTATCTATTGAGCAGCCATATTCCAGCATTAAGTGATGTCGCATACATGACCCAAACTAAATAGGGAATCAGCAGAAGACTTGCCAAAGGACGCACCGGCCAAGCCTTAATGATCGTTAAACAGTTTCCTTTGTCCAAAAACTTCCAACGATCTCCACAATAAAGCAAAGAAGGATAAAAATAACGAACGAAATCCACAACTGTTTTTGTTTCATCGTCATTTAAATGGCTTTTCCAGCTAAACCGTTTGCCATTTTCCTAAAAATAAAGTAATGAAAAGGGACAAGAATATACCAATAGAGACGCCCTAAAATACCTTTAGGTCGAAATGTCGCTGTTTGAACAAGAAACCACTGATGATTTTTTTGTTCAAACTTAAACTGAAGCCAAGCCTCTCCAGGGACCTTCATCCCTGCAAAAAGAATCAGATCACCATTTTCTTTGTCAGCGCGGATCACCCTCCAAAAGTCGATAGAATCACCCGCTTGAATTTCAAAAGGATGCCGTCTTCCTCTATTCAAACCAACTCCTCCCATCATTTGATCAAATAAACCTCGTAAATACCAAGCCCAATTCAAAGCATAATACCCAGTATTCCCACCAATGCGCCAAATCCGTTCGATAGCAGCTGCTTTCGAATCTTTAATCAAAACTCTTCTTTCATCTTTCAAACATCCCTCATCAGGAACTGCAACATAATTTTCAATATTCGGATCTTTTCCAAGGATTTCCCATGAATCCATCCAACTGGAAATTACCTCATTTTGCGAAATCTTTTGAAAGGTCAATTCAAGGGCTTCTGTATATGTCAAACAGAGATGAGGAATGATTTTTTGGATTTCATTCAATTGAACGACACTACTTGTTTTCATGCTTTCTACAAGATAAGAACAAAGTGAGTAACAAACGGATGTGATAAAAACCAACCAATAGCTAGACAAATGAGGGGTTAGAACCGGAACATTTATGATCCATCTTTTAAGATTTCGGAATTTTGCATACCTTAGAAGCAACTCCTTAAATGAAAATGCCTCTGGGCCTCCGATATCAAAAGTTTTATTCAGACATTTTTGATTGAGGAGGACGCTAGAAAGATAAAAAAGGACATCACCTATAGCAATGGGTTGACATAGAGAATTTACCCATTTAGGAGCGATCATTATAGGAAGCTTTTCGCATAAATCCCGAATGATTTCAAAAGATGCGCTTCCCGCCCCAATGATTATGCTTGCGCGCAAAACTGTGCACGGAATACCACTCTGCTTTAAGGTTTTTTCGACTAATAATCGCGACTTAAGGTGAGGAGACAACCTTTTTTCATCATTAATAATCCCTCCTAAATAGATAATCTGTTTAATATGGGAGTTTTTTACCCCCTTTATAAACTGTTCGACTACTTCAATTTCAGTATCCACTAAGTTGCCGACGATTTCGGACATAGAGTGGACGAGATAATAAGCAGCTTCAATATCTTTCGGAACACCTTTTATAGTTTCAGGATTTCTTAAATCTCCCCAAATGTAGTGAAGATTTGGCCTATCTTCAGCAAAAACTTTAGCCCCTTTAATGCGGCACAAAGCATAAATTTGATGACCTTGGTTTAGGAGGTAAAGGATCAGTCTTTTTCCTACAAATCCATTGGCTCCTGTAATTAAAATTTTTGTCATCGATCAATCCCTTGTGTTTCTCTATATAATGAAAGAGCGGTTTTGGATTCTTTGGCATGATCGACGATAGGAATTGGATAGGAAAGGCATTGGCTGTGATGCTTTTCTTGATGCCATTTGTGGATTATCTCAGGAGGAAGTGAGGCCAAATCGGGTATCCATTTTTTAATATACAAACAATTGGGGTCAAACTTCACGGCCTGCGTCCAGGGATTGAAGATGCGGAAATAAGGCTGAGCATCGCATCCAGTGCTGGCTGCCCACTGCCAATTCCCATTATTTACTGCAGGGTCATAGTCAATGAGTGTTTGTGCAAAATACCTCTCTCCCCACCTCCAATCAATATGGAGGTCTTTTACGAGGAAACTAGCAGCGATCATTCGCATACGATTATGCATAAACCCCGTCTGATTCATCTCCCTCATTCCTGCGTCCACAATAGGAAATCCCGTCTTCCCCTCACACCACTTTCTAAAAGTTTGTTCATCATGGCTCCACTGAAGGCGATCAAATTTAGCATGGAAAGCACCTGAAAAAACCTGAGGGAAGTAAAATCCAATCGAAGTAAAAAAGTCTCGCCAATATAAGGACCGGATCAGAGCCGAAGAAGCTCCTAATTGTCTGGATATCACCCAGTACACTTCTCGTGGCGAACAAGTGGTAAATTTAAGATGTGCAGAGAGATGCGTTGTTCCTTGTTCCGAAGGAAAATCTCTCAAGGATTCATAGTAAGAAAACTGCTCCATTTTCTCTAAAATCTTTAAAGCGGCCGTTCTTCCTCCGCTCGGCGGAAGAAGGCGCTTAGGAAGGATCGTCTTGTAGAGGCTGCTGCCTGTAGCAAGAGGAATAGTAGTAGAGTAATAATTCTTGTATCGATTAGTCACAGGAAGCGCTACATTCAATTTCATAGCATTGCGATAAAAGGGAGTAAATACTGTATAGGGCTTTCCATCTCCTTTCAAGGTCTGATCCGGCGAATGCAAGAGAGCATCATCGAAAGAACAAAAGGATACCCCCAATTTTTTACAGGTCGCGTTGATTTTTCGGTCCCGTTTGATGCTATAGGGAGTATAGTCTCGGTTCACAACTACAGCATCCACATACTGATTTTCAATCAATTCCGCAACTATCTTTTCCGGTTTCTCATAAAACAGGTAAAGTCTTCCCCCTTTAGCGATTATCTCCTTTTCTAAGTCTTCCAAAGACTCAATCATAAATTGCAGGCAGTGGTCGCTTCGATAAGGATTATGTTCAATTTGTTCAGGGGAAAATATAAAACAAAGGATAACTTCTTGAGCATGTTCAAGAGCAAAAGTAAGCCCGGTATTATCTTCTAACCGCAAATCTCTTCTAAAAATAAAAAGCGCCTTTTGAAATTTTTTACTCGTTTTCATCATTATTACTCTTTCAGTAAAACACTACTTTATCGCCTTTTGAAGATCTTCGTGCTCAAAAGCAGAAGCCATCCGATCAATCTCTGTTTTTTTTATTTTAAGTTTTGCGGCCTCTTCACGCCATAAAGCTGTCGCTAAGCCCACTTCTTTAAAAATACCTTTCGCTTGTAAATTGTCGAGATCAAAATAGTGTGCCACACTGGCTGCCACATCAAGAGAAGCGCTAGGATCTATTAAATCGATTGCGGTGGATAAAATTCTTGGTTTAATATCTGTTGGTGTGGGATTCAAATCATATGCTGGAGACAAACGCCAACCAGACAGACCAGAGTAGAGAAATGCGTGATTACGCAAATGGTCATCCACATTAGAAATCAGAACATTAAAAACAATACGACGCCATAGAGCTTCCAGGTCTTCTTTAGGTGAAGCGCTCATTTGCCGGATAGCATCGGCGATTTCAAGATAACTATGCATTTCGTTATCTTTTGCCCCTAAAACACTCATGGCAGACAGAAATGGGATACGGATATTTTTTCTCCGATCGAACCTCCTAGACAAAAGGATTTGTTGACGTGCTACTGTCTCAATACGCCACTCTGGCACTTGAATTCCAGCCTTGTTTGCTAGCGAAAGAGCAACGGCTTCCCACGCAATGATATTTATTTCATCATCCTTGCGCGGAAACTTGGCAATCGCTAAATGACCATCTTTGTCCCTTACAGAAGATTTAGGTCTGGCTCCTCCCAATGAGGAACCAGGAGCAAGCAAAAGTCGAAGATCTTCCTCAGTGTCCGAATCTTGCATGACATGGCTTGCAGCGGTGAGCAGTTTACCAACTGAAACTAAAGGGGGGATATGGTTTTTGTCATAGGTAGTTAAGAAAGGGCCTTGTTCCTCTTTTTTGAAACGCAATGCACCTTGTCTACCTTCATCATCGACCATCAATAAAAAATCAATTTCCTTTAATGCACGTGCAGTCCGCTTTTCATGTCCAGCATTTTTTCTTTCAGAGCGACGCATAAGCAAGCGACCCCAACGATCAGGGGCAGAATCATCAATTGCTCCAAAAAGAGGTTTGTCTGATGCTGCATGAAAAGAACCGGCAACCAATTTTAAAGCTGGATCTAACGAGAATCGTTTAGGATGATTTAACCAATCACGGTCATATTCAAACGACATGCTTTCTCGCCCATTGCGAAAGCGGCCCCAAAGTTGGCCTACTTTCATAGGAATGCCCACTAGATCTACATAAACCAAAATAGCATGCTCCATTCACTCTTCTCCTTTTTCTTTTCGGGAAAAGCGAATACGCTTTGGTAAATTGTCAGCTTCTAATCCCATACCTAATGAATCAAATGTGGGATCGGCTAATTCGACCAGCCGTTCAATCATTCCTAAAACAAATAAAACTTTGGCATAAGCTCCCAAAGAAACTCCATCATCGCCCTTTTCAATTTTACTTAAGGTCGCGCGACTAATTGCTGCTCTTTCTGCAGCAAGCTCCATGGTAATTCGACGCCTTTTTCTAGCATCACGAAGATCCTGTCCAAACTTTTTCAAAGCTCTTTTAACAGGAAAGGGGGTATTTTTAATGTCCATAATATTAGTCCTTATATACTTTATCGTATAGGATTACAGACATTAAGTAAATGGATTTTGGATCGAATCTTGAATTGAATCCCAGATCCTCTCTGGTTATTTTAATTCTTCTCGATAGGCATGCATCATTTGCCGTATAGTTTTTGCTTCGGCTATTGCCTCCTTTGATCGCATTCCGTGTTTCCAAGAAGCCATTTTCTGAATTAACTTTCCCTCTGAAGTTTTCGAACCAGTGCTTTTCCCTCCATGCAGGTGACAGCGACCATTTTTCATCGCAATGGGTCTGCAAGGTTGATGCTCATTTGTCCTTGCCTTTGCCCCACATGTACTCGAATCATGGGGTACCTCGCTCGTTTTTTTCATTACTCCCCCCCTCCATTAGGATATCATATTCCCAACAATAGCTTTGCCACCATCATTCACATTAACATGTTGTACAACGACCTTTTGCTCGCCTTTGCGACGATAACGTGCTAATGCTTCTGTGGTCTCATTGTGAAGGCGAAGCAGCTTTATGGCGCATTTCATATTAAATTCGATCTGACACATCATATCAGATTTTTCTACTCGGGATAGATATTGCATTCCTTGAGCATATAGAGCAGTACATTGCGCGCAAAGTTTGGCTTCCATGGAGTCTTTAGGGCTACAATCGGATAAAGACTGGTAGACGACATTTGTATTATGTTCCTTTCCATTAGCGATGGGCATTGCCAAAATAGCTCTATCGATGATGTCTTTCGCTAGATCTTTGTCATCAGTACCGGTTATTCTTGTTAGAGCACACTGTAACGCCTCCGCAGGTGACTGGCACCATTGCTCATTGGGATTCAAAATAATAGAAGCCCTTGGCTTTTCCTGATCTCCTTCAAGAATATACTGGATCGGGCACTTCCCAAATTTCTTTGAGGAAGTGTTCTTTTCAAGTTGATAACCCTTAAATCCAGGGCGAGACATATCAGCTTTCTCTGGAATGGTTGGTGTATTGTTCATGGTATTTCCTTTGTTTTTGTTAACTAGAGTTTTATTGCTTTAAGTCCAGCTTCAACCCAACGTCGAAGATCGAGCCCAAGTTTAATGGCATCGCCAGGTCCTTTGCCTTCTGGAACGGGCCAAAAAAGTAACTGGGGATAGATCGATCGCCAGAATAGGTTGCCTTTCATGCCCCCTTCATCAAAGTCGAGGGCAAGTAAAATACGCGATGAGCGTTGGAGATATTGATGCAGTTCTAAATTAGGCTTCTTTTGCGCTCCGCCCAGTGCGATCACGCAACAAATTCCTTCTATCGCCTTAAATGTCAGCATGGCATCTAGCTCTGATTCCATAATGAGAACGGGTTTCGAGAGATCGCCATAAACTGTTGGAACTTCCTTGCTACCGGAGACTACGACATACTTTTGGAATTTCTTCTCTTGTGGTGTGTGTGGATCAGGTCTGCGAATTTTAATTTTTGTCACATTGCCATCTGAAAGGGTGGGAATGACGATTCCTTGCGGCAACCATAATTTTGCGATGAGGCCGTTAGCATTGGGTTTCTCGGACAAGCCCCATGAGGAGCGATCGCGCCAAAAGGTTTCAGGGCAATAGCCGAGTTTCCAACTTCGAATAGACTCTTCATCAAAGCCTCGTTGCTTAAGGGATGCAATGATTGCCGGATATTTCCAGATTAATTCATGACACCACACTACAAATACCGATGCCTTGGACTGCCAAATGCTGTTTGGGATCACTGCTTTTTTAAATGTCTTTTGTGGTCTAGCCAGGTCTGTCACCCATTCTCTTGGAGAAAGGGTCATCTGTACCTTCAACATGGAGCACGCATCCGCATAATTTAATCCAAGGAGGTCGCGGCAAAATTGAATGCTGTCTCCTTTGATTCCACATTGACGGCACCAGTAATGACCCATACAATTTTTAGCTTGTTGATTCGGCCATACATGGAAACGGTCGGACTTTTTTCCTTTGCCGCCATCGCCGCACTTGGGGCAGGCGCAAATATACTCTCCTCCGTTAGTTTGAGCCACCTTCAAGGGTGAGAGTCCTGCTTCTTTTGCTAAATCCAGTAAATCCATAATTCCTTCGTTATTTTTCTATAGGCATTTTTGCACGGGAACTTCGGGAACCTGGGAACATGTTTTGTAATCCGATAAATATCAATAGGTTAGTGTTCATGCTTGTCCCAGATCAGAGTTCTTTCATGGGGAACGTGGGAACAAATACTTATAAAACTCAATAATGTTCCCACGTTCCCGCTGTTCCCAACAAAAATTGCCATCTTAATCTTCATCACCCAACACGCGATTGGTAAACATATAGACCCATTTCGCTCCCATCTGAGGTAGTCTCTTCTTCGATGTCACTCTCTCCTTTCCATGAATCAACCAGCCTTCTTCCATACAAACGGATTCGACGAGTTTCTTATCGAATCCAACACAAAGCTCCACATTAAATACTTCCGGAAGAACGTAATAGGTTGTCTTTTCCATTTCGCTTTCACGAAATCCAGCCCGATTAGTAATTTTCTGATGAGGCATTTGCATCTGATTAGAGGAAGGATCCTCTATATAAGCTTTAAAAGCGGCGATATCGATAAATCTGCTCTCTCCATTAAGCTCAAAAAATCGACGGATATGGGCTTTAATCTGTTCCCTTTCAAGCAATCCGACACTTCCTCTTGTGAGTAACCAAGCCTCAAAGCAGGATTTCACTCCTTGAAAAGCTTCTACATCTTGCCAGCCAGTGATCCCCATCTTCGTTGCCAGTTCACCTGCAGCAGCAATGATGGCGAAACGGTTCAATACTCGAGCTACCTGACCGGAAGCTTTTGGAGGAAAACACTCTCGCTCAAACTGCTGCATTTTTTCTTTGGTCAGTTTCAGGTACTCGCTTTTATTGGCTATGAGGTGCTCGATGAAATGAATAGCTGCGGTGCCATAAAATTGTGTGGTGAGCAGATTTAAGGCATTGGCAAAAGCATCACCTGTCGGATAGTGATACAGGTTTTCAAATGCTCCATATTTGCCTGTATCGGCTGGAATATCCAGTATGCGGACCTCTTGTCCTGCTCGCGTTTTTTTGCCTGCCTGCATCAGATGTCCAGCGAGATTGGTCTCTCCACTCGAGAGATAGAGTATGCGCCACTTTGCTGTAGGCTTGGAATCACCCGAAGCATCGGATCGCACTTTTTTGGAGCCATTAGCCAGCATGTAGGTGGCTTCTCCCACTTTGTCCGGATCGCTCTGACCCAATTCATCGAGGCAAAGCAAAGTATCGTTGTGATTCATGGCTATTCCCTCTAATCCATTGGTTGTGGCCCGCCAAGTGAGAACATAGTCTTTTCCGCCCCAAGGTGTGGCTGCCACTCTTAAAATTGTCGTTTTTCCGAGGGAACTGGTGCCCTGAAAGTGAACACCTCCGCTTTCGATCCCTAACGGAGTCAGCAAAATGGAGGCAAAAGACATAGACAAAGCAAAAACAAGCCTACTGTTTCCAGCACATAACTTGGGGATCTGTTGCCAGTTTTCTAAAGTACCTCGCGTCGAGAAATGCCCGGCTGGATAGTTGGATTGAAGAATAACTTGTTCATTTGCTGTCTGTCCTATTGTCCTCGAAGGCAAGACAAAGCAGTCATGATGCCAGCCAACATGAGGCGTGCATAATCCTCTTGCTGTAGGGCGAGAGGATTGAATGTATACCGTGAGTTTCTGACGAGCCATTCTTCCGGGTTCTATCTCAAGTCCTTTTGACAGCAGTTCTCCCAAGTAGGGGTATCCTTCGCTAGCAAGCATCGACATGGGCATCGCCCAAGTATGCATGCGCCCATCGCAATCATGCCACTGGAGTAATCGCCCAAAATCTTCACCGTGCTGATTGCGTGTGACTGCTATAATTTCGAGGCGGGAACAGATGCGTAAGCGGACAGGGCTTTCATCCTCATCTTCTTTAGGTTCCTGATACCATAGACTGGTGTCATCTAAATAAAATCCAGGAGGAAGCCGAGTGAGTTCCCTTTCTCGTTGTTCATCGCATTTTTTCTCTATTTCTCGGACGCGATGTCGGATGATTTCGAGATCCGAATTTTGTTGAGAAATCTCCTCTGCCATGCTAATATTCATTTTGTCTTGTCCTTATGATGTAAGCCTATTGAGTTGGCGCTCTGTAGACTTATGGTTAAATTGCCAATGTTCATTTTTCATACCTGTCCTCATTTCCAGTGGGGACGAGGTATATTTTTTTTCATGCCTTCCTCTCATAGTTTTTTCCCTCCGTTCTTCTCTTCGATGATTTGAAAAAAAGCAGGAACATTGACTAAGACACGACGACCCACTCGAAAAATCGCCTTATCAAAGCCATTGATCGAGGCATCCAAAATAATTGCCCTCAAGGCGCTTTCAGATGGATAGGAATATCTCTCACAAAATTGTCTAACTGTAATTAATTGAGCTTCTTTTACTGTCATTGCAACCTCCTCACTTGGTTGTTTTCTGGTTAAAGCTCAATTGTGAGGGTTAACGCTCTTTTTCTTAAGGGAAGAAAATTCGAAAGGGTCAGTGACTACCCCTTTCTCTCTATGAAACTGATGGAGCTGACTACCCCTTTCAAAAAAGCTCACTTACCCATTTTTCCGATTTTTAGTTTTGGGGCGGTATTCCCTTTCTGCTTTTGGAAGAGGATCCGCCTCATCAACCCATTTCTCAAAGGTAGATCTCTTGTAGTCTTTTTCAAGTTCAATTCTATTTTGCAGTATAGCTAGAACAAGCCTGTCAATAATGGTGTCTTGAGAAAGTTTGTTATCTTGTGCCCATTCCTTTTTCATCCACTCCACAGCAATTTCTTTATCGCGCACGCGGACATCAAAATTTGGAGCAGCGGCCTTAATCGATTGCTTTGCTTCTTTTCTTTTGGCGATTGTCTGAGTGATATTGATGTCCAGCATATTTAAGAAGGTGTCGATGAGATTCAATAATTGGCTGCGAGAAAGTGGATGATCTTCTGAGTTGGTCAAAGAAAATTGACGAAGATAAGGGCGAATCTCTCCTTTAATGCAAAGCTTTTCCGCTTCTAAAACTGTTTTGGCTCGTAAGAAGGGTGGCTCTGACAGTTTTTTAGAAGCCTCATATTGAGATAAAATTTTCAGAAAATTCAACAGGGTTGCCGGATCCGTATTCCTTTTCTCTCTCCATTCACGAATATCTTTTGAAAGCGCAAATACTGAATCGACAGAGGATGGAAAAATAAACTTTTCAAAGCAGCCATACAAAAGATAGACAGCAGGAGGTGTTGACTGTTTGCCATTCGGGCCTATTGATAGAGGTGAGACTTGCCAGCAATCGACGCCATGACCTATCTGTTCAGCAAGTTCCCAGCGATTTTCTACCGGAATCAAACCTTTCGAATTTTTGGGAAATTTAGGAACTCTTCCATTTGGGTCTATTTTCGCAATCCCAATTTCAGCCCATCCTTCAAAAAGTGGATCATTGCCAAAAGCTGCAACTGCTGAAACAGCAAATTGTAAATTCACTATGATGTCATGCAAAAGAATGGCGGGTGATAACTGATCTTTAGAAGCCAGGGATTGTTCTGCTCTTGCAATGCTGTGTTCAACCACTGGATGTGTTGCAAAAGGAGATGTTTTGAGTTTGTCGATTTTTTCCGTGATCCATTCTACTGATTTGGCCATCTCTTGCCTTTGAACTTTTTCCTGCCTTTTCAAATCGGTTTCAAAACCTTCCAGTGATGGAGCGCTTTCTCTGCTTCTGGCAAGTGTTTGTAAAAATTGAGGCAAGTATTGAAGAATGGCTCCAGAAGTCTCCATGCGATGCATCATGCTGCGTTCTATGAGCAGGGTATCGGGTAAATTTTTAAACATGTTTAATCCTATTGGTTTTGATGATTTGATCCTTTTCCAAGCTTCTCCAGGAGGCTTCGTTTGCGCTCAAGGCTGCGATGGCAGTACACACTGGCCATCTTCTTGGTCTTCCATCCAAAAATTTCCTGAAGATCTCCCTCAGTAGCTCCTTCATTGGCGAGGTCTGTCGCAGCAGTATGTCGGAGCATGTGGAAGACAAAATTCTTTATTCCCGCTTCTTTCAAAGCAGTTGCGAAAGATTTTCGGATCGTAATCCCATGCTTTGTAGGCATCAGGCGGCGGCTCTTAAAAATGAATTCCTCGGGGGCCTCTCCATAGGTTGGGCATTCCTTTAAAACCTGGATGATTTCCTCTGTGATGGGAATCACGCGCTTATCGCCATTTTTGGTTTGCTGCATGGTGGCATAGCGGAGCTCAAAGTTAATGTCTTCCCATCGCAATTTCACGATTTCCCCATAACGCATCCCTGTGAGTAGCGCGAGATTGACAATGTGATAGAGGAATGGGTTCTTCGATTCCCTACACGCCTTCAAAAGAGCTCCCTTCTCGCTGGCCGAGAGACATCGGTCTCGTCCCTTTGATTCCTTTAGCTTTCTCACCTTTTGCATCGGATTGTCATCCATCCATTCCCACTCTTTGGAAGCAACCGATAAAGCCCTGGAAAAGAGCGCCAAGTAGCGATTCACGGTTCCTGGGCAGCGAATTGTCTTCTTCGTCGTGGTTTCGGATAATAATTTGTCACGCACCTCGGCGATTGATGAAGGGGAGAGGTCGCGTAAAAGCATTGATCCCAATTCCTGTTTCCACCGCAGCAATAACTGAACCTTTTTGGGATAATAGATCGGATGCTGCGGCACGCATTGTTCGATAAAGCGATCGATCAATTCACCGACCGTATGCTTGCGAGCTGCTGAGAGTCCTTTGTAACGACCATCTCTGATCGCAGCCTCGGTATCCTGAATCCATTTTTTCGCTTGAGTCTTGGTGCGAAAAGATTGCCGTTGAGGCGGATGGCCACGCAATCGAATTTCAGCATGATGCATGACGCTTCCATCCCTTTTAGTTATCTCGCGGATCGTTCCCATATAACCTCCAAAATAAAGTATAGTACACTAGCACAAATGGCAAAAAACCAGAACAGCGGACACACAATCCGCCGAATATCAATCAAAATATCAACCTGTAAGCAGGTGTGAGCTATAAGATATGCGAATTTTACGCACTTATTACGCAGTTCAAGAAAGATTTGACTGTTTTTTGCATGATTTGGTCGGCTTTTGACGATAAAGAGAATTTTTCGACGTTCCCATCGATCCCATGGCGTATTTAGTGGTATGGGAACGGTTAAATGAACTGTAAGTTGCTGAAAATGAAATGGAAAGGAATCGCGTTCCCAGAATTCCCACTGTTCCCACAAAAAAATGGAGAAGTAGGAAAAGATTTCAGAAAAATCGGTCGGTAAAAAGAGGTGTTGCTTTGAATTGCGCTGGTTGTTTGTGGTCGATTGCGTAAAAATTGCGTAAATTGAGGTTTTCGCAACATTTGCGTAATGCTCAAAAACCTGCTCAGAAGTATGTGTGGAAAAAGTGGGGCAAGCTGGACTTGAACCAGCGACCAGCGGGTTATGAGTCCGCAGCACCGCCCTTGCCATTTAGCAGCTAACTGCCCTACATCATGGCGGAAAGTGTGCTTTTCCATCTACCGCGAAGTGTTGTGATTTATCGCTCTTTTTTGTAGGTCAGTGGTCCACAAATGGTCCACGAAAAAAACCGATGGGACTTCTCTTTCCGTTGGGTTTGCAATAAGTAAGTTTTTATACACTTCAAAAATTCTTAAAAGCTCTGTTGAAACACAAATGACTGCCCTGTATAGTTTACTCAAGCACCGATGTAAAAAAACGTTAACCTTCATAGTGGAGCGGATTAGTGGAATTTATGAAATTATCTTTGATAATTTTTTTATTGAGTTGTCAAGCCCTTTTTGCTGAACCTTCTCTGGCAGAACAGGCAGATCAGGTTAAATCAGCACAAAATCCCAACTACTACGTACATGTGCCGCTCACAGGTGTAGTCAAATATATGATCTTTCCCGGTCCTCCCAACTTTGTCAGTGTAGAGAAAGGGGATTATGAAGAACCGAGATGGATTTTAGATGTAGATGAGGCATCGTTAAATCGCTTGGTTGAAACTCAGTCGAGTGTTACTCCAAATAACTACGCTTACAGGTTCATTGATACAACTCTGCGAGCAGACGAACCTGATGCTAATTTGGTCACCCTGGTTTCTTCTTTTACGGGAGAACCAGATAATATTGAGCTTTATGAAAACAAAATTGTCACAATTGATGCTGTTATAAGTGCGCAACCGGCACATTGTCATACACCTTTTGTGGTAGAAATTGCCGAGGTGTTTTTCCATGAGTAAAAAGACGTTCATTAGAGCTGAAGAAGGAAAACCTCCAGGAATTTCCGTGATTTATTATGACACGGATGGTAATGAGACCATTCGCTACCACGATAAAAATGGCAAGATTGGATCGCATGCTTGGAGAAATAATAATCCCGGAAATTTGGGATGGGGAAGTGGTGATCACGCCAGGAAAACAGGCTGTATTGGAAAGGCTAAAAAGAGACCTGTTTTTCCTGACTACGCAACAGGGAAGCAATCTATGCGACTTCTTCTGAAAGAAGATTTTTATCAACGGCTTACACTTAATGAACTTCCTAGAAAATACACTGGTGTAAAGCCTGGAGATCCAGACACCGAAGAGGTGATCATTTACCGCAAAGCTATTCGTGTTCTGACAAAATTTGATATGGAACGTACCGTTAAGTCTCTAAGCGAAGAAGAATACGAAAAGCTACTTAAGGCTATGGAAACGCATGAGGGCTGGAAAGAAGGTCATGAGGAGTTTAAAGAGATTAAGAAAATTACTGGCGTACGAATGAATAAAAAAAGAGTCATCTCGGAATATCTCATCAAAGATCTGAAACAAGAGCAATGGTCTTTGAAAGATATCGCTATTGCCATGGCAGAAGAAGGACATTTGCATGCGGTTGTGGTTCACGCTAAAAAGGGAGCCTATTTGAGGGCAGAGTATGGCTCTAAATCGTTCAAAGAATTGCTTTGCTGATAGATCCTTCAGTTCGTTTTACTTTGCAAATCCGTACAGATACGCTCTTAGGTAGTTTGACACCTAACATATCGAGACGCTCTTGCATTCCTGGATATGGTGTGGATACCATGATTCGCTTAGCCCTTGCTACTGATATTTCTATCACTGTCACTAAGGCCAAGGATGTAAGTTCCTGCTGAACTGTACGAGCGATACATCGCCATGCTTTCTTAAGATATTCCATAAGCTCCATTGCCAACATTTCTACAACTTCAAATCCAGGATGAAGGTAGTTAAAAGAATCTCGCTTAGCTTTCAATTTACCAAATGCTTCTTCTATACAATCTTGTTTTGAAAGTAACCAGTCCCAATTCTCTTCTATTTCATGTTCAGAAATATGGCTTAAGCCTAGAATGCCATGAATTGCATGTCTGTGGGCAAGATCAAGAGCAGGTGATCCTGAACATGATCGTGAAGATGAAGCAATCAAATATGCTATAGCTTGCCATAAAGCGAGTTTTCCTGGTTTTTCACTTCCTAAAACTTTGTCCATCTGAAGGCGTATAGCTACTTCATTTAAAACAAACACATTTCCAAAAGATAAACTTTTAGTAATTTTAATGTCTTGAGGAAGAATCGAAGTTAATTTATTCATTTTCCTTGCCTTTCTCTATAATTATGGAATGATTGAAATATTCATCATAAGACAAACCGGTACTCTTATGAAGAAACTGATTCCAAACTGCACATTCTTCAGTAAACAAGGGCGAATGTTTTGGGCAGAAATATTGAATTTTTATCGCCTCTTCGCTGGTATTCAAGCCTATCCATGCAATAAAGGCATGTGAATGAGAGAGTTCAGTCTCTACAGATTTGACAGGAAAGTCATTCCAATAAAGGTTACAAATATTTACTGATGTAGCTCCTTGCTTTTCTAGCATAGAGCGAATTTCTTGATCTGAAATGGAAAAAGTCTTTGAATCTTTTTGTGCAATATCCCAACTCCAGCTGACATAAAAAAAACCGGAAAGAGGATTAAGGTTAGCTTTAGGATCCTTTTCATATTGCTGCCACAAATCCTTAATTGTCGAGCGTTCCCCACAAAAAAATCCAGGATCTAATCCTATTTCTTTATTACGGTCGGCAGGTAGAACAACATAGTGCTCCGGAAAAGCCATTTTAAAAGGCAACCAATCACCCCGATCTAACCTCCTACGATAATTCAGCACATCCCAAATCTCATCAGAGAAAGGATTTTCTGCATATCCCGGGGCAACCATACAAGTAATTGATGTAAGTAAAGAAAGAATCCAAAGTCTCATCATTTCCTCCGATCAGATGATTGGCCCTCGATTTGAACTGTTTCCATTTTGGAAATAGTTGCCTCTTGGCTCAGCTCCTTATTGATATTCACTCATAAACATCCTTTTTGGAATCGAGGTTATAGAGGAAAATAGCTATTTTGATCCATGGTCAATTGCTTTCATTAACTGCTTTTTTATGTAGATCTGTGGTCCACGAAGCTAGGAATTAAACTCTTGGCAAGTATCCTCCAATTGCTCTCATGCGGATACACTCTAAGCAATCCACAATGAGAAATTCTCCTGTTTAAAAGTTGCGAAAGTGTCCGGTTTACAAGATATGTATTTTTTGTTATAATGTAAACTGTAAGGGAAATCTATAAATATAGGTGTCTATATGAGCAACTTAGGAATTCGACTTCAACAAGCTAGAAAAGCTGCTGGTTTGAGCTTACGCGCACTTGCTGATCTCGTGCACTTGAGCCATGCCGCTATCAAAAAATATGAAGATGGGGATATCTATCCTTCTTCGGACATGCTCATAAAATTAGCCAGAGCTCTGAAAGTTCGTGTTGATTTCTTTTTTCGTCCAATCAAAGTCTCTCTTGAAAATGTAAAGTTTAGAAAGCGAAAAAAATTGAATGGAAAAATTGAAGAAGCAATTAAATTTGAAGTAATCAGTCAAATCGAGCGTCGTTTAGAATTGGAGAATCTTTATCCGAGTTCTCCTGTACCGATATTTGAACTTCCATCTGATTTTCCTCAGAAAATTAATAGTCTTGAGGAGATAGAGTTAATTGCTGAAATACTCCGTAATCATTGGAAACTGGGTTTGGCTCCTATTCACGATCTTATCGATGCTTTAGAAAGTCATGGAATAAGAGTGTTTATTATTAACACTGATGAAGAGCATTTTGATGGTCTTTCTACCGTCATCAATGATCAGCCAATCATTGTGATTAGCTCCAGATGGCCTGGCGATCGACAACGTTTCAATCTAGCTCACGAACTCGCTCACTATATTTTTATTGATCGTCTTTCTCCCAAACTAGATGAAGAGCAGGCTTGCAATCGATTTGCAGGTGCTTTTTTATTTCCGCGTGAAGCTGTGTTTCAAGTGGTGGGAAAAGAGCGTCGAGCCATTGAATGGCAAGAGCTTCTTCTTCTTAAAGAACAGTTTCAATTGAGCATGGGAGCAATTTGCTATCGTCTTAAAGATTTGGGAATCATTCAAGAATCCTACTACAAAAGCCTCATCATTCGTTTCCGACAGAAAGGATGGCATCGCAAAGAGCCGGGGATAGAAATTCCTTCAGAAAAAGATCATGCCTTTAACCAAATGCTGTTTCATGCTCTCGGTGAAGAATATATTGGAGAACCAAAAGCCGCAGAACTGTTATCCTGTTCTCTTACTCAATTAAAAGCTCTTCGTCAGGTGCAAAATTCACATGCTTTTAGTCATTAGCGATGCTAACATTCTTATCGATATCGAAGATGGCAATTTGACCTCAGTTATTTTTCGACTCCCTTATGAGATCGCAGTTCCTGATATCCTTTTTGAATTGGAACTCAGAGAACAACATAGCTATCTTTTGGAGGCTGGTTTAAAAGTTAGAAGTCTTACGGCTGAATCTGTCAAGAGAACAGAATCTTTGAGTTTTAAATACTCACGGCCAAGCCTGATGGATCATTCGGCTTTAGCTCTTGCTATGCAAGAAAAATGTCCTCTTTTGAGCGGTGATAAAGACCTTCGAATCGCTGCAAAGAGCGAAGGGGTTGAAATACATGGAACGGTATGGATTATTGAAGAATTGCTGAACCATAAGCTCTTAAAGCAAATGCAAGCTAGGAATAGCTTTGATTCCATGAAAGCTAAGGGCAGTCGACTTCCTTGGGGAGATGTGGAAAAACTCCTTTACAAATGGGAGTTAATCGAAGGTTAAAAATGAATAAATGGTTTATATCCGATACTCACTTTTCTCATAATAACATCATTCGTTACACCGGACGTCCTTTCCATTCCGTCGATGAGATGAACGCGAAGCTTATTGAGAACTGGAATACTCTCATTGGGCCTCAAGACACAGTCTTCTTTCTAGGTGATTTTGGGCTGGGCACGACTGATTTTCTCACAAATCTTTGCTCACAGCTTCATGGTAATAAGATTTGCATTAGAGGCAATCACGATGGTTCTCCCTCAAAGATGCATACGATCGGATTCTCTCTTGTTCTAGAATCTGCCTTCATTAAGGTTGGCCGTCACCAAGTCGAACTTGTTCATATTCCAAGCCAGCCGGCGCCTCCTCACTTTCAGCTCCATGGCCATGTTCATGAAAAACGGCCTAACAAGCTTGTGGATCGCCAACTCAATCTTTCCGTTGAAGTCTGGGATTACAAGCCAGTTCCTGAAAAGGCGATTGTTGCTCTGCTTGATCGCTCTAGTCCCATTGACACTTGATTTTGGATGAGCTCTTCTTTAAAGGACTAATTCTTGGCAAAACCACTCTATCGTTTCTTTACTTTTTATCCCCGCACCATCAAGAGGATTACCATAACCTCTGTATGTGGCTAGAAAATAAAAGTTGCATATAAGGTTTTCAAGATAGTCAATGTAGTGTTTAACTTCTTCCCAATGAGGCTGATAACCTGGGTTTTTGTGGTCTACATGAGCGGCAATAGTGTCTCTATAGTCATTTATTTTTTTCCTTTTCTCAAATAATTCATTTTTAATAACTTCGAAGTTTTCTGGACGAGGTTGACCTTGATCATTTAAACCAAGTTTAAAAAATTCTTGCGAAAGTTGTTTGTGCCGATCAAGGAGATTTGAATATTGAGTTTTGTTTGTCGAATCAACATTCCCTAATGCGTCGACCAATTTTTTTAATGGCGTTTTCTTAAATAAGCATGTGTATTTAGATGTAATTGATTTGATTAAAGATATCATTTTGTCTGTAATATCTGAAATTGAAATTGATATAAATTTGCATAAATCTTCAAATAAAAGGATGAGAGAGATGTTTTGTACAGAAATATTAGGAAGTCGTTCCGCTATGCTCCACAGCATCTGGAATTTATGCTTCAACACGTCAAAAGGATCCAAGATTTCAGTTTTAATTTTTTGAGAGAATTCATCTCGTAATAATAAATACGGATCAAGGTTGTCCACAACAAATTTGATATCTTCTTCTGTTAAAGGTCGTAGCTCAGCTGCATTGTATAACCATTGAATGTTTCCATTAAGAGATGGCGGCAAAGTCTTCATAGTACTTCCTTAGCGTAGGTTTGGTCTGTTCTTCAAGCTTAGAGAGAAAATGAGGAATAAGCATTTTTTCCACCGACGCCATTTTTCCTTCCAACAGTTTACGATAAAATTCAAACATTTACAACTAATCTCGTGCTATAACGATAGGAGCAAAGCATGGAAAAAGTAGAAATGTCGGCAAGCCTTAGCACCAAAGCTGAGGATGGTTTGAGAGGAATTACGATGCGGACGCACAAGCATTGCCAGTCTTATCGGGTGCGCATTCGGATAAAGGGCGGGCAGTATTTTGACAGGTCCTTTAAATCGAAGACGCTGGCTAAAAAGTGGAAGAGGGATATGGAATCTGCAATTGAGCATGACAGGTATGAATTTACAAACCCTGCCACAAAGCACACTCTTTCAGAGCTGATTGACTTGTACATAGAAAGGGTTCTCCCTTCCAAACCCAAAAATGCGAAGAACACTCGCCAGCACTTGCTTTGGTGGAAACAAGAGCTTGGGTATCTTTTATTAGCCCAGATAAGACCGAGTCTGATTGCTGAGAAGCGAGATGCATTGCTAACAGGTATTACAAACAGTGGTAGGTTACGTTCACCCTCTACTGTCGTCCGCTATTTGAGCAGCCTTTCCCATGTCTTTTCAAAAGCTGTCAAAGAGTGGGAATGGGTTAGAGAAAATCCTGTCCTCAAAATTGAAAAGCCAAGACAGTCTCAGGGACGTAAGCGAGTTTTAGATGAAATAGAGCAAAAGAGTCTTCTCAAGGCATGTGAAGAAAGTGGTTCAAAAGACTTGTTCCTTATTGTTGCAATCGCTCTTGGAACTGGAATGAGAAAAGGAGAAATTATGAGTCTTTGCTGGAAGGACATCAATTTAAACCTCAGCGAAGGGAAAGGAATTATTTTCCTTGAGAATACAAAAAATGGAAGACCAAGACCGATTCTGTTAACTGGGCTTTTACTTGAACTATTACAGAACAAGCGTACAAATCAACGTGGCGATAGTTTGGTGTTTCCATCGCCAAATTGTTCAAGTCGACCTATCGATATTAGATCTGCATGGGAATCTGCCCTAAAGAAGGCTGGCATAGAAGGCTTCGTTTTCCATGGCTTGCGTCATCAGACAGCTTCATATGCAGCCACAATTGAGGACAATCCACTTGTGATCGGAGAGCTTCTTGGCCATGAAACTCTTCAGATGACAAAACACTATGTTCATCTTCCAAGCGTTCATATGCATGCGATGGTGGAAGCACTTCAAACAAAAATGTTTCAGGGATATCAGGAGGATAAAAATGGACAACTCAGATAACAAAAAGATCCCTCAAAAGTTTCAGAGAACCGAATTTCTGACCGATCAAGAAATTTATGTAAGTTTAAAGGAAGACTTTTGGACTGCTCGAACGGCTGCATACACTGTTTTAGGCTTAAAAATTCCCAATATAGAAAATCTTGAGGAGGAGAAAAGATTTTTTCCTGATTTCGAGACATATTACGATCTCTTTGAAAAATGCTTTCGAAACGGCAAAATTGCAGTACGATGTTTGTGCTCAGAAAAAGGGAAAACAGTTTCTGCAGCTATGCCTGTGGATTGGCTAAAGCTAGTTCATGAAGGGCGGTTAACTGATGATGGTATCAAAGATAAAAATGTTAAAAAGGCTGGGCTATATGTTGCGCCAGAACTCACAGTTGCATGGCTTTTAATCAAAGGAAAAGCTGTTTTATCAAAAAGAAGGCCTGCTCAAGAACGTGAAGACATGGTTTATATATGGAGGGCTACAAGGAAGGTACGAAAGGATTTTCCGCATCTACCTCCTCGTATGATTGCACAAATCGTTCACAGCCATTGCTTGAAACAAAGAAAATACCCATTCAAGACTATTTATGGATGGGTCATCTCTTCTGCTATTCCTATGAATGAACCTTCGGAGCGAAAAAGGCGCGACAAAAATGGGCGCCCCAAAAAAGATAGTTATCCTAAGATCACATTCGATTTTTCCTCTTATTTTTCAGATCTCTAATCTTCTCCTATCATCGTTTTTTAGAAATTTTTGACCGAAGACATTTTTAATGGCGATGCATTGCCGTAAAATGCGGTTATTTAATTCAAACTGCAATAGGAGAAGGAGAACGAAATGAGAAATAGTAAGCAAGATTTTAAAAAGGGTGTTGAGGCAACGGTCGATGAACCAAGGCAGACTCGGTTCATTCCCGTTTCTAAATGGAATGAGTTTCATGAGTGGCCGCCAGTGGGTGGGATGCGTCATTTAATTTTCTTTCGAAATGAAAATGGTTTTGCCAAGGTTTTAAAGCGGCCAAACCGGACATGGCTCATCGATGAGAAGGCTTTCTTTAAGTGGGTATCAGAGAAAAAGTACAAACCCCGCAAAAAAGAACCAGGGGTTCAAGAAAACACTAAAACCTCAGTAGAATAGCCATGAAGATAGTGGAGGGATTCATAAAACTTCATCGAGAGGGGCTTGATCTGCTTAAAGACAGTCCTCCAGCTTTTTTGCTGCTTGTTTTAATCGCTCTTCGTGCCAAGCGAGCGGATCCAGCCTATTCAACCTATAAGCTCAAAGCTAACGAAGCCTTCATCGGAGATTATGGAACAATTGGCTTGACTAGATCTCAGTATAGGACTGCTATAGAAAAGCTCGAAAAACAGGGGCTTGTAAAATTCCAGACAAACACGAAAGGAACAATTGCAACGCTTATCAGCACAACTCTCTTGGATATCAATGCGGAGCCAGGAGAAACAGATGACAAAGAGCCATCAACTAGCCGTCTAGCCGCCATCGAACAGCCAACGGTTGACCAAGTAATCGCCATCTTGTCGCCATCAAAAAAATCAACAAAATTGTCTATGGAAAATCAAGGTGAACAGCCATCAGAAAAACCAACGGATCGCCATCAAATCGCCTTCAGGCCGCCAAGAGATAGCCAACCCGTCGCCCGCAAGTCGCCACTAACAAAGAAGGAAGAAAAAGAAGAAGAAGAAAAAAGAGCTGCAGCAGCTTTTTCGCAAACTTTCTACAAATGCTTGGAAGGATTGGATCTGAGTGATCAGGAGAAATGCTCTCTGATGCGTTTTGGCGAGAGTCGAGTAGCTCATGCTGTCGAATTTGTGAAGAGGAAGCAAGACGTTGATAGTGTCATTGGGATGTTAACATGGGTATGCCAACAATCGGTACTCCCAGAACTCCCTCGAGAAAAGCGGAAAAATTTGACTCCGCAGCAAAAGCTTGCATGGGAGTACAACCAGTTTCTCAGCAGCAATGGCTATGCTAGTCAAGCAAAGCAGAATGAGGAAAAGATCCCCAATGACAGAATGGTGATTTTAGAACAGGGACAACCAATGCCCATTACGCTAAACCATCCTCTTCAGATCCTGCAGGAAGATTTTCGAAAGTCCAAAGAGGAGATTTTGAAAAGCCAGAGGATAGTTCGGGGGCTGCAAGGTGATAAATTGTCAGCCATCCGATAGGGCGCAATGGGGTGGCTTTAGGGAGGGTTTTGCGGAGCTAATAAAAAGGAGGATTTTATCCGGAAAACCCTTACCGAATATCGAATCCGGTTTCCATAATATATTTCCCATGTTCATCAAAATAGAAAGGTCGAATAAAAATTTGTTTATTATATATTATATTAAATCAATTTTATATAGAGTTTAATATTTTATTTATGCTGCTTCTGTTTTTATTTATATTTATTCGAGATTGGTATATCATTAATTCACAAAAGATTATTTTTTATAGGGTTTAACAAATGAATCGCGGTGGATTTTCTTGGAAACGATTTTTCGGTATCTCTGCTTTTAAAGCTAGAATTTCTAGGCAAGTCGGAATACCACTTACTAGATCAGGAAGACAGAGAAAGATTGGAGCTTTCATAGAGAGACTTTTTCTTTCAATCTTTTCACGATAATTTCACTCACGAATTTCCCCATTTGATCTCAAATTCTTAAGTTTTCAAGCAGTTATTAGGTAGGCCTATTAAATCTTGATATCAATCTTCAATTTAATTACAATCTGTTTATAATTAAACACTTATAGAGAAATTTCATGTCAAAAAAAATCGATTATTGTGGTCTTAAACTTGAAATACATTATGACCCAATTGGAGCGCTTTATTATTGTGGCACCTGGGTATACAATACCCACAGTGTATGTCGGAAACACAGAAAAGGACGTACAAGATTCAGTTGAAGATGTGTTAAGCGATTATATTGATTTTTGCAGAGACCAAGGTTCTTGCCATGAAACAGAAATTGGTTATGACGCATTAGAAGCTTACTCATCAGGATGGATTGTCCGCGAAATTAATTCACAACCTGAGCAAAGAAATTTCCAACGGCAAATGAAAAATCATCTGGATAACAAAGAAATTGAAGAGTTGATAAGTTCCTTTGATGAAAACCACCCAGATCATAGTGAAATACTTTCTAGTTCAAATGAATGGAATAAAGCGACAGAACAACTCTCTGATTTATCTGAATCCTTGCAACATATGCGTATGGGCCTTATTAAATTAGCCAAAGAAACAGGCCGCGATCATGTAAGAGGCGGTGGAATGGAAGTTTTCAAAGTAAAAAGGATTGGCATCCAAGAAATTATTTCACGTTAACTTTTGTCAATAATGACCAAGACAAAGGTGGCGGATATTTCTTATTCCGCTTTCGATAATTTTCTAATCGTTCATTTGTCTCCTTTGAATAGGAGTCTTAGGGCTTCGCTCTTGGTTTAAATTGATTGAAGATTCTTGAACCTGCTTCAATGGTTTCGATCCGACAGGTAGTGCTTTCTCAATATGCAGGTTAGTACCAGACTTTTCTAGTAAGGACTTAAGGCGTGAAAATTCAGAGCACCAAATCGTTTCTCGATCAAGGTCTCGAGATGCTTTAGAAGCATCCTTTACTTGTTCAAATGAAACGAGTTGCACCTGCATTCTTTCAGCGTCTTCAACAGCTCCAAGCTCAATTCCATAACCTTTTTCGTTAGGTTTTCTAACAACAATACGACCATTTTCTGCCCAAGCTGTTGACATATTTTCTCTGACTTCATAACCGAGCTCGGATAATCCCTTTAGAATTGCCTCTCTTCTTGAGGCTCCTGCCATAGCCTTTGTCTCTTCTTTGAGTAATGCGACCCCTTTATCTCTTAAAAGCTTGGCAGAAGAGATGTCGTTGGAATCAATGGCTTTTGTTAGCAGAACTTCAAGGTCTTTGGCTGGTTTGGATGTCAATCTGTGCAATTCGCAGCGAATCTCCCGCATTGATGCTATTGCAATCTCTTTGGACTTTCGTTCATTTGAGTGAGCTACTAAATCAAGAATGAGAGAATCGGTTAAAAGAGAACGACGACTTGAAGACGACTCTTGTCCAATCAAAGTTGCGCGAGCAAGGAATGATTGAGCGCTTTCACCTGCAGTAACCTCGATCTCAGCTAATAGCTTGTCTAATCGACGATCAGTTTCTATAGCCTTGACATCCACTTCTTGAAGCATTTTCCAGTCCGCAAGAGTTTGTAGCTTCTCCCCTTCTGATAGTTTTTTAGAGAGCTCTTTTTGGAGAGGGGTCATACTTTGCTTTTCAACCGAGCTGAGGGTGTATTCAATCAATATTCGACTCAAGGTTGAGTTCATAGTAGCTAAATCTGTTTCGTTAGCTGTTATTGCAGAAGAGACAATGTTCGATAATTCTTTCGGAACTTGACGCTGGCTTGCCTCAAAAGTTTTAATCAGTGTTTCTGCAGAATACTGTAATCGTCGGCGCATGCTTCGTTCTAGCTCTGCTTTTGCAATTGCTTCATCTCGAATACGACTCATATCAGCTTGTAAGGCAGCGATTTCCGCAGTGCATTGTTTTTGTACTTCAAGAAACTGCTCACATTCAAACATCTTAACAATGGAAAGAAGCCTTTTTTCTACTGCTTTTTCGTCTTCGGAAGTCAGGGCATCGTGGTTAGAAGCATATTTGCGCCATTGAGCCATGGCATCTTGAACAGCATCCATTCGACCACGACAGATGGCCATAACTTCTTGTTTGGTTACAATACGTACAACTTTGGGGCCGCTCATGCTCTTATCCTCCAGAACTAACTTTGATAGGTGTTCCTGGAAGCATGCGGAAATACCAGATTGCTTGGCAGCCGATTCAACAGTTGGATTGCTAATCAAAAATGGAAGAACATGAATCTGCCTTCTGGTTAATGTTTCTCTGTCTTTCATAAGATTTCCTTACTTTTTATTACTTTACTAACCTTCTATTGCTGAAATGTTAGAACCTCCAAAATCGTTCTATTTTGGAGCTGCTAATCCTGCTAATCTGCTAATGTTTTAGCAATTTAGCAGAATTAGCAGGACTCTCTCTCAATCTTTTTAATGATCCAGCTATCTTTTTTGTCCCCTACCTTGCTAACCCAACCATGTTCTTCTAGTACAGCCATTGTTTCTCGTGCTTTTTTCGCTTCTCTAAGTTCAATTGGTCCATTTTGATATAAATCTTTAATTGTTAACGTATCTTTGCCTTTGTTGCAGCACCAATGCAGTACTTTTTGAGCAAGTATGAGGTGGTGAGGAATAGAAAGGTAACCTTGTACCCGTAAGGTTTCTGAGAGATAATACTCCACCAATTCAATTCCCCGATGAATATATTGTTCTTGTATGACTTGGACTTTTGGATCACTGATCATTGCAAGGTTACCTGCAAAGCGCAAAACGTGCTCAGCTGCTTTGCTGCCGAATCGGCGAATAGGTTCAAGTCTTCCTCCAGCTGATAAATCTTTATCAATTGCATCATGAAACTTCACCCAAGCAACCTTTGCTTCTCCTGTAAGAGTTAATAATCTCGGTTTAAGTTCATTTTGCGGAGCTGGTGGAAGATCAACGGGAAACTTCTTATCCAGCAAAGAATTGATTTTAGATTGATAGCTAAGAATATCTTTATTTTTACTCGCATCTTGATGAGAGTAAGGACGATAACCTGCTGTTGAGGCCGGAAATGCCAGTAAACACCGAGGTAAAAACCCTTGTTGTTCAATGTCTTTATTTCCCATTAGTTGGGCTAAAATGCTTTCCTGAATCATAAGATGCAAAGATACCCTTCTTCCATAAAGAATCATGCTACCTTCTCCAGCGCGTGATCGGTTGACTGGCTTACTGTCCCACAATGAAGACAAACCGCTGATAGTCTTGATTTGGTTATCTCGGTTCATTGCATGCCCTCCAAAAAATCTACCTCCCTCATCACTAAACACTCCCATGCTTGGTTGCCCTACAGCTAAAAGTTTGACCAGTCCTTCATAGGTTGGTTCATCAACAAGAAGTAAGGGATCTAATGGACACATGGGCTTTGGGAGATCAAAGCCAGGAGAATTCATTCCTTTCTTTAAAGTTTTTAAAAAATCTTTCTTTAAGGCCTCCCAGACTTCATACTGACGTTGATAGTTTGACAATTCTGAACGATAAACAGCTGTTAGCATACGCTGCCATTCATAAATAGGACGTAGAGCTACTTGATCAGTTGCACTTTTACGCTCTCCAGATTCTGCAACAGTAATTAAAAATAATGACAACGGAATCTCTCTTCCATCTATGGAAATATTAGCAAATGCTTGGCAAGCTAAAGCTGTTGCTCCTAAGATGCTTTGTGCGCAAATAGCATCAGGAGCCTTTACTATAGATTGTAAGGCTTTCACAGCTGGAGCTAAATCTCACCTAGAGCATCCACAGGATAGGGTTTCGGCGCAGGAATTGAACGATGCAAAGGTAGCGGTTCTCTTGGCTTATGCTTTTCAATATCTAGATAGGCAAGTAGGTCATTGATAGTCCTATCTTTGCAGTGGTCATGGAAGCATTTAAATCCTCCACTTCCTTTATCGTTTTCAAAATATTTTGTGCCAAAGTCTTTTGACGAATGAAGCTGTTCCCAAGGGCATTTAATGATCCAGCATCCTTGAGGGTGTGATTCCTTTCGTATCAGCAAATTACACCGTTTTAAAGCCTTCAATATGGAGTCATTTCCATCATGACTGTGATGATATGCGAGAGATTCTTTTTGATCCGATAAGCAAATATCAAACGCATTTAAGAATTGTTCCCTTGAACACGGTTTTTGGCAGCTTTCAAAGATAATCTTAGTTTGCTGAGGAGTATTCTTAAGATGATAAAAACCAGGCAAACGCATTACCCGACAAACATCATTAACAGCAGGGTCTCCAGCAAATTTCTTAGCTAAAGCCTTTTGAATCACAGAAAATTCTTTTAAGCCCACATCTTCTACAATCCAATAAGCATGGAATCGTCCAGGACTTGATTCAACAATAATATGCGGTTCAATGGGCGCTTGCTGAACTGGTTCAAGAGGACTGCCATCAAGATCCACAAACAAAGCCCTAACTTGTAGGATATTTTCCTGTTTTCTACCTTTCCCATCAGTATGGTTTGCAGTGACATAAACCCCGCAGCCTGCACGATTTTTAGCCACCAAATTACTTGCTTGGTTTGCTAATGATCCATGCAGGATTGTGGCATAAGCTTTTCCTGTATGAAACTCACCTTCAGGGAAAACTTGAAAAGTAAATTCATCTGATTCAGTTATTTGTGCAAGAGTGTTTAAGAAGCGATTTGCCATATCCAAATCAATAATAAATTCTTGGCTTTTGGAAGATGGGATCTTATCTTGGTAATTGTTCAGTGTATTGCTAAGTCTAGGAGATTGGTCACTCCCATAGGCTTTGCTATTCAAAAGAAGTGTACAGCCCGTTCTCATCTCAGACTGAGAACTGGCTGCCTGGATGCGATTATTAGTTGGCATCTACCGACCTCCTTTCTGTTTTTCAATCCAAGCATCCAGGCTGGATATTTTCAGATAAATCCGCTTGCCAATTTTATACACTGCGTTATCAAGACCATTTTTATGGCGATGCATCATATAGTGCCTTAATTGACCCATAGTAAATGGGTATTTAGGGTTATGGACTGCGCTTCAAGCCTTTAATGCTAGGGGTATTAGCTAAATGTTGTCTTTCTTTACCGATGATTTCGGGAGTTAAGTAGACTAAAGCAAAGTCTCCTAGCCGTGTTTTCCAGTAGTCAAGATGATACATGACATCATTAGCCGAGCGGATGTGCTCTAAAGCTCCGCTACTTATATATCGTTCAATCAGCTCAACAAATGTATGTTGTTTTTTGTGTTGATCAAACTTAAATTTGCCTAGCTTAATCTCGCGTTCAACTTCTTGTGCCCAATCTTCTGCCTCTTGTTTACGATCAAAATGATTGCAAACGGTAGGGTAACCCTTGATCCGGACGACTACGCGCCAGTGGCTGGTTCCGTTTTTATTTTTACGCTTTAGTATAGAAGCCATTACTCAAACCTCGTGTTGTTATGGTTCGAGCGGCTGGATGGTGTGTGTCAAGATTGTTTTTTGCTGCACCGCCATTGCACCGCGAGCACATTATTAGCCTAAACAATATTATTGAATCAAGCTAAATCCTGCTCACAGGTAATGGAAAAAAGTGGGGCAAGCTGGACTTGAACCAGGGACCAGCGGGTTATGAGTCCGCACCCTTTCCTTAAACTACCGTAAGTTACTGTAGCTGACTGCAACCACTATACAGAGAAAAGAATCTTTTCGTCTATCGAGATTTGATGCCTTTTTATGCAACTTGCTGTGCTTATTTGGTCCACCAGTGATCCATAGATTTTGTCAAAACGATATGAATCGGGGCATCGCTGACATCAAGACATTTTCATTTGAAAGCTTTGATCTGAAACACAAACTTCGAATAATAACAAGCGGGTGTCATCATAGCAATTTCATTTGGGATTGCTGAATTCTGGGCAATAATTTCTTGACAACAACAATTTTGGGATTGCTGAATTCTGGGCAATAATTTCTTGACAACAACAATTTCGTTATTCATAGTACATCGCTCGGAGGAATCAACTATGAAAATTAAATTTATTACTCTCGCTTTAATAACAGCTACAGTCAACCTTTTTGGCGATCCATCTTCTCCTTATCGATGCAGAATGTCAGGAAACGAACTAGAGGCAGATATCATAGTAGTTGGTGGTGGAGCGGCAGGTTGCATATTAATGAGCGAGCTATCAGAAAATGGTCTCTTTTCAGTATTAGGAATAGAGGGGGGGCTAAATTTAACAAATGATCCAGCAATAGAGGCTGTGGGTCTCCCTGCATTCCTATTGGCTGGGACAGGAAAATACAAGTATTTTTGGCCAGGATGGAATCAAACCCTACCAATGCCAGGGCTCAATGGACGCACAAGTGATTGGACAACAGGAATGCTGTTGGGTGGTGGCTCATCGATTAACGGATTATACTATGGTCGTGGGTCGAACGCCGTGTACTCACGTTGGGAAGAAGTTTCTGGCAGTAGCAATTGGAGTCTAGACAATATTCTGGCAACCTTCAACGCTCTTGAAAACTACCAAGGATTGACAATCACACCAGGGGCACGAGGAGTCAACGATCCTGTCAATGTGCTACAGACACCTACAGTGTCGCAGATAACATCGCAAGTACTATTGCCCGCGTCACAGGCAGCGTTTCCTGGAATTCCAACTGTGGTAGACTATAATGATCCGAGTGTGGAGAATTGCATAGACCCTCGGGCTCAGTGGTTTATTGATCCTACAGGTACCAAACGAGTGAGCAGCGCGACAGCATATTTAAACAGCACAGTAATGACGCCAAAAGGTCAAGGAATTAATGGACACAAACTGTTTATGCTCTTCGATTCGGTAGCTGTGAAAATAATATTCGACAAACATGGGCGTGCCAAAAAAGTAAAATATGTAAAGGACGGTAAGCTCTTCGAAGCAAAAGCTCGGAAAGCGGTTGTTTTGGCGAGTGGCATCAACAGTAGCAAGTTGCTACAGCTTTCGGGCATAGGACCGTCGGAAGCGCTAAAGAATGCAGGGATCAAGCCCGTTTTCATCAATGAGAACGTAGGACAACATCTCCAAAACCATCCGCTCATTTTTATTACGATGCTAGCAGATCCCACAATTAGTGGTATACCACCTGGAGCTCCGTATGCTTTTACTATCAATAATGTCTACTTGCCAGTAGTGGGCGGTAGTTCCAGCGACCCACGAATGCTACAGATTTTGTTCGAATATATACCGGCTACCGCACAGACACCTCCGCTATTAGCCGTTGGATTTGATCTTTTGAACCCAGTGAGCGAGGGGAGTGTCACAATCCAAAGCGATAATTCATTTCAGATAGCCGCAGCGGACGATGCCTTTTACCAAGATCCTGTAGACCTGGCGAATATGAAGAGTGCCGTCTCGGTCTATATTCACGCTCTGCTAGATCAACTAAATACTATGTACCCATTCCCCTCGCCTTACTTTAAACCCATTTTAAGTGATCCGATCAACTTAGTCATCCTTTCTGGCTATAACGACGCAGTGGTTGAGCAGTACGTGAAAAATAATAGCAATCTTTCACTGGATATACACCACTTTGTATCACACTGTAAAATGGCTCCTCTGAACGCCGGAGGTGTGGTAGATGGCGACACACGTGTTTATGGCACAAAGAACGTTTTTGTAGCGGACAACTCCATCTGTCCGGTGATTCCTGATATTAATACTACAGGACCAGCTATGATGATCGGATTACGGAGTAGCGAAATTCTGAAACGTGTCTTGCGCGAATGAAAAATAACAATGAGATCATCTACATGAAAAAAAATATTCTGCTACTTTTAATATCACTCTTATTTTTCATAGCAGCTGATGCACAAACTCAAGAATGGTGTGCTAAAAACTCCTGCTGTTATGAAGACAGCTGCTGTGTTGATGGGACGAATTTCTATGCTAAGATTTTGAGCGGTGCTAATTTCTTGCAAAACACTGCAATCGACGGAAACAAATCCACATATCAGACAGGATATATTATTGCCGGCTCGTTGGGTTATTGTTGGCGTTATGGCTTACGTTTGGAAGCTGAATATGCTTTTAGAAGAAATGCTATAAGAAAAATCCATTTCTTTGGAGAAGGTTTTTCCAATCATGGATATTTCCAGGCTTCCTCGTATATGGCCAACTTATTATGGGATTTGCCTTTATCTTCGTGGGAGTGTGTATTTTGGAATATCCAACCTTTTATTGGAGCTGGCATAGGCTATGATTTCCAACAAAAGCATTCCTCAAGTTCTCGTATTATTTTTAACCAAAAGTGGAACCATTTATCTTGGCAGGTGATGGCTGGGTTAGCCTATCCAATCTTCTGCAATACAGGGATTACTTTGGAATACAAATTCCATCAGGGAGGCTGTCATTTCTATAACCACTCCGTCGGAGTTGGGCTCGTATATAAATTTGGTTACTTAAGATAGTGAAGGAGCCGGGTCTGCGATCTGCGATTTTCTTGCTTAGATAGAATCGCAGATCGCAGACCTGGCCCCTATCATCGGCTTTGAATGTTTAGCGTAAGTTGTAATGTCTGTAAAACCATTGTTTTACCACTTCCACCATCATTAAGTACACGATCACCATACTTGCCAGGATAAAAAAGAATAGCAGAGGAGGATCAACAAATCCGAGAATCCTTCCTAATGGAGTAAAGGGGAGAAAAACAGCTAATGCTACTACTAGGAGAGAACAGATAGTGAGCCAAGGATTGGGACGGCTTTTTAGAGGATTCTTGTGTGTGCGGATGACGAAGATAACAAGCACCTGTGTTGACAATGATTCGATGAACCAGCCAGTATGAAATAGAGCCTCTCCGGCTTGAAAAACTTTGATCATGACAAAAAAAGTCAGAAAATCAAAGATAGAACTGATCGGGCCAATGATCAGCATGAACTTGCGAACGAAGTTAATGTCCCATTGTCTGGGGCGCATCAGATATTCGTCGTCGACATTGTCCATTGGGATGGGGATTTCGGATATATCATAAAGCATGTTGTTAAGCAAAATCTGTGTGGGAAGCATGGGAAGAAAGGGAAGGAATAATGATCCGCCTGCCATACTGAACATGTTGCCGAAATTGGAGCTGGTCCCCATCATGATATACTTCATAATATTGCCGAAGGTGCGACGCCCTTCGATAACTCCACTTTGAAGAACACCTAAGTCATGTTCTAAAAGGATCATTTCTGCAGCTTCTTTAGCGACATCAACCGCGCTATCTACAGAAATGCCGATATCTGCCGAGTGAAGTGATGGAGCGTCGTTAATCCCATCCCCAAGATATCCAACGGTATGACCTCGCTTCTTTAGGGCTAGAATGATCCGATTTTTCTGGGCGGGAGTAACTCGACAAAATAGATTAACATTTTCCACCTGTCCTATCAATGCCTGATCATCCATTTTCAGGATATCCGTTCCAGTCAGAATCCCGGTGATTGGCAGTCCCAACTGGCCACAAATATGTTCCGTAACAAGTTCATTATCACCGGTTACAATTTTGACAGAGACCCCATCGGCAGCAAGGTCTGTTAAAGCCTTCTTCGCGCTATCTTTAGGAGGATCAAGAAAAGCAGCGAATCCTGAAAAAACCAGTTTTGCTTCATCGCTTACTACGATATGGGGGTAATTGGTTTCTTCCTGACGCCAGGCAATTCCCAGGACTCGAAATCCCTCCCTTCCTAGAGAGTCAAATAGTGCCCGTACGGTGGCCATTGCGGCATCATCCAAAGGATGCAGATCGGTATCACTCTCCCCCTCATAAGTTGTGCAGAGACGCAAGATATCCTCGGGAGCCCCTTTGACCACAAGCATTCTTTTCTGTCCATTATCAACCAGCACCGAAACCCGGCGGCGTTCAAAATCAAAAGGCACCTCGTCAATTTTTCGCCAGCCAGTCATATCGATCTCTTTATGTTCCAGGATCGCATCATCCAAGGGACTTTTCAATCCCGTTTCAAAAAAGCTGTTCAGATAAGCCAATTCTAAAACTCTTTTGCTGTCACGTCCCAGTCTGTCAATATGGCGCTCCAAATGAATACGTGCTTCAGTTAACGTGCCTGTCTTATCTGTACAAAGCACATCCATACTTCCCAAGTTTTGTATGGAAGCGAGCTGTTTAACAATGACTCGTTTAGCCGCCATACGCTTTGCTCCTCGGGCAAGAGTCACTGAAACAATCATAGGAAGCAGTTCCGGAGTTAATCCGACAGCTAGCGCTACTGCAAAGATAAAGGATTCGAGCCATGGTCTATGGAAGAATGCATTGACTAGAAGAACAAACAGCACGAGCAAGATTGTAAAGCGCATGATAAGCATTCCAAAGCTACGCGTCCCTTTTTCGAATGCATTGGGAGGAGCCTTGGCTATAAGACTGTCAGCAATATCGCCAAGCACTGTATTTGCACCGGTATTACAAACTAATATTCTTGCCGTTCCGCTCACTACCGAAGTCCCTCGTAATACAGTATTGCTGGCTGATAGGATCTCGGCTTCATCAGGTAATTCGCCAGGTTTTTTCTCGACCGGATACGGTTCCCCAGTTAGAAGGGCCTGATTTACAAAAAAATCCTTTGCCTCCAATATGCGTCCATCACCAGGGACCAGGTCACCGGCAGCAAGTAGTACAACATCTCCAGGAACCAGCGAAGGAAGAGGAATTTCCTGAGACTTTCCATCTCGCAGCGCTTGCACATGCACTGTCACTGATTGACGTAACTTTTCGGCTTCCTTACCGGCCCTATATTCCTGAATAAAATCTAGTGTGACACTCATGAAGACAATAAGCGAAATAATGATGAAGCTAGCGACATCACCTGTGAGAGCTGATATAGCGCTGGCTACGAGCAGAATGATGACAAGAGGATTACTAAACTTGGACAGAAACTGAAAAAGCAATGCATTTCTTCGCTGTGGATGAAATAGATTTGGGCCATAATGGGTGAGGCGTTCAGTGGCCTCGTTGTTTGTCAACCCGGCTGGGGTTGCCTTAGAGGATTCTAACAAGGCTGTCAAATCCTGTTGCCAGAAGGGGGGGTCCTTATCTATCGGCAAAATACTCATGATGCAAACCTTTTCATTTCTGAGTTTAGTAGAATGACCATGCAAAGTTAAGATTAAGTGCATAATCGAATTTACGTTGTTTGCCAAAAAGATTTTGATTTATTGGTAAACTGACACCAAACTGCAATAACATTTCTTTTGATGAAATCCATATTGAAGGGGTAACATAAAGAACATTTCCACCAGAATTATTATCAACGATGCCATCAATCCGGTTTTTTTTGTTATATTGACCATCAACTTCAACCATCCAAGCATAAATCCAACCTTTTGGACTGGGAATATTTCTCCCTAAACCAAATTGATATAGGAATTGATCGCCGAACTTTGTTCCATGGTTTGAGCTTGTTAATACTGCTCCTGGAGCAGTAAAAACGAACCAGTCAATCAAGACATGATAATATGTTGCTCCTAAAAAAAGACTAGGTGCGCCAAAACCTGTTGGCGGGATTTTTTTGCTTGAACCGGTCGGAAATGTGATATTAGCCACTACGGTAGCTTGGTCAACGTAAGTAGTCGTTGACTTATTATAAAAGGCATATTCCAGTTGGGTGAAAAAATCTTCAAAGCCGCTAGATTTATGAGCTCCATCTTCCATTATAGGTGTAAAAGGAAAATTAAAAAAAATGGAAAAATTCTCTGTAACTCCAAATAAAACACTCGGAATCAGATCTGTTACAATTCTGTTTTTTCCTCTAAATTCATCACCAAAGAAATAAATTTGAATTTCATCTTTATCGATGATATTACCTCCAAAACCAAAAAGTGCCGCTGGTTGTTGTGATGTTGGCAATGCAAAATTACCTATTTTAGGGGGCTCTTCTTTTTTTTTGTTATCGTTATCATTAGCTTTTTGTTCATTGGTTTTGTCAGCTTCTTTTGAGTCGTCATTGCAGCTTTCCAGCCCATACAAATACGAACATGCAAAAAAACCACAGATAATCAAAATTTTGAATAATTGTGAACCTACAAGCATACGTGGATCTATAAACATATTATCATGCCTTCTATAATCCGTTGAAGCGATTCGCCGACATCGAATAGTGCGAACTTGATGCTCGACGAACCGCCATTGATCGTCAAAATAAGTGGATTAGCTGGTTTCATAGGTGATATCTTATCATTCAACATATAACAGAGCTGTTCTCGCAGGCATGGAGACTAATCCGCAATATTCTGACCATTAAGAATTTAAATGATCTTTTTCTTTGTCATGGGATACTTGAGACCAATGCGTGATTAAATCACCATCAATTGTTGCAATCGCCATAATATTTAACAGACGTTTTTCTCCATTTTGTGAAGTCAGGGTCATGTCATATTGAATAGTGCCTTTATTACCAGAAATCAAGCAATCTTGAAGATGGGAGAACTCGACGTGTGAATATTTTTTTTGCACTTCCTGAATGCGTTTTAAAAAATCTTGGATATTTTTTCCGATCAGCTTTCCATTGCTTGAATTCTGAAAATCATGAGAAAGAATATTTTCAAAATTAGCAGCATTAGGTTGCTGTTTTTGTTTGCAGCAATTTTTAAATTGATTTAAAAAATTATTTATCATTTGTAAAGCTTTTTGCTTATCAAGGGCTTGAGCTTTTGTTGCTACCATAAGATTTCTCCTTGTTGAATTTTATTCTTAAAATAGACGAGTTTCGGCGATGAATCAAGTGATTTGCCGATCTACTCGGACGAGAATACGCACCAACCCAACAATGTCACTTAAAATAATTATTATCAATTTTTAATACGAACCTATGTCATGAAAACGATATATCACAGAGAAGAACATTTTCAAAGATTAGGTTAATTCCTAGAGCCCTTGGGCGATCGAATTTAGCCCACCATGACTGAGCGATTAGCAAAGGAATGGTGGGTAAAAAAACATTGTCCTAGAGCCCTAAGGGCGACTGCATCACAAACGTTGATTTAATTTGGTTTCTAGTGATTGGAACCAGATCTGCGATCTGCAATTTCTTACGAGATTGATAGCAGCAAGATAATAGTGTGAACATAATTCATAAGGGCTAGGTTCTCTTTAGCCTTTGATGCAAGCCGCGAACCGGATTCGTATGCAATCATTGCTTCCAACACTTCCTCATTAACTGCGGGATGGATATTTATTCGATGGTTTTTCGAGCAAGAAATTGTTCGACAATTTTTCGGTCCTCGCCATCTTCGCCGAACCACACATAATTATCGCTATGAAAATGGGAAGACATGACCTCTTTATATAGGACATTGGGATTCTCTTTTAAGGCTTTACTCAAAGGTTCCCCATGACTTTTTGCATTCAACCCTTTATCTTGATCCCCCTGTGCAATCAAGACATTTGGTGATCTTGTCCTTTGTAGCTTACTGATATTATCAAAACGAGCTGCAAAGCTAAATACTATTTTAGCTATAGTGCGGAGGATTCCCGGTGCAGCCTCAGAAGCTGCTTGAGTCATTGAAGAAAAGCCCCTATCGATCACAATATCAACCGCATGGTTTGTAGCCAAATCTGTTACTGCTCCGCTGCCAAGGGAGTATCCCCACGCAACGATATCGTTATCTTGACAGTTTTTTACTTGTTTCAGGTACTGATATGCAGCTTCTGCGCTTCTATATACCCCTTCTTCCGATCTCTTTCCTTCGCTTTTGCCAAATCCTTCATAGTTAAACACCATGACGTTATGCCCTATTGATTTTAAGGCTTTAACCATTGAATAGGCATAATTCTCATAAGATCTATGGCTGCCAGTACAAAGTAAGATCGTTTTTTGGGGATTTGCGGTCGGTTTATCGGCTTCAAAGAACATCCCTTCCAGGATAGCTTCTCCTTGAAGTCCAAATTTGAGCTCCTCTCCTCCCATTGCCCGGAGTTTTTGTCTTTGTGATTCATTAACTTGGACTTCTTTATCAGTTCCTAAACCTCTATCTGTAACTTTTTTAGAGATTGAGCGAAAGAGCAGGCAATCTAACACGGCAAGAGGAGAATCGGCCATTTTGATCGATTCCATCAAATTCGGTTCCCGTTTCTTAGATCTCGAAGATATTGGAGAAGATTGATTC